>Ga0137379_10001035_pt1 | contig 25179 bp, 17 predicted proteins | sample SagtaG_18_FD_104812 | JGI IMG/M metagenome (GOLD analysis project Ga0137379, IMG submission 104812) | Vadose zone soil microbial communities from Sagehorn Ranch, Mendocino, California, USA - Sage2_L_80_16 metaG | ecosystem: Environmental > Terrestrial > Soil > Vadose zone | place: USA...
CTTGAGACGCGCCGCCAGGTCAGCGTGGACACGGGCGGCGAGGTCCTCGACGGTGGCGCCCTCCGGCAGGACGAAAGGCCTGGCGAGGTCGGGTTTGTGCCCGGGCTCCTTCGTGTGGACGCGGATGCGGTGCAGATCGCGGAAGAGGAGCTCCCGCAGCGCGTCGAGCCCGTCCCCGCGCTCCGCCGAGACGGCGAGGAAGGGTAGGTCCGTCCCGAACGCCTCGCGCGCCAGCGCCGCGTAAGTACCGTCGTCATCGAGGTCGCGCTTGTTCCCGAGCAGGACCACGGGACGGGCTGCCAGGAGCGGTGAGGCACCCGGCGGTAGCGGCCGCACCGCCGGCCAGACCCGCGCGCGCTCCAGCACCTCGGCTACGGCGCGGGCGCTCTCCTCGGAGGCGTCGTCGGCCACGTCGATGACCAGCAGCACGCCATCGGCCTCGTGCACCAGGTTCGGCATCCATGGATCGAGGTGGCCGGCGGCCACGGCCGGGGTATCGACGAGCTGCACCTGGACGTCCTCGAACGCCACCATGCCGGGCTGCGGCTCGTGCGTCGTGAACGGATAGTCCGCAATGTCGGGGTGCGCGTGGGTGAGCGCCTCGAGGAGCGACGACTTGCCCGAGTTCGGCGGGCCGAGGAGGACCCACTGCCCGGCGCCCTCGCGTGTCACGCGGCCCACCTCGGCGCGGTGCCCGGGCCGCCGCGCGTGCTGTGCCTCCTCCTCGAGCTTGGAGAGCCGCTTCCGTAGATCGCCGAGGAGCTTCTCCGTGCCCTTGTGCTTCGGGAGGAGCGCGACCATCTCGCGAAGAGCGTCCTCCTTCTCCTCGCGCGTCACGGCGCGACGGAGGCGCAGCTCAGCGTCCTTGTACCGAGGCGTGAGGTTCGCTGGCACGACCCGATCGTCCGGCGTCTGCCGCAGGAGAGGTAGGCCATGAAAGGGTCAGCCCCAGAAGAGGGGGCCGGGGGTAGGCAGGATCGTTCGGCAGCTTAATTTGATGGGGCGCGAGGGGGAGCAGATGAGCGACGCCGCCGCCGAGTCGGCACCGGATCGGGCACGGCCTCGCGCCGACGAGGTCGACAGCGCCGAAGAACCCCGTGGCCGGGAAGAGGCCTCTTCCTCCAAGAGGCGCCGCGCGTTGCTCATCGTCGGTGGGATCGCTGCCGTCGTCCTCCTGGGCGTTCTCGTCTACGTCCTGGTTCACGCCGGGAAGGAGAGCACCGACGACGCGCAGGTGGACGCCGACGTGGTGCCGCTCGCCCCCCGCGTCGCAGGGCAGGTGGCCGCCGTGCTGGTCGCAGAGAATCAAGCCGTGAAGAAGGGCGACGTCGTGGTCCAGCTCGAGGATAGAGACTACGAGGCGAAGGTCGCCCAGTCCTCGTCCGAGCTGGACAGCGCACGCGCGCAGGCGGACGCCGCCGATGCCCAGATGGCGGTGGCCGAGGCGTCGGCACGTGGCTCCCTCACCCAGGCTCAGGCGAGCCTGCTCGGCTCCACCCGCTCCGTCTCCGGAGCGGGGGCGCAGCTGGAGCAGGCTCGTGCCGTCCTCGTCAGCCGCAAGGCCGACCTCCAGCTGGCCGACCTCAACCTTCGGCGCGCACGCGAGCTGCGGAAGGGGGATGCCATCCCGGCGCAGCAGCTGGATCAGGTCCAGGCACAGCACGAAGTGGCCCTCTCCGCGGTGGCATCGGCGCAAGCCAGCGTGAAAGCCTCCGAGGAACAGCTGCGTCGCGCCGAGGCACAGGTCGACGAATCCAGGGGTCGAGTGGCCGCCTCGCGACCCGTCGACGCGAGCATCGCCGCGGCGCGAGCGAACGCCGCTTACCAGCACGCTCGGGTGCACAACGCCGAAGCCTCGCTGACACTGGCCAAGCTGAACCTCGAGTGGGCCCGATTGCGCGCTCCAGACGACGGCGTCGTGAGCGGGATCACCAGCCACCTCGGCGCCTTCCTGGCGGTGGGACAGACGGTCGCCCAGTTCGTCCCGGTGAAGAAGTACGTCACCGCGAACTTCAAGGAGACCCAGGTGGGCGAGATGCGCTTGGGCCAGCGGGCCGACGTGGAGGTGGACACGTACGGCCGAACACTCTCAGGGAAGGTGGAGAGCCTGTCGGCGGGGACCGGCGCGCGCTTCTCCCTGTTGCCGCCCGAGAATGCCACCGGCAACTTCATCAAGGTCGCCCAGCGGATACCGGTGCGCATCTCGCTGGAGGATGTGCCCCAGGGCTTGTCCCTGCGTGCGGGCCAATCGGTGGTCGTCACGGTCCACGTGAAGGAGTGATCCAGGCTTGAGCGCTCCCTGGAGACCCCGGCACAATCCCTGGCTGGTCGCGTTCACGGTGACGCTGGCCACGTTCATGGAGGTGCTCGACACCGCCATCGCGAACGTGGCCCTGCCACACATCGCCGGCGGGCTGTCGGCCAGCCAGAACGAGGCGACCTGGGTCCTCACCTCCTACCTGGTCTCCAACGCGGTGGTCCTGCCCATCAGCGCCTGGATCTCCAGCCGGGTCGGCCGCAAGCGCTTCTACATGACCTGCGTGGGGTTCTTCACCGCCAGCAGCTTCCTGTGCGGATTTGCTCCCACGCTGCAGTCGCTCATCTTCTTCCGGGTGCTCCAGGGCATCGGGGGCGGTGGGCTGGCCCCCAGCGAGCAGGCCATCCTGGCCGACACGTTTCCGCCCGAGCAGCGCGGCATGGCCTTCGCGATGTACGGTCTGGCCGTGGTGTTCGCGCCGGCGATCGGGCCCACACTGGGTGGCTACATCGTCGACCACACCACCTGGCGCTGGATCTTCTACATCAACATCCCGGTGGGCATCGCCTCGCTGTTCCTGAGCTCGATCATGGTCGAGGATCCCCCATGGCTGCAGCAGGAGCGGGAGCGCTCGAAGCACGTGCGCGTGGATTGGTTCGGATTGGGTCTGGTGGCGATCGCGTTTGGGAGTCTCCAGGTCGTCATGGACAAGGGCCAGGAGGACGACTGGTTCTCGTCGCCGTTCATCGTCGCGTTCATGATGGCGACGGTCATCTGCCTGCTGGGGACTCTGGTGTGGGAGTGGGATCATCCCAATCCAATCGTGAACATCCGGCTGTTCCGGAAGCGGAACTTCGCCGTCAGCGTCGGCCTCATGTTCACGCTGGGGGGCGTGCTGTACGGGACGACCGTGCTGCTCCCGCTGTTCCTGCAGACGCTCATGGGCTACAGCGCCCAGGGTGCCGGCGAGGTGCTGAGCCCGGGCGGCTTCGTCACGATGGCGATGATGCCGCTGGCGGGCTTCCTCGTCTCACGCGTGCCCGCCAAGTACCTCATCGCGACCGCGTTCGCGGGGATGTCCCTGGCGCTCTTCCACATGGGGAGCATCAACCTCGGCATCGACGTGCACACCGCCACCATGTACCGGGTGTACCAGGCGGTCGCGCTCGCATTCCTCTTCATTCCCATCAACACCGTGAGTTACATCGGGGTCCCGCGCGAGCAGAACAACCAGGTGTCCGGGCTCATGAACCTGGCGCGCAACATCGGCGGGAGCGTGGGCATCGCCTTCGTCAGCACGGTCCTGGCGCGCCGATCGCAAGTCTTCCAGAGCAGCCTCGTCGACCACGTCGCGCAGTCCAACCCGCTCCTCCAGGAGCGCCTGTCTCGGCTGGAGCGGCTCTTCTCTTCCGCGGGCCCGGCACAGGCCGCGCGACGCGCGTACGGGTCCCTTTACGCGGTGATCCAGCAGCAGGCAGCGGTCCTGTCCTACGTGCGCATCATCCAGGACCTCGCCATCGTCTGCGCGCTCTTCGTGCCGATCATCCTCCTGCTGTTGAAGAAGAACGACCCGGGCGCCGCACCGGCCGGCGCTCACTGACACGATCATGAAGGCGCTCGCGCTCTCGGCGGACGGCGCCGGAGCCCCCTCGATGATGCCCTGAGCGAATCCCCCCGGGGCATCGCGGGCTCTCACCTGACATGGAACGCCTGCTCTTGCCGTTCATCGTCGCGGTCGGACTGATGGGCCTCGCAGCTCTCGGAGTGCACCAGCGCCGCGCGCCCGAACGACTCCGGGTCGGAGCGGCTGCCGCGGGGCTCGCCTCGACAGACCTGTCGATCAGGGAGATGGGCTGAACGACCTGCAGGGCCGCGGTCCTGCGGTCCCTCCAGCGCATCCCGGGCGTCTCCGCGGTGGTTCCGCAACGGGCTGGCGTGACGGTAGCCTACGACGCCGGGCGTGTCTCCCCTGCGAGCATGGCCGACGTCGTGACCCGGGAGACCGGCTACCGCGCGGTCGTCCGCGAAGGCCGCGACCGCTGGTGACGAGGGTGCGCGACGGAATCGGGGGTCGGGGTACCCTCGAGCAAGGACGCCGGTTCAGTCGGCGTCGAGGACCACCCGTACCCGTGCGAGGAGAGATGATGCCGTGAATGGCTTCTGCAAGAACGCGATCCCCGCGTCCAGTACCCCGCGCTGGACGATGGCGTCCCGCGTGTAGCCCGAGACGAAGAGCACGCGGAGGTCAGGGTGCCGTCGACGCAGCTCGTCCGCGACTTCGCGCCCGCTCAGGCCTGGCATCACGATGTCGGTGACGAGCACGTGTAGCCGCCCGTCTTCTCGCGCTGCGAGCTCGAGAGCGTCGCGCCCATCCCTGGCAGCGAGGACACGGTAGCCTCCGGCTCGCAGTGAACGAACGGTGACCTCCCGAACGTGGGGGTCGTCCTCGACGACGAGGATCGTCCCGCTGCCCCGCGCCACCGCCGCCTGGTCCGGCGGCGCTGCCGCCAATACCGGGTCGAGCGTGCGGGGGAAATAGACCTCGAAGGTCGTGCCCCGATCCGGAGCGCTGTCCACCAAGATGTGGCCGCCGCTCTGCTTCACGATGCCGTAGACGGTCGCGAGGCCCAGCCCCGTCCCCTTTCCAGAGAGCTTCGTGGTGAAGAATGGCTCGAAGATGCGCGCCTTCACTTCGGCCGACATCCCGGTTCCTGAGTCGCGGATGGCGAGCCGTACATAGGTCCCGGCCCGCATGAACGGGTGGGCAGCCACATGGCTCTCGTCGATGACGGCATTCGCCGAGTCGATGGAGAGCGTGCCGCCGCCGGGCATCGCGTCGCGGGCATTCACGGCGAGGTTGAGCACGATCTGCTCGATCTGTCCGGGGTCGCAGAGCACCGTCCACAGATCCGGCACCGAGGTCGCGGTGAGCTCGATGTCCTCGCCGAGGACCCGGCGCAACAACTTCTCGCTTCCGCGCACCACGGCGTTCAGGTCGAGCGGCACCGGGGCGATGACCTGCTTGCGAGCGAAGGCAAGCAGCTGGCGTGTCAACTCGGCGGCACGCTTGCCCGCTGCGCGGATCTCGTCGATCACCTCCGGGTCCGCCGGTAATCCTTCGCCGACGTCCTCCTTCAGCGCCTCCGCGCAGCTCAGGATGACCGTGAGCACGTTGTTGAAGTCGTGGGCCACGCCCCCGGCCAGGCTGCCGATGGCTTCCATCTTCTGCGCCTGGCGCAGCTGGGCCTCCAGCGAGGCCTTTGCAGTCTCCGCGAGCTTGCGCTGGGTCCCCACGGCGATGGCGTCGCCGATGGAGGCGAGCCCTTTCGCCGCCAGGTCGCTGAGCGGCTGGCGGGCGAACATGGCCATCACCCCCACCAGCTCTCCGCTCACCACCAGCGGGTGTCCCGCGAAGGCGACCATGCCCTCGCGCCTCGCCCACTCCGGATCGCCCACGTACGGATCGTGGAGCACGTCATTGCTGAAGTGCGGCCTGCGCTCCTCGGCGATGAGGCCGATCTTGAACTTGCCCACCGGAACGCGGCCATGCGGGCCGTCGATGTGCTCGTAGAGACCAGCGCTGGCCTGCAATTCAAGCACCTTCCCGTCGGCGCTGAGTGTCCAGATGCGCGCGAAGGCGGCGTCGAGGTGGTGGACGATCGCTCGCGTGCAGTGCTGGAGGATCTCGCGCAGCGAGTCGTCCCGCGTGAGCGCGAGACCCACGTCGGAGGTCAGCGACGCGAGCCGCACCCGCTCCAGGAGCGCCCTCTCCGTACGCAGCCGCTCGGTGACGTCGTGAGCCGTGACCAGCCGGCAGCGGCGCCCTCCGATCTCGAGGGTGTCGCCGTGGATCTCGACCTCGATGACCGTGCCGTCCTTCTTTTGGTGGCTCGAGACGGCATAGGTGGAGGAGCCGACCGCGAGCTGTGGAAGCCTCTCCAGCAGGGGGTCGACCTCCTCCGGCGGGCGGATCTCCATGATGGTCAGGGCGAGGAACTCCTCGCGCGAAAACCCGTATTGTTGAACAGCCGCGGTGTTGACGGCGAGGAACCGCAGCGTCTCCAGGTCGTAGAGCCACTTCGGCAGCGGATTGTTATCGAACAGCGCGCGGTAGCGCGCCTCGCTGTCGCGCAGCGTCGCTTCGGCGCGCTTCCGCTCGGAGATGTCATGCCATACAGAGAGCAGTCGTCTCGTGCCGCCAATCTCGACCGGTCGGGCCTTGACGAGCCTGTTGTAGATCTCTCCTGACTTGGAGCGGTGGCGGATCTCGAACTCTGCTCCGCCGGCCTCGAAGATGCGCGAGATGTGGCTGCGGACGTCAGCCTGCCGTTCATCGTGGTTGAAGTCCGAGATGTGAAGGTGCGCGAACTCCTCCCGCGTGTACCCGAGCTGGCGGTGCGCCTGCTCGTTGAACTGGAGGATGCGTCCCTCTTCATCCACCAGGACGACACCGCTCGGGGCAAGCTCGAAGAGCGAACGGTACAGGGTCTGCGCCTCGGCGAACTCGCCCTGCAGGCGCGCGAAGTCCCTCACGTCATCCAGCGTCAACACGAGGGGTAGCCTTCAAAGATCCGTTCGACGGGACCGGTGACCGGGCGCAGCGGCGAGTGCATCGTTTTCCCTGGAGAGGCGACCGGCGAGACCCAATCCGAGGCACTATGGCATGCCCGCCCGAGGGCACCAATGTGGGTGGGAAGAATCCACCGGCCCGCGAAGGCGTGTCACCGCGCCCGATGACTTGTCATCGCGCACAATGACTCACGAGGCTCGCCGCGGCGCCGCCGCCGGACCCTCGCTCCGGACCGCCGTCCCCTCCGGCAGCACGAGCCGGCTCCGGCCCGCGCTCACGCGCTCGATCGTCACCTTCACCCCGATCCGCTCGTGCAGCTCCGGCACATGGGAGATGACGCCGACCGTCCGCTCCCCGGACCCGAGCTGATCGATCGCGGCCATCGCCTGCTCGAGCGTGTCGCGGTCGAGCGTACCGAAGCCCTCGTCGATGAAGAGCGTCCGCGCCTGGGTCCGGCGGGTGGAGAGCGACGCGAGGCCGAGGGCGAGCGCGAGCGACACGAGGAAGCTCTCTCCTCCCGAGAGGCCGTTCACGCCGCGGACCTCGTTGCCGAGGTCGCAGTCCACCACCTGGAGGTCGAGGTCGCGCCGGGGCACGGGCTCGAGCCGGTAGCGAGGCGCCAGGCTCTCGAGGTGCCGGTTCGCTGCCTGGAGGAGCGCGCGGAGCGCGAGCCCCTGGGCGAAGACGCGCAGCACGCTCCCATCGTGCGAGCCGATGAGGGTGCTCATGGCCGACCAGCGCGCCGTGATGGATCGCTGCCGGGTGAGGTCGCTCTCGAGCCCGGCGAGCGCCGCGCGGTTTCGATCGTCCTCGAGCAGCCGGAGCTGAGCCGCAGCGTGCTCCTGCGCGGCCTGCTGCTCGGCGAGATCGGCGCCTTGGGCCCGGTCCTTCGCCTCTTCGAGCGTGACGGCTGGCCGCCCGTCCGCGCCGTGCACCTCGAGCTTCCGCTGCCGCTCGGCCCGCTTGGTCAGCTCGTCACGGACCGCGGCCTCGAACGCGTCGAGCGCCTTTCGCTCCGAGGCGATCCACGCCGCGTCCCGGCCGAGCGAGAGGTCGAGCCTGGCTCGGTCGAGCCCGTGCATCGCGAGCGCCGAGGCGATCGCTGCCGCAGCCGCCGCTGCCTTCTCGCGGGCTCTTCCGAGCGCAGCGTCCGCACCGGAGAGCGCGGACCTCGCGGCGGCGAGCCGGCGGTCCATCGCCCCGAGCTGCTGCTGCGCGAGGTCCAGCGCTTCCCGCGAAGCGCGCTGCGCCGCAGCCTGCGCGCGCTCCACCTCCACGACGGACTTCCCGTCGAGGAGCCCGGCTCGCTCCGAGCGAAGCGCCGCGAGCGATGCGCGCTCGGCCACCGCGGCAGCCTCGGCCTCGACCGAGCGCGCCTGCTTCTCGGACAGTGATGCGCCGACCGCCTCGCGCTCGGGGCCCAGCACGGAGAGCGCCTCTCCCGCCTCGCTCGAGGCAGCGTCCCGCGTCGCGTGGGCCTCCGCGATCGAGGCACAGGCCTTCGCGAGCGCCTCCGGCCTCGCCCGCGCCTCCTCGCGCCAGCCAGGGCGGAAGGAGAGCGCGGCCTCGAGCTCGGTCTCGTGGCCGTCGCGGCGGAGCGCGAGGCCGCGGACCTTCTCCTCGTGCCCCTTCGCCTCGCCGGTCGCGCGCTCGACGTCGACCTCGGCCGCGCCGAGCTTCGTGCGCAGCGTCTCGAGCGCCGTGCGGGCCACGTCCATGGCCGCGCGCGCATCGTCCGCCGCGGTCTTGCGCGCTAGCGCCGCCCCCTGCGTCGCCTCCAGGTCTGCGACCGCCGCCGTGGCTTCGTCGACGAGCCTCGCGAGCAGCTCGGCAGCCTCAGCGGCCCTCGCCGGGACCTCGCCCAGGTCCGCACCATCACGGCCAGCCGAATACCGCGCCTCCGCATTCGCCAGCGCGCTGGCGTGGCGCTTCTCGGCCTCGGAGGCGTTCCTCGCCTTCTCCTCGGCTGTGGCCAAGTGGCCAGCGCGCACCTTCATCTCGTGCTGGGCGCGCTTCAGCGCATCCTCGGCATCCGTCACGGCGGCGGCCTGCGCCTTCCGTGCGGTCTGCGCGGGCGCGTGCTTCGCGTACGGGTGCTCGGACGCGCCGCAGAGCGGGCAAGGCTCCCCGTCCACCAGCTCGGCCCGGCGCCCTTCGACGCTGAGCGCGGCGTCGATGCGCGCGAGCGCTTCGCGCGAGGCCGTCACGCTCGCCTCGGCCGAGGCGAGCTGGAGCTTCGCGACCTGCTGCTCGTCCCCGAGCTTCGACAGCGCCTCGCGCGCCGCGACTCCTTCGACGGCCGCTGCGTCCCGCGCGGCGGCGGCAGCGCGGGCCTCGCCGGCAATCGCCCGGAGCGCGACCAGCCGATCCCTCGTGGATCCTGCCGCCTTCTGCTGCGAGGCGAGGGCGATGAGGTGGTCGCCGGCGGAAGCCTGCGTCGCCGCGGCGGACCGCGCCCCCACCTGCGCGAACACCTCGGTCCGCCCAGCGACCTCGGCGGCGAGCGCTTTGCGCCGCGTGGTGGCGGTCGCGAGGCTCCGCCGGGTCGCCTCGAGGGTGTCCGCTGCCCTCGCGAGCTCGCGCCCCAGCCCCGCGTGGTCCCGGAGCAGGCTCTCCCAGCGAGGCCAGTCGCCCGCGAGGATCCGCTCTGCGTTGCGCGCCGCGATCCAGCTGCTCGCGGTCGCCCGGTCCTGCTCCGCCGCCACGAGGCGCTTCTCGACCGCCGCGAATGCGTCCTGCCTCGCGGCCGCTTCGCGCCGCGCGAGAGCGAGGGCGGCCTCCGCCTTCTGCGCCCGCGGCTCGGCCTCGCCGATCCGGACGTCCAGCGCGCGCGCCCGCTCGAGGTCGGGCCGCCGCGCCTCGGCCTCCGCGAGGCAGCCCTCGAGCGCCGCAGCCGCCGAGGCCCGTGCGGTATCGGCCTGCTCGCGGCCGTGCTGTGCGTCAGCGAGCACACGGGCCTCCTCCTCCAGCTTCTTCGCAAGCTCGCGGTGATCCCCCGCGCTCCGGACCTCCTCGTCACGAGGGCCGCGGAGGGGCTGCGCGCGGTCGATCTCGGCCAGCAGGGCGCGCCGGTCGCTCGCCGCCCCCGCTGTCTTCTCTGCATGCGCGACGGAGGCGTCGGCTTCCTTCACCTCGCCCAGGAGCTTTGCGTCCTCCTCGTGCCACCGCACCTCCGCCTCGGAGGCGTCCTTGGCGGCCCGGGCGCGCTCGCGTGTCGTTTCGAGCGCCTTCGCCTGCGCCTCCGCACCGGCGCGCTCCTCCGGCGGCAGCACCGGGAGGGTCCCCGCGCGCGCCTGGAGGTCGTCGAGCGCGTCCTGCCCCGCGCCCGCGCGCTCGTGCGCCTTCATCGAGAGCCGCGCGTAGATGTCGGTGCCGGTGACGCGCTCGAGGATCCGGGCGCGCGTGTCGGTCTCGGCGTCGAGGAACGCGCGGAACTCGAACTGCGGCAGCACAACCGCGCGCCGGAACTCCGCGAACGAGTAGCCCACCAGCGCCAGGACGCGCTCCTTGACCTCCTCGACGCTGGCGCAGAGCGGCGTGTCCGTCTCGAGATCGTGGAGCGTCATCTGGACGCTCTGGAGCCGGCCGTCCGGCTTGTTCCGGGCGCGGCGCACGATCCAGCGCGCGCGGTAGCGCCTCCCGTCCACGCCCTCGAAGTCGACCTCCGCGAACCCCTCGCCTGTGCCCCGGGAGAGGAGGTTCCGCTTGTCGTTCGCGTCCACGAGTGCGTCCGGGTCCTGGTCCGGGCGGCCCGGCTTCACGCCTCCGCCGCGCTCGTCGAAGCGAGGGGTCTCTCCGTAGAGCGGGAGGCAGAGCGCGTCGACGAGCGTGGACTTGCCCGCGCCGGTCGGGCCGGAGATGGAGAAGAGGCCCGCCTCGGCGATGGGGCCGGTGTCGAGCGGCAGCTCGAACTCGCCATAGAGGCTGGCGAGGTTCTTGCCGCGGATGGCGAGGATCCTCATGCGTCCTCCTGGTGCACGAGGTCCACGAGCTCGTGGAAGGCGAGGAGCAGGTCGGGTGGCGGATCTCCCTCGTGGTGCTTGCGCCACTTCGCGCGGAACACCTCCTCCGGCTGGAGGTCCGAGATGGCGCGGACCTGGGTCTCGCCGAGTGATTGGCCCGTCCCGGTGAGCGTGACGCCGAGCCGCGCCAGCCGGGACTCCTTTCCGCGCAACGCTTCGTCGAGCCGTTGCCGCAGCGCCGGCTCGGGCTGCTCGAGCCTCACCTCCACCTCGAGGAGCGGGCGGGCCGCCTCGGGCCCGGAGCCACGCGCGGGCAGCGCCCGGATCTCCGCCATCACCTCGTCGACGGTGGCCGTGAGCTTCGCCGGGATGCGCGGGAGCTCCACGTACCGCGGCGCGCGCACCTCGCGTACGGCCGTCGCCCGCGCCCCGTCGAGCTCGACCACGACCGCCTGGTGCGGGTAGCCGCGCTCGGAGAGCGAGAGCGGGATGAGCGATCCCGCGTAGCGCACGTGGTCGCGGCCCCCGACCGACTGGGCCAGGTGAAGGTGTCCGAGCGCCGCGTACGCGATGTCGTCCGGGAAGAGGTCATGGCCGATCGCGGTCTGGTTGCCGAGCGTGAGCTTCCGCTCGGAGAGCGTCGAGACCTGGCCGCCGACGAGGTAGAGGTGGCCCATCGCCACCAGCGCCTGGCCCTCGCCGTCGCCGTCGCCGTCGCCGCGCCGCGCCCGGGCGCGTGCGAGCACCGCGTCGTAGAAGGCGCGCGTGCCCGCCGCGATAGCGGCCTCGTCGCCGGCGCCGGTCTCCGTGGCGCGGAGGTACGGCACCGCCGCGACCCACGCCGCGGTCTGACCTGCGCGATCCCGGAGCGGGATCACGTGGCGATCGAGGTCCACCTCGCCGTCGCGCCGCACGACGCCGCCGACGACGTGAAGCCGCCCGAGCGCGCTGAGGAAGGGATGGGTCGCGTCGAGGCGGGCGGCCGAGTCGTGGTTCCCGCCCACCACGACGACCTGGAGGTGTGGGAGACGCTTCCAGGCGTCCACCAGGAAGCGGTACCAGACGTGCTGAGCCTCCGTGGGCGGGTTCGCCGCGTCGAAGACGTCGCCGGCGACGAGCAGCGCGTCCACGTCCTCCGCTTCGAGCGTCGCGAGGAGCCACTCGAGCACGAGCGCGTGCTCGCGCGCGCGGTCGAAGCCGTGCAGCACGTGCCCGAGGTGCCAGTCGGAGGTGTGGAGGAGGCGGAGCGACATGGTCCTCGGAGTCTACGGAGGCGACGGACATCGCCGGCCGTTGCGCCCAGGCGCGGCCTGGAGTGGACGCTTGCGCTCGAAGAGGATAGCCGCCGGGTCCGACACCGAAATCGCGAGAGCCGAGCCGCGTCGCGTCGGGCTCAACCACGCCGTCTTCGTCTCGTCGCCGGTCTATATTCGATCCGAGCATGCTCCCTCGTGACACCGATCGGCCCAGAGCACCGTCCCCCGGGGCGCAGGCTTCCCCCGGCGAGCGATTGATCGCTCTCCTTCGTCGCGCGGTGCCAAATCGGCGCCAGCAGCTCTTCGTTCTGACGGTGATCATCGGAGGCGTCTGTGGCCTGGCGGCGGTGGCGTTTCACCTGCTCATCGAGCTCGTCAGCCGCATCGCCATCGACCCCGCGCTCGCGGCGCCCGGCCGGAGCTGGATCTGGTGGACCCTCCTTGTCCCCACTCTCGGCGGCCTGACCTCGGGGCTGCTACTCCAGTACGTGGTCCCAAACGCGCGTGGCAGCGGAATTCCGCAGGTCAAGGTTGCGTATGCAGGCCGGAGCGGCCCGCTTCGCATGCGGGATTCGATGGGGAAGTTCTTCGTCGGAGCCCTGCAGATCGGCACCGGCTCCTCGCTGGGTCGCGAGGGTCCCACCGTCCAGATCGCAGCGGGCCTGGCCAGCCGCATCGGGCGGTTGGCGCGCCTGCCCTCGGATGACGTCCGCCGCCTCCTGGCCGTCGGCTCCGCGGCCGGCATCGCCGCCGCGTTCAACGCTCCCATCGCCGCCGTCACCTTCACGATCGAGGAGGTGATCGGCACCCTCGATCAGACGGTGCTCTCGGGCGTCATCGTGGCCGCCGCCCTGGCCGCCGTCGTGGAGCGCAGCGTTCTTGGGACGAACCCCGTTTTCGATATGCCCCAGGGCGCCGGGCTCGATCACGCTTCCTCCCTCCTGCTCTACGCCGCTCTCGGCTTGTGTGCCGCCGCTCTGGCCATCCTCTTCACCGACTCGCTGCTCGCTCTCCGCCTGCGCTTCCGCGCGTTGCGGGTGCTGCCCGGCTGGGCCAAGCCGGCGGTGGGGGGGCTCGCGACTGGCGCCCTCGCGGTGGCCGCCTTGGGCCTGTTTGGAATGAAAGGCATCACCGGAGGTGGCTACCAGACCCTGGGCGCGGCGCTGGCTGGCAGGCTCGCTGTGGGCGTGCTCCTCCCGCTCTGCCTGCTGAAGATCGCGGCCACGGTCTTTTCCTACTCGAGCGGTGGAGCGGGCGGCATCTTCGCGCCGGCCCTCTTCATCGGCGGCATGGCGGGTGGCGTCGTCGGGGCCCTCGACATGGCGCTCTTCCACCATGGACCGGCCTCGCTAGGGGCCTTCGCCCTGGTCGGCATGGGCGCCGTTTTCGCCGGTATCATCCGCGCGCCGATCACCTCCGTGCTGATCATCATCGAGATGACGGGGGGCTACTCGCTGATCCTGCCTCTGATGATCGCCAACATGCTGGCGTACGGCATTGCCCGGCACTACCGGCCCACCCCCATCTACGAGGCGCTGCTGGAACAGGACGGGATCGACCTGCGCCAGCGCGGTGTCGCCGATGCGCTCTCGGGCATCCGAGTCGCGGACGTCCCGCTCGACACCCGCCCCTACGCCACGTTCGATCTCGGCACGCGCCTCCCCGGCCTCCTGGTCGGCCTCACGAGCCCTGCGCGCCAGGAAGTCTTCCCCGTCGTCATCGAGGGGCGAGTCGTCGGCATCGTCACCCTGGCCAACCTTGTCTCGCTGGCCTCCGAATCACACCTCGAAGCACCGATCATCGCGGCGGACGTGATGCAGCCCGCTCCGCAGGTGAGGCCAGAGGACGCCCTGCGCGCGGCCTTCGAGCTCATGCTGGCCCATGGGATCCGGGAGTTGCCCGTGACCGACGTGGCGGGACGGCTCCTCGGCTTCGTCGATGAAACTTCCATTGCTCATGCCTGCGCCCAGGCGTCAGCCAATCTTCAGCGCCGCTCGAGCTCACACGTGTAGGTGCGGCGGGCCACCGCCCAGACGGAGCCCGCGAGGGCCGCGGCCAACACCACACCTCCGACGTGGAAGGCGAGGACGTGTGGAAGCGAGCTGTGCGCCCGACAGGTCAGCTGAAGTGCCGCGGCTCCTGCGACCGCGCCCGAGGCGGCTCCCGCCGCGACGGCGCCAGGAGCGAGCGAGCTGGTCCCCCGTCGAATGACGAGCCATGTTCCGATCACGACGACGGCCGCGCAGGCGATCTCGGTCGCGAGGCAGTCGAGCCCCACCCCCTCATCCAGCTCGCCGGTCACGCCAGTCGCCGCGGCGGCACCGAGTGTGGCCAGGACGGCGAGGGGGACGACGGTGACCCTCCAGCGACGCTCGGCCACGCCGAGACCCACGGCCGCTGCTGACAGTGCGAACCCGACCGCCCAATCGCGCCGCGATGGTGAACGGGCCTGCGCGAGCGTGACGAACGCCGCGAAGGCCACGCAGACGGCCAGAGCGGACGCGAGCATCCTCCAGCGCGCCTCGTGCCGGAGCTCGGAGACGATCGCACCGGAAGCTCGGGCCAGCATGGCCGCGCCGAGCGGCGAAGGCGCCGCATCGCCGACCACCACCTGGAGGCGCTCTGCCTCCTCGAGAGAGCGCGCGCAGGCGGGGCACGCCCGTGCGTGGGCGAAAGCTTCCCTCCGCTCCGCATCGTCGTCGGGCAGGGCGGCGAGGCCAGCGCCGTCCGCGCGAATGCGGTCGCACGGGGTCACGTCGATCCCTCCTCGACCAGGTCGCCGAGGCGCTTCCGCAACTCCGCGTACGCCCTGAACGCTCGCAGCTTCGCCGCGCCCTCCGAGATGCCGAGGATCTGTCCGATCTGCGCGAACCCGAGACCTTCGAACCGATGGAGCTGAACGACGATGCGCTGCGGCTCCGTGAGCGATTCGATCGCGACGTGCACGCGTTCGCCGCGCTCGCGGTCCTGGAGCCCGGCGCTCGGATCGCTCGACGGATGGGAGGCCGAGAGGCCTTCCTCGTCGAGGGCCTCGGTCGGGAGGCGCCCCTGGCTCCGAAACCAGTCGACGCGGACGTGCGCGGCGATGGCGAAGACCCACGGTCGGAGACGCTCTCCGCGCTTCCAGAGCCTGCGCGCGCCGTGCAGCTTGAGGAAGGTGGTCTGCATCAGATCCTCGGCCACGCTCGCGTTGGCCACCGACCGCATGAAGAACGCGTGAAGGGACGGCGCGAGCGACTCGAACAGGCGCTGGAACGCTTCGACGTCACCTTCGACGTAGGCCTGCATGAGCGCCTCCTCGCCCGCTGTCGAACGTATACGCATCGGCTCTTCCGCTGGTTACGCGGGTCCTTCTGCCGACGCTCGCGTCAGGCTGATGCCCCGAAAGGGCGTGCACCCCACTCGGGACAGTAACCGGCCGTGGCGGCACGACGTACTCACCGCCGAACTCCCAGCACCGGATAGCCCATGCCCTTCGCTCCATCCTTGTTGCTCCTTACCTTGCAGACGACGCCGGGTGCTCCGGCACAGACCCCGCACCAGGAGGTATCGACGATGCCGACCTTCCAGAAGCCGTCGGACGAGGAGCTGCGTAAGCGGCTCACCGGCGAGCAGTACGACGTCACCCAGCACGAGGGCACCGAGCGGCCGTTCCGGAACGAGTACTGGAACAACCACCAGCCCGGCATCTACGTCGACGTCGTGTCGGGAGAGCCGCTCTTCAGCTCACTCGACAAGTTCGACTCCGGTACCGGCTGGCCCAGCTTCACGCGACCGCTCGAGTCCGGGAACGTCGTGACGCGTACCGACCGCAGTCTCCTGATGGCGCGCACGGAGGTTCGTTCCAAGCTCGCCGGCTCGCACCTCGGCCACGTCTTCAACGACGGGCCTCGCCCGACCGGACTCCGCTATTGCATGAACTCGGCGGCGATGCGCTTCGTCCCGGTCGAACGACTCGCGCAGGCGGGCTACGGCCAGTATCTGCCGCTCTTCGGGTCGGGTGGCGACAAGACCGCCAGCGGCGGACACAGCCCTTGAAGGTGAACCTGATCACGGGAGCGGCGGTGGTCGCGATCGTCGCCGCGGGCGCGATGTGGAGGAGCGCTTCAGGAAGGTGCGCGGCGCGGACCAGATCACCACCGAGATAGCGGCCGCAGGGCCCTTCTGGGCGGCGGAGGACTACCACCAGCAGTGGGACGAGAAGCACGGTGCGCTGTCCTGCCCGGCGCCGCACCGTCCGCGTGAGACCGCGCGGGCTACGCGTTGAGCCCTTTGCAGCGGCTCACGTTCCGGGCACGTGCCCCCATCATCCCGCCTCGGCCCGAGAAGATCGTGCCCGCCTCATCCTCGAGCTCTCGCAGGCGCGGGACCTCGCGCCTCGCGCCAGACGAAATGCGGATCCTGGATGCTTCGCGATAGGCTCTCCACGTCCGCCCGGTCGCCACCCACTTCCATCACCAGCGCACGAAGCCCCTCGATCGTGGTGACGACCTTGAGAGCGGTGGCGGCGCGGGCAGGGTGCAGTCCGACCGCGAGAGCGGCGACGAGGGCGAGGTGCCCCGCGCGAGAGTGCACGACATTCATGGTTCCATTCCAAAAATGGGGGTGGGCGTGGTGTCAGCAACGACACACGCTGACAGCGGCGAGTCACCTTGCTGAACGTTGCCCGGCACCGCACGGTTCCGTCGTCAGGGAACCATTCGAGCGACGAGGAGTTGATTTGGGCAAGGCAGACATCACACCGTAACCGAAGCAATCAAGCACGTCTGAAAGGGACTCCATCATGCAATTCCATTCGAGGCCGTTGTCTTCGAGGACCCGGGCGACTCCAGCGTGGAGGGCAACCGTTGTCGCAATGCTTCTCGCGCTGACGGGCGGCCCCGCGCTCGCATCGACCGGTGCTTCGGGTGCCCGCGCTGCCACGGCAGACCTCGCCGCCGAGGCGACCGCTCTCGAGCGGGACTCGGTCGACATCAGGCGGCTCGGCGAACGTGTCGTGGGGCTGGAGCAGAGGGTCGATCAGCTCGGCATGGCCGCTCCCTCCACCGCGCCAACTGCAGCAGAGCTGAAGCGCACCAAGCAGGAGGAGGAGCGGCAGGCGGAGTTTCAGAAGCAGGTGTGGACGATGCCCTGAATCGGGCGGAGCGTGAGCTCTTCAACCCGGGTCGCACATGCTATTCGCATGAAACGACGCACCTTTCTTCAGCTCATCCCCGGCGTGGCGGCGGGGACCATGTTCGGCGCCCGAGTGGGACACCCAGTCGATTCACCCAGAAGGTCGGGTACGCCTACTCGGCCTCCGCCGCCCAATGGTTCCTCAAGGCGCGCCGGGACGGGAGGGCTCCCGCGCCTCAGCCACGGCACGAGTGTACGACAGCGAGGAAGGTGGTGGGCCTCCGGCTTAGCGTGGCGCGCAGGCTCCGCACGTACATCGGCAGCCCCCAGAGCCGGATGATGGTGAACGTGTGCAGGACGACATCTCTACCGGTGATCAGGCCTCTCATTTCGCGGTGTCCGTTCACTAAGGGTTCAGCCCTGCAAACGTCGGGTGACCGGTGATCGTTCCGGTCAGGGGTCCGGCGGCGTCGAAGCAAGTGGGGCCTGCAGTCGGCGCCTCGGATCACCACGTGTGGAACGATCCGGGCAGGGGGGCGTTACGAGGGGTGAATGCGCGACGCCCCTCGGCGCCGCACCAACAGGAGATGACGATGCGTGCTTCTATGTGGATGGTCGCCTCAGCACTCTTCCTCGCGTCTGGATCGGCCTTCGCCGGTCCCGGACTTCCCCTCGGCCACGACGACACCGTCTACCCCGACGACCTCGCCGAGGCAGCTTCGCCACGGCGGGTCGACGTCACCATCACCGACCAGGGCCCGCAGCCCAGGAAGATCCAGGTGGACGGAGGCGAGAAGCTCGAGCTCGTCCTGACGCGGGCGAGCCCGAACGCCTGCCGCTCGGATGTGCTCGTCCCGGAGTACGGCCTCCGCACGCCCGTTCTGGCCGGGCACCCGGTTGCGCTCACGCTGATCACGCAGGGGCGTGGGCAGCTCCACCTCAGCTGTCCGAAGGAAGACGTCGTCGGCTCGCTCGACGTGCCGTAGCGTCCCCCCCTCCTTTCCCACCGCTGGCGGCGCACGCGTCGGCGACGGAGACAAACGACGAGAGATCCGATCGACCGTAGGAAGTTCCTCGAGATTGCAGGCGCGTCCCTGGCCTTCGGTGCGCTGTACCGCGTGGCGCCAGCCCCGGCGTCGGGGGGCACGGTTCCAACGGCTTCGAGCCGCCCGCATCGGCCGCCCCCCCCACGAAACCGCAACATGGCCGACCGGCGATTCGCCTCCTGAGTGCGCGCGGCGGCGCGCCCGTTACAGGCCCCCTCGCGAGCCCCGAAAGCGACGCCGTAACGCCCGGCATCTCGGCGGGACGCGACCCTACAATCACCAAGGCCGTGCGGTGAAAGGGGGGACGCATGCACGTGGACGCCATCGTCATCGGTGCCGGGCAGGCGGGCACGCCGCTCGCGCAGCGCCTCGCGACCTCAGGACGCAGCGTGCTCCTCGTCGAGCGCTCTCGGGTGGGCGGAACCTGTGTGAACTACGGCTGCACCCCGACCAAGACGCTCGTCGCGAGCGCTCGCGCAGCGCACGTGGCGCGCTCGGCCGGCAGGCTGGGCGTGCAGTCCGAGTCCGTCCGCGTGGACTTCCCTGCCGTCATCGCGCGCAAGGACGCCATCGTCCAGCGGTGGCGCGAGGGGCTCGATCGGCGGCTCGCCTCCGCCGGCGACCGGCTCAGCGTCGTGTCCGGGCACGCCCGGTTCGTGGGGGAGCGCGAGATCGACGTCTCGGGCGCGCAATACCGGGGCGACGTCATCATCATCGATGTCGGCGGTCGCCCCGTCCCGCCGGCGGTGGAGGGCAGCGCGTCGATCCCCTGGCTCGACAACCACCGCGTCATGGACCTGCAGCAGCTGCCCTCGCACCTGGTGGTCCTCGGCGGCGGTTACATCGGGTGCGAGTTCGCGCAGATGTTCCGCCGGTTCGGATCCTCGGTGACCATCGTGCAGCGCGGACCACATCTCCTCGACCGCGAGGATCCGGACGTGTCGGAGGCGCTCGAGGCGGTGTTTCGCGCGGAGGGAATCGAGCTCTTGCTCGGGGCGCGCGTCGCCCGAGCGTTCCCTGGAAGGGCCGGCGCCGTCGGCGTCGCGCTCGAGGATGGGCGCGAGATCGTCGGCTCGCACGTCCTGGCCGCGGTCGGGCGCAGGCCGAACACGGACGACCTCGGCTGCGAGGCGGCTGGCATCCACCTGGACGGCAAGGGATTCGTCGCCGTCGACGACCACTACCGGACGAGCGCAGCAGGCGTCTACGCGGTCGGCGACGTGATCGGGGGACCGCAGTTCACGCACACGTCGTGGGACGACCATCGCATCCTCTTCGACGTCCTCGAGGGCCGGGCCGTCCGCGGGCGCTTCGGACGCGTCGTCCCCTACGTCGTCTTCACGGATCCGCAGGTGGCCGGCGTGGGGCTCAACGAGCGGGAGGCCCGCGCGCGCGGCGTCCGCCACGAGGTGGCGAAGCTGCCCTTCGGCAACGTCGCGCGCGCCATCGAGCTCGACGAGACGGCCGGCACGATGAAGGTGCTGATCGATCCGGACACCGAGCGCATCCTCGGAGCGTCGCTCATCGGCCTCGAGGCCGGGGAGCTCGTCCACGTCTTCGCTGCGCTGATGCAGGCCGGCGCCACCGCCCGCGCCATCGTGGACGTGGAGTGCGCGCACCCGACGTTCGCGGAGGGGCTGCAGAGCCTGGTGATGACCCTGCCGCGATTCGCGCTGCGCTGATCAGCGCGGCCTCCCCGCGGCGTCCATCCCGCGGTCGAGGCAGTACGCAGCGCTGATCAGCGCGAGGTGACTGAATGCCTGCGGGAAGTTGCCGACGTGCTCGCCGCGCGGGCCGAGCTCCTCGGAGTAGAGGCCGAGGTGGTTCGCATATCCGAGCATCTTCTCGAAGATGAAGCGCGCCTGATCGACGTCGCCGGCGCGCGCGAGCGCCTCGACGTACCAGAAGGAACACATGCTGAACGTGCCCTCCTCGCTGATGAGGCCATCGGGCGCGGCGTCGCGCGGACGGTAACGGAACACCAGCGAATCCTCGACGAGATCCTGCTCGATCGCCCGCAGCGTGGAGAGCCAGCGCGGATCCGTGGGGCTGATGAACTTCATGAGCGGCAGGAGCAGCGTCGAGGCGTCGGTGGTCTTCGCGGACTTGTGCTGCACGAAGGCCCGACGCGCGGGGGCCCAGAAGTTCTCGAACACGTCCCGGTAGATGGCGTCACGAACCTCGTACCAGCTGGCGAGAGGTGCCGGAAACGAGCGCTTCTGGGCGAGCCGGATGGCGCGATCGACCGCGACCCAGCACATGACCCTGGACAGGAGGAACTCCTGCCGTCCGCCGCGCACCTCCCAGATGCCTTCGTCCGGTTCGCGCCAGTGGGCGCACACGAACTGGATGAGACGCACGAGGTTGCGCCACAGGTCGTGGGAGATGGGCTCCGCGAACTTGTTGTAGAGGTAGACCGCATCCATCAGCTCGCCATAGATGTCGAGCTGCAGCTGACCGTGCGCGGCGTTGCCGATGCGCACCGGCTGCGAGTGCCGGTATCCCGACCAGTGGGGCAGCGTCTCCTCGGGCAAATCGTGACGCCCGTCGATGCCATACATGACCTGGAGCGAGCCGTCCGAGCGGAGCTCGCCGCAGCGCGCCTCGACCCAGTCCATGAACGCGCGAGCGTGGGTGAATCCGAGACGCTGTACCGCGTAGAGCGCGAACGAGGCGTCCCGGATCCAGGTGTACCGGTAATCCCAGTTGCGGTCGCCGCCCAGCTGCTCGGGGAGCCCGAACGTGGGTGAAGCGACCATCGAGCCGTGCTCCGACGAGGTGAGGAGGGTGAGCGTCAAGACCGAGCGATTGACGATCTCCCTCCAGCGCCCTCGATAGGTCGATCGAGCGATCAAGCTCCGCCAGAAGTCGCCGGTGAGCTTGAAGCTGGCGGAGACGTAGTCCGGCGCCGACGAGACGGCTGGCTGCCCGGGCGTCACCTCTTCGAGGATGAAGGAAGCGAACTGGCCGGCGCCGAGGCGAAAGCTCGCGACGGCGTCGCCGTCCTCGAGGGTGAGCGGCACGTCGCTCCGGAGCAGGAAGGCCACGCGATCTGCTCCCTCGGATGCGAACACCCACTCCCGCTCCGACCGCCGCTCGATGCGGTGACGGGCGCGGCCGTAGTCGAACCGCGGCGCACAGCGCATGCGGAACGAGATCTCCCCCCGGACCGTCTTGACCCGGCGCACCAGCGCCCGCGTGGGGCTCCGGACGGGCATGTGGTCGGAGACCTCGGCGACGCCCTCTGCGAAGAGGAACCGCGTGAGCAAGATGGCCGTGTCCGGCAGGTAGAGCTGGACCTGGCGCGCGTCGGCGGACTCCGGAGCGAGCTGGAAAGTACCCCCGTTCTCCGGGTCGAGCAGCGCCGCGAAGATCGTCGGCGAATCGAACCGCGGGAAGCACATGAAGTCGATCGAGCCGTCCTTCCCGACGAGGGCGACCGTGTGCATATCGCCGATGACGCCGTAGTTCTCGACGGGCTGCTGTGCCATGGCTCCCCGTCCGCGGGTGACCTTCCCCGCGAGAGGTCGTCAGCGCGTGAGCTTGGCTTGAACGTGCGGCTGGTGAGGGCCAGGCGCAATGGAGCCTGGAGGAGTACCTGGCTGCCAGAACGTCCCCTCAGGAAGGGCTCGTCCCGAGCTCGTCGCCAGCGCGCCGACGAATCCGGGGAACGAGCGCCAGACACCACGGATCGTTCCCCCGCCCGGCACCAGGCCCGGACTGCACGTGGCGACGAACGGGCGCCACGCGTCGTCGGCCGGCGCGAGCGGCCACTCGGCCGGGTCGGCGAGGCCTGCCTCTGGCCGACAGCTCAGGTCGAAGGTGTCGACCGTGAGGCCGAGGCCCAGGGCCTTGAGCACGGCTTCCTTCGCACACCAGATCAGGTTCGCGCGCAGGTCGCGCTCCCAGGGAGGCGCGTCGCGGACGAAGCGCTGCTCGTCCTCGGTGAAGAAGGTGGCGACGAGCTCGCGCGATCGCGGCTCGACCAGGCCGAGGTCGATGCCGAGCGTCCGGCGCGATCCGTCGTCCACCGGCTCGGACCACGTTGCGGCACACAGCGCGTGCCCTTCGGCATGGCTGATCGTGACGCTGATCGGTAGCCGTTCGCCAGGCGCGAAGCCGGCCACCGGGCCGGACTCCGGCGCGATCCGCGCGTACGGCATCCCGCTCGAGCCGCTGGGGAGCTCGATGGCGCGGAGAGGCCAGTCGCCGGGGATGACGTTCGCCAGCGCCGCGGCGACCACCGACTTCGCCGCGATCCGACCGATCAGCCAGTCGGCCCGGCGCTTCGGCACGCGGAACCCCGCGAGCCGCGCGCGCTCGGCGACGGTCAGCGACGCGTCGCCGCGAGCGCACGCGGCTGTGTCCCGGCACGACCTCGTGTGGAGCGACCAGTGGATTATGCCGGGGCTCCTTCCGTGACGGCTTCGAGCAGCTCGGCCATCGTCTCCGGATCGGGGATGGCGACCGTGCGGTAGCCTGACAGCTCGACGTAGACGTTACCGTCGGCGTCCATGACGCGAGCATCGAAGCCGTCGTCCTCCTCTCGCGGCAGGACCTCCGCGAAGAGCCGGCTGCCGGTGGCCTCGGCCGCCCGCCACACGCGCAGCGACTCGAGCTTCGCCGGTAGCCCGAACACGTGGCGGTGGGCGATCTCGAAGATCCCGGCGGTCTGGAAGCAGAGCTCGACGAGCCGCGGTGCGACGAGCTCGGCCGCGTTCGCCTCCCTGGCGTTCGGCGGCAGATCGGGCCGCATGATGCCGATCGCGGAGCCGTCCTCGAGCCGCACGCCCTCGAGGACCCGGTACGCGGGGCCGTGGAAGTAGACGCGGTAGATCGCGCTGGCGTCGACGGTCACCTCCGTCGGCGGATGGAAGGCCACGGTCTTCCGGGGGACAGCCGCGCGGTCGAGCAGGACCCGCCCGCGGAAGTGCAGGCGCTCCTGCACCGGCACCCCGGGCTTGGGCTGTAGCCTCGACGAGAGCTGGACGTCGACGACCACCGTGTCGCCCGCGCCCGGCCGGGCGACGGCGGTGAGGTGCAAGGTGGCCGGCTTCATCCGGTGGAACTTGAAGGGCAGCAGGAACTCGAGGTCACGCAGGCCGGTGACGACGTGGTCGGGGCAGAGGACGCTCGCCACCTGCGCGAAGGCCTCGGTTCCCATCACGCCCGGCAGCACCGGCACGCCATCGATCTGGTGATCGACGAGGAAGGGTTGCTCGCTGGGGTCGAGACGGGTCTCGATGACGAGCCCTCCGTACAGCGGCGCACCCGTCACCTTGCCGACCATCGTGAGAGGGTGCGCGCCGTCCCGAAGTTGCGCCTTCATCTTCTCGAGGTCGAGGCCGCCCGTCTCGTCCCACTCCGCGACGAGCATCCCGAGCCTGCCGCCGACGACGATCTCGTCGGCCGCTCCCGCGACGAGCTCCCGCCGGACCGTCGGGATCCCGACCTCCGGCGCGAGCATGTCGATCCCGGCCGCTTCCATGATCTTCGGGACCGAGCCGCGGGTGGCCATGCCGATCCCGCCCCATGCCGACCAGTCGATCGCGATCCCGCGCGTCCCCGGACGCGAGCGGCGCAGCCAGCGCGACATGGCGCAGAGCAGGGCATTGGCCGCGCTGTAGTCGGTCTGGCCGGCGTTTCCGAACCGGGCGGCGACCGAGCTGAAGACGACCGTCGCACCGAGCGGCAGGTCGCGTGCCGCGCGAAGCAGCGAGAAGAAGCCGTCCGCCTTGATGCCGAACACGCGTGCCCATTCGTCGTCCGGCTTGTCCGGGAGCGCCCGGCTGATCTCGATCCCGCCGGCGTGCACGAGCACGTCGATGCGCCCGCTCGTCGAGCGGATCGCGTCGACGGCGGCGCCGACCGACGCCGCGTCGAGCAGGTCGACGGCGTGCCAGTGCACGGTGCCGCCCGCCGCTTGCACGCTCGCGAGCGCCCGCAGCGCCGCCTCCTGGCGCTCGACCACCATGAGCTGCTTGTCGATGGCGACCGGCGTCGGCTTCTCGCCGCGGGCCTTCGCCTCCGCGATCAGCGCCTCCTTCAGGTGCTCGCGGCCCGCGCGGAAGAGGATGACGTGTGGGTCGTCGGCCGCCGGCGGAGCGACGAGGTCGAGCAGGTGGAACGTTCCTCCGCTCGCGGCAGCGAGGTCGGCGACGATCGCGCTCGTGATCCCTCCAGCCGCGCCCGTGACGACGAAGACGCTGTTGCGGTCGAGGCGGATCGCCGGCGACGGCGAGACCGGCCGGAGGTCGAGGCCGATCGACCAGCGCGCCCCGGCGCGCCGGCCGACCTCGACGATGCCCGGGTCGGCGAGCGCCTCGGCGACGAGCACCTCGGCCACCTCGGTGGCGCTCGCGTCGTTCGAGAAGTCGACGACCTTCACCAGGGCGTCGCGGCGTTCGCGCTTGAAGGCCTTGACGAATCCCTGAACGGCCCCGCCGAGCGGGGCGTCAGTCCCCTCCTCGCCGAGTCCGAAGAGCCCGCCGAGGCGCGTCCCGGCGACGAGGAACGTGCCGCTGGCGCCGATGCTGTCGTAAAGGACGCGCATCGTCGACGCGAGGTTCTTGACGACGACGCGGGTCCGCTCGCGGAAGTCGTCGATCGACATCTCCTCGAGAAGCGCTTCCGGGTCGAGCGACGGCAGCCAGAAGATGCCCTGGATGGGCCCGTCGGCGAGCCACCCGCGCAGCGTCGACTCGATCGCCGCGGCCGGCTGGCGCGCGTCGAGCACGAGCGCGGTGGCGCCGAGCTCCGCGAGCTTCTGCGTGAGGAGGTGCTCGCTCGCGCCGCCGGCGACGACGACGCGCACGGCCGATCCGAACAGGACGCCGGTCGGCTTGCACAGCTCGAGCGGCGGGCGCAGGACGGGCGCAGCGACGCGCCGCGGCGCCTGGTCCGCGTTGGCGAGCGGATAGGTCTGTGGTGCGGTCGCGGTCGCCACGACCTCCCTCTCCCCCGCCGGGGGAGA
>Ga0137379_10001037_pt1 | contig 25156 bp, 21 predicted proteins | sample SagtaG_18_FD_104812 | JGI IMG/M metagenome (GOLD analysis project Ga0137379, IMG submission 104812) | Vadose zone soil microbial communities from Sagehorn Ranch, Mendocino, California, USA - Sage2_L_80_16 metaG | ecosystem: Environmental > Terrestrial > Soil > Vadose zone | place: USA...
GCGGTTCACCGGTAAACACGTAACCGGGATACGAACCGGCGTTGCGGGGCCAGAGCAACGCATCGATTCCGAGTTTTTTGTACGTCGCCACCTGCGCCTTGATCAGCCCGGAATCAGCCGATGTGCTCGTGGGATCGTAACCGCCGGTCATGTTCACTTCGATGTCACCGAAGCCGCGCTTCGCCAGATGCGCCTGTAATGCGGCGAGAGCCTCTGCGGCTTTCATGTCGGGGACGAGCCGCATGTCGATCTTGGCCACGGCGCGATGCGGCAGAATTGTTTTGCCGCCGGGACCGGTGTAACCACCGACCAAACCTTCGATGTTCACCGTCGGCTGGGATTCGAGGCGTTCGTTCGCTTGCTCCCACGGCAGGTTGTTGATCCAATGTTGCACGCTGAATTGCTTTTTCGCCTGTGCTTCGCTGCGCACCTTTGATACTTTTTCGATCATCGATTTTTCTTCGGGACTAAGTGGCAGCGGCTTCGGGTAATTATCAATCATGATTACGTTGCCGTCGTCGGAGACAAGCGTGTTGAGTGCTTTGATCAAATGCCAGGCCGGGCTCTCAACCATTGCTTTGAGCGAGGAGTGAATGTCTTTCGCCGGACCGCGCCCCCATTTTGCGCCGTCGGAGATCAGCTCGAGTTCGATGACACCTTTTGATCCGAGGTTCACGGTAACGACTCCATCGAGATCCTGCGTAGCCGATGGCATGAATACGCCGACACATTTTTTCAGAGCCCTCAGAACTTTGGGTCGCCGGACCAGTTGCGGAATGTGCGGCGACCCAATTTCTTCCTCCCCTTCTGCTACCATTACCAGATTCACAGGCATCTTTTTGCCCGCGCCGCGAATCGCGTGCAACGCCGCGAGAAAAGCAGCTTCCGGTCCTTTCTGATTCACCGCGCCGCGCCCGATGATGACTTTTCCAAGCGGCGGTTTGTCCACGATTCGCGCTTCAGTCGGCGGCGACGTCCATTCCGCCGGATCGAACTGTTTTACGTCATACATGAAATAGAGCCCGACCGTTTTCTGCGCGCCGGCTTCGAGCGTTGCGAATACGCCCGGTTTCCTTCGGTATTGATGACGTTTGCCTGCTGAAATCCGGCATCGCGTGCAAGCTTCGCCATGTACTCCGCGCCCTCCGGATATCCGCGGTCCTCTGCCGCGATCGACACCTGCCCAATCCAATCCTGCAACCGCTTCACGGCTTCGTCGTGGCGTTTGGTGATTTCAGTTTTAATGTCGGCGTGTTCAGTTTCGGCAATCAATCCGTTGTGAATTGTTGCGAGGAGCGCAGTGCCCAGAAGCAAATGGCGAAAAAATTTCATGAGCAATACTTCTGCGCGCTCCGGGGCTGCGGGCAAGCTTTACATCCCATCTGCAGTTGAATTCACCTGATTGGACAGTATCCTGTCCAACACATGAAATCGATTACTTACACTGAGGCGCGAGAAAACCTTTCGAATACTATCAACCGCGTTTGTGAAGACAACGCGCCGGTGATCATCACACGGAGACGCGATCAAGCGGTGGTGGTGCTGTCGCTCGCGGAATACGAGTCGCTTCAGGAAACCGCGCACCTTTTGCGTTCGCCGGCAAACGCCAAGCGCCTCTTAAAATCAATCGAGACGCTCGCGCGCGGAAGGGGAATCCGGAAGCGGTAGAATCTGGACGCGTGAACCTCGTCTTTTAGCGGGAAGCGTGAGAGGAATAACTTGTCTGGCAACGCGAGGATCCGCGGACGGTGGCGCGGATTAATCAGCTCATCAAAGAAATCATGCGTGACCCGTATCGCGGTATTGGACAGCCAGAGCCGCTCAAACATGCCCTGCGAGGCTATTGGTCTCGTAGAATCAACGCCGAGCATCGCATCGTATATCGCGTCGAAGGCGATCTCTGGATTGCGCAACTGCGCTACCACTACTGAAGTTGCAAACTTTCCTGCTTCGCAGTTGACGTATTCACGGTTAGGCCGCTGAATTTTTTCACTAGTTCGTCGAGCTTGGCGACATAGTAATCGACGTTTTCGTCGCGATTTTGCGGATCGAATTCGCTTGCGGGTTTGGCGGCTTCGTAGGCGGGAACTTTTTTCGGCGTTGCTTTGATGTAGTAACTGATCTGGTCGCCGGGTTTGTAACTGCGGCCGCTGACCAGAGCGAGTTCGTACGCGGCAGCGCGGTTGCGCGCGGAGCCAGCAATTTTTGAACGATATTTATCGAGCGAATCCTGGAGTGTGTCGGTCTTCATTAGCATGTCGATGTTCCATTCGCGGTTCCGAATTTTTCGCTCGAACCCATTCCTAAGACCGGTGATCGCTTCCGGTTTGCCCTCCATGATGAGCTTGATCATTTCCTCCAGGAAAACGCGCTGGAATTTTTCCAGTCCGCGCGATTTGAGCGCGCCGCCTTTGATGATCACGTCACCGTCTTTTGTGAGTAGCGCGTAATTCTTCGCTTTGTAACTGAACATCGCATCGAATTGCTCGTCGATTTCGACATCGATTCCGGGCGGCAACTCCTTCGCCAGAGCTTTCTGCAAATCGTCGATCGTAGACGCGGCGCCCTGCCGCGTTTCTTTGCCATTCCCCACGCGACGAGGCGCCGCGTCCACGGGCGGCACGAAGTAAATTCCGTCGGTATCGACCTCGATGACCTGCGCGCCCTGCGCATTAAGCCACTCAATCATCTTCCTGAGCAGATCACGCCCGATCTGCGTCACTCGCGCAGCGGCATCGAAGTCTGCGAAATGGCCCTGCGCGAATCCCAGGTATCCATAGAAACTGTTCAGCAAGATCTTGAACGTGTTTTGCAGCGCTTGGAGATGATGCTGCTTTGCGGGATCTTTTTCCGCACGCATTTGCGCTTTTGCTTCTAACCGGAACGTGCGGAGATCGGTCAGTAAATGTCGAAAGATTTGCAGTTGGTCAGTGGCGGGAAAACATTCGAACTGCAACATCACCGACGGATAAAGCGAGGCGATGTCGCAGTGCCAGACGTTGCGCGCCACGCCGGTGAAGAAAATGTCGGTGTAACCCCCTTCGAACGGGCGCGGCATCGGGAGTTCGGGAATGGAATGGCGTTGCCGGAAATACTCGCGCAGGAAAAGTGCGTTGATCCGCGTCGCATTGCCGCGCACGATCACGTCCTGGTAATTGTACGGGAAAATTTGCGCCTGGATGAAATAGCTTGGACTCAGCAGTTCCGACAACGCACGCGTTTCTCGACTGCCGCACAGAGCGCGTCGTCGGAATATTTCTGAAGCGTCGAGGTATGCGCGATTCAATTCTTTGCCGGTGAGTGATGAGATTTGTTCGCTGTCGCAGAGATCGAAGTGCCGCGCGACGTCCGAGCGCTCGAAACCTGCGAGGGAACGCATACCAACGTCATAGAATTGGGCGAGCAAAAATGTATCGACGAAGTGGCGGCCGCCGACCGTGAACTTTGGATAATCGATTGTTTTCTCTGCAATTTGGAGTCGTGACGGGCGTGAGCGGAGAAAACCGCCGCTGCGTCCCCAATCAAGTTTGGTTTTCAGCTTCTTTGCGCGAGTGACCAGATAAGGCAGATCGGATCGAAACAAATTGTGACCTTCTATCACGTCTGGATCCCGTTCTTTGATGAGTGCGGTGAGTCGCCTGAGCGCGTTTCTCTCGGATTCCTCCACATTGTCTGGGTCGACAATGATCAATTCTTCCCAGCCCGTATTATCCGAGAGCGCGATGCTCATGATATGATCGTCGTCGCCTTCGAACGACAGCACTTCGAGCTGCATTCGCTTCAATTCTTCGAAAGGGAGATCTTTGAATAGCGTACGGGAGGTGGCAGTGAGGTAATGCTGCACCGGGTCGGTGAATGCGAAGAAATCGCGCCCGGTATTCTTCAGTCCGTTGCGCAACGCGATCAGCTCCTTCCAGCTATCAACCGTGACCAACCAGCCGTATTTCAGATCGCCCTGCAGTTTTTCGGATTCAATCCCGAGGTCGACCACGTCAGAATCAGCCCAGACAAAAGGATGAAACGGTTCGACATCGGCGACGGTCAAACCGTCTGGTTCCCGTCGATAAACTTTCACTGTTCCGGTTTCGCCCAGCTCAACAGCGACAATTCGCGGCGTCGGATCGGCACCGAATAGCAGCGTGTTTTTCTCAAATTCCATCTACAACCAACCTTTCTGTCATTCCGAGTGAAGTCGAGGAATCTCTTACTGTGATTGCACAGAATGAGAATTCAGGGATGCTTCGCCTTCGCCCAGCATGACACGTATGACGGCTCGCTCCTTGATCTTCTTGCCATCGATACTCCTTCCGGCGCTCGCGTTCGCGCAGCAAACACCGCAATCGCTTGCGGATGCGGAGCTACCGTCGCTTCTCACGATTTACAAAGACATTCACGCGCATCCTGAGCTATCGATGCATGAAGAACGTTCCGCTGCGATCGTGGCCAAGGAATTGAAAGCGGCCGGCTGCGAAGTGACCGAGCGCGTCGGCAAGTATGAAAAGCCGGGAGCAACTTGTTTTGGCGTTGTAGGCGTGATGAAGAATGGCGCTGGCCCGACTGTGTTGGTGCGCACCGATCTGGATGCGCTGCCAGTGCACGAAGAGACCGGTTTGCCTTACGCGAGCACCTTCACGACAAAGAACGACGAAGGAAAAGAAGTTCCCGTGATGCACGCGTGCGGGCACGACGCGCATATTTCCATGTTCATCGGAGTGGCACGAGTTCTCGCGAAATTGAAAGATCAATGGCACGGCACCATCGTGTTCGTAGCGCAGCCGGCGGAAGAGACCGGTAATGGGGCGCGCGCATTACTCCAGGCAGGTCTTTACGAAAAATTCGGCAAACCGGATTTCGCGCTCGGATTCCACGATAAGGCCGACATGCAGACGGGCCACATTGGGGTCACCGAAGGTTACACCTATGCCAACGTCGATTCAGTGGATGTGATCGTGCGCGGCGTAGGCGGGCACGGCGCATATCCGCATAAGACCAAGGACCCGATCGTGCTCGCGGCGCAGATGATCAACGCATGGCAAACCATAGCCAGCCGCGAAAATAATCCGCTCGACCCAATCGTTGTCACTGTTGGCTCAATTCATGGCGGCACAAAGCACAACATTATTCCGGACGAAGTGAAAATGCAGTTGACCGTGCGCACCTATAAACCCGAGACGCGCGAGCGCGTGCTGGCGGCAATCGATCAAATTGCAAAGGGCTGTGCCATGGCGGCTGGCATTCCTCCGGACCGCGCACCGATCGTCAGCGTAGCCAAAGATCAATTCACGCCCGCGACTTACAATAATCCGGAGCTCACGAAACGGCTGCTGGCTGTATGGAAAAAGACGCTAGGCAACGAAAACGCGGAGATTGTTGATGCGACCATGGGTGGCGAAGATTTTTCTGAATATAGCTTGCCGGATCATTCGATTCCGGCAGTTGATTTTCATGTCGGCGCGGTGGACCGCGTGAAAATCGCCGACAGCAAAAAGAATGGTACGATGTTGCCAAGTTTGCATTCGAGCAAATTCGCACCGGTTCCCGAGCCCACCATTCGCACGGGCATTATTGCGATGACAGCAGCCGTGCTGGAGTTGATGAAGAAGTAAGGCCGCCGCGCCGCGCCGACCGGACGCCGCAGCGCGGCGTCCCTACCACGTTACTTTACCTTGATGTTTTTCCGCAGATAGGTCGGAACATCGAGATCTTCGCCTTCGACGATGGTCGGCTCGCTTTTTTCAAATCGTCCGCGCGTGACCGGCTCGAATTGCAGAATTTCCTGTTTTGCGGGGACGGATTTTGCGGCGGCTTTCTCGTCGGTATGTGGAACCGCTTTCTTGTGCGGCGTAACTGGTAGCGGCTCGGATTCGCCTGGCATAGATTCAGCGGCTGGTGTTGCTTGGGCCGCCACCGGTTGCTCAAACGAAGTGCTTTCCTCATGTGCGACGGGTTCCATCGCCGCTTCAGGCTCGATATGGATCTGCGGCGGTGGACGCTGCTCGCGAACTGGCGGCTGCGCGAACACGTTGCTCAACGTCGCGCCATCGCGGGATTCCGAAATTAAATCCTCATCCGCGGCGAGCGAGCTGATAATGGTCACGGTCAATCGATCTCCTAATTTTCCGTCCACAACGGCACCGAAGAGAATCTGTGTTTGCTCGTTCACGTGGCGGCCAAGCTCCTGCATGAGGACTTCAACCTCAGAGAGCGTCATCCCGGCCCCACCCGACACCTGGACGAGAACGTTTGTCGCGTCAGCCAGCATCCGGCCACGATCCATCAACGGATTCTTGAGCGCCTGCGTGAGAGCGTCGTGCGCGCGATTGTCCGAATCGGATTCGCCAAAGCCGAACAAGCACCGGCCGTTGCGCACGCGCAATGCTGCCAGCAAATCGTCGAAGCCGATGCGAATCAGTCCCGGCCGTTGGATCAGGTTCACGACGGATCGAACACTCGTGCTTATTGTGGTATCGGCCATCGCGAACGCATGATGAATTCCTGCTTGCGGCGCCACTAAGTCGCCCATTCGATCGTTCTCGAAGCAAATCACTGAATGGGCAATCTCGTTGAGCCGGCCGAGCGCCTCTCGCGCCTGGGTGGCCCGGCGTTTGCCCTCAAATGTGAACGGTAGAGTGACGAAGGCGATCACAAGTGCCCCGGCTTCACGGGCCAGGTGTGCGACGTACGGCGCCGCGCCGGATCCGGTGCCGCCGCCGAGCCCTGCACAAACGAAAACCATACGCGTGTCGGTCAGCGCTTCGCGAATTTCATCAGCTGATTCCACGGCCGCTTCATAGCCCAGCTCGGGATCACCGCCCGTGCCGAGGCCGCGGGTCCTGGTACGGCCGAGCTGCACCTTATGTGCGGCTACCGAACTCGTGAGCGACTGCACATCGGTATTGATTGCAACTACGCTGGCCTTCTCCAAACCATCGAGCACAATTCGATCGAGAGCGTTCAGGCCTGCGCCACCAACGCTCACAACTTTCACAGGAACAGTGTCTGCCAAAGCATCCGGCAAACTGTAATTTTTATTTAGTTGAATCATGGGAACCTTTCACTGTCTTTGGTCTTCATCGCATTCTAAAAAGCTTACCGATCGTTTCTCTAAATCCGCGCCGCGGACGATCTGTTTGCATAACTTGTGCGAACCTGACTAACCCAATCGCGGTGGAGAATTGAGGGTCCTCAACCGCGGAAGTGACGCCCCAAGTGGTCTGCGCGTGCGCCAGGTGCGCTGGTATCTCGAAAATTTCCTCTGCAAGATGATCGATGCCGTTCAAAAGGCTACAACCACCGGTAATAAAAATGCCGGCGCCCAGATAAGTGAGATACGGCTCGTCATCGAGCCTGCGTTTGAGTAGCTCGAGCCCTTCGCGGGCGCGCAGGTGAATGATCGTGTTCAGCATCTCACGCTCGATCTCTTTTCCAGCAAAGCCCGACTCGTCCTTTAACAAAATCATTTCGCCAGGCAAGGAATTGCCGAGGATGCAACTGCCCTCTTCAATTTTCAGTTTCTCCGCGCGCGCCATGGGGATGCGTAGCCCCATGGAGATATCGTTGGTGATGTGGTCGCCGCCCAGGGCCAGGCAACCGCTTTGTTTCACCACACCATCGCTGTACAACACGTAATCAGTCGTGCCGCCGCCGATATCAATCACAAGCGCTCCAAGATCTTTTTGATGCTGAGTGAGCACGACCTGCGCAGAAGCAAGCCCGCCAAAAACAACGTCCTCCACGTCCAACGGCAGCTCTTTGACACAGCGGATGCTGTTTTGAATCCGAGTGCGCACACCGTGGATGATATGAAAATCCGCTTCCAATTTTTGCCCGAGCATCCCGATCGGGTTCAGCACACCGTTCTGTCCCTCGACGTGATAATGTTGAATGATGGAGTGGAGGAACGCGTTTTGAGCGGGAATGCTTACCTCGCGCGCGTTGATTTTTACGTCCTCCACGTCCCGTTCATCAATTTCATCGCGGTCCTCGGGAAGCATCACACAGCCACGATTATTGAAACTTTGCAGATGGGAACCCGCGACAGCCACATAAACGCTTCGGATCATCACGTCGCTCTTCTGTTCGGCATCGACTACGGCTTCGTGCAAGCATTTCATCGCCGTTTCGAAATCGACGATCTCTCCCTTGCGCACGCCGCGCGATGGCGCCTGACCCACACCGAGGATCTTGATGGTGCCATCGGGACGGCCTTCGCCAACAACGACACAGATCTTGGATGTGCCAATCTCAAGACCGACCATCAAATTATTGCTCGCCATGATTGCTAACCCTTTTTCTGTCGTTGGGTGGGAGTTGCCTTACTAACCGGCGTCGAACCGGTGCGCGGCTTGGGAGCAGACGACGTAGTTTCTTGCCCGCCGGAGCCTTGCCGAAGGCGGGTTTCGGGCGCATGCACCGGGATTGCTTTCATGATCCGCGGCTCTACAGCCGGCTCGATCGTATCGTTAATGACGCTTGCCGCAGGTTCTACGAAAGTCACAGGAATATTCCGTTGCACCAGCAGGTTTACTGTCCCGAGTTCCTGTTTTGTGTCGTCGCAATAAACAAGAAATTGTTCCAGCCGCCGCAATTGCGTTTGCAGATCATTAAAGCCGAACGTTATGCGGGCGTGATTTTTGTCTGTCACCAACAAGCAATAACCTTTGGAAATATCGATCTCGCGAATCTGGAAACGCATTTGCAAAAAACTGCGCGCGCCTAGACGTAGCAGCTCCAGCGCATTCTTTGCTTCGGGCGATTCGATGACTTTTCCCGCCTCGAGCGCTTCGCTCGAGCATCCCAGAATCAGCGGTAGTCCGAGATATTCGGGCAACAACTTCTTTTGTTTCATCAAAACACCGCGCGCGTCTACTAAAAAAGCAGCATCTGACGCAAATGGATCTGAAATTTCCTTTTCGCTGGTGATCCAGGCGACAGGCTTTCGTTCTACTACACGGATATCGATCTCGCCTGGCAATTTCCGCACCACCTGAACTTCGTCCGCCTGAGGAAGCTCCTGTATGCGATCCTGGATCTCCGCCAGGTTTACAGTGAAAATGTTTCCGCCTTCACGCAGATTAGCCGCTTTCAACACCTGTTCGCGCTGCAAAGTGCCGTCAGTCTGTAGTTCAATTGTCTTGAGTTGAAAATCTGCATTTTCAAAGAACAGGCGTCTTGCAGCTTCGCGCACACCCAGGTAAGCGGCAGCGACTATCACCGCGGTAAGAATTACTTTCGAGAGCACACCCATGACCCTGCGAACGCGATGTTGTGTCGCTCTGCGGGACCGGACTTTGACATCAAGCAAATGCTGCTGCCGTCGTTGGCGCACGTTGGACACGCGTCGATTCCGCGACCGGGAGCTTTTTTGGCCAAAACTCATCTTCGGCTACCTTCTGCTCTGGCGCGAGAAAGCGCGATTATACGAGTGCAAAGATCGGAGTAGCCGATGCCCGCAGCCGCAGCAGCCTCAGGCAGGAGACTGGCCTCGGTCATTCCCGGAATGGTATTGACTTCCAGCACGAACGGCTCGCCGCTGTCCGATAAAATGACATCAACCCGGCCGTAAACTCGCCCCCCGACGGCGCGAAACGCTCGTAAAGCCAATTGTTGAATTTCGGCTGTTTTCTTTTCATCAATCTTGGCGGGGCACACATGCTCCGCGCCGCCCCCCGCCTGGGGATTGAGAAAAGGATACTTGTTGGTGAAATTGTAGAAGCCGCCTTTTGGGATTATCTCGAGAATGGGCAAAGCTTGGTCACCGAGAATACCTATCGTTAATTCCCGGCCAGATACAAACTTTTCTATTAGCAGCTCGCGATCATATTTCGCGGAACCGGCAATCGCCGGCTCAATTTCCTCCGCGTTTTTCACAATGTGAACGCCGACGGTTGAACCTTGCCGTGGTGGTTTGATCACCATCGGTGGCTGCATGTGCGGCTGCTCATGCGCTCCAATCGTTTCCCATTCTGGAGTGCGAACTCCGTGATCACGGAATTTTTCCTTCGATCGGATTTTATCGAAGGCGCATCTGCTCTCCTCAACTCCGTCGCCCGTGTACGCAACGCGGCGTCGTTCCAGAATCTGCTGAATCTGGCCGTCCTCGCCAAAAGTTCCGTGCAACGCAATGAATGCCAGATCCACATCTGGAGGCAACTGGAAGGTCCCATCCCGCACATCCACCTCGACCACGTCCGCGCCCAGTGAACGCAGGGCTTTTGAAATTCCCTGACCGGTCGCCATCGAAACATCGCGCTCACTGCTTGGCCCGCCCATCAAGACAGCGATTTTCTTAGGCAAATCTTTCACGCCGGCTCTCCCACGATTTCTACTTCCGTCTCCAATTCGATGCCGCGCTTTGACCTCGCAGTCGCCTTGATCTTGTCGATCAATTCGAGCATTTCCGCCGCCGTAGCGCCGCCGTCGTTCACTATGAAATTGCCGTGCACCTCCGACACCCGCGCATTTCCGACGCGCGAATTCTTCAGACCCAATTCATCCACCAGTTTTCCCGCTGGAATGCTGTCGGGATTCTTAAAAATGCAACCTGCGCTCTTCGCAATTGGCTGTGTCGTACGCCTTTTCTCCTGCGATTCTCGCAAGCGACTGTCGATTTTTGCACGCTCAGCCGGGTCCGCATGGAATGTCGCTGAGATCGCAAAATTATTTTCGAGCAACGGAAATCGTCTGTAAAAAACCTCCAGTTCATTTCGATCTTTCACATGCGCATTGCCTTCGCTATCGAGATAACGAATACGCACGACGTTCTCGAAAGTTTGTGATCCCATCGCGCCGGCATTCATGCGCAACGCGCCACCGACTGCGCCCGGAATTCCTTCCATCCATTCGAGTCCGCCGAGATTTGCGCCCCGTGCCGCGTAAGCAACTTCCCTCACTTTCACGCCCGCGCCCGCGGTAATCTCACAGCCGTTAACCTCGATTTTGTCGAAATCGCCGCCGAACGGATGAACCACGACACCACGGATTCCTCCATCGCGCACAAGAAGATTTGATCCGCGACCCATTGCGAAAAGCGGCAGGTTTTCAGCCCGGCAAAAGCGAATCAGCTCGGCAAAGGCTTTCTCGGTCTGGGGCTCGATCCAAAATTGCGCAGGGCCGCCCACGCGCAGCGTAGTGTGTTTGGAGAGCGGCTCGTAAAGACACACGTCAGCTTCTTCGCCCACAACCGCCTTCAACTTTTCAGCAATGACAAGGTCAGCCGCCAAAGCTGACAATTGCTCATGAATATTCCCGGCGCCAAGACTCAGAACGAGATCGCCGATATCGAGGGCGTTGCCAATATGACAATGCACGTGTTCTAACCTCGCCTGATAACTGGCAGAGCGATGCCCGTGCTTGAGAAGTTCATCGACAATCGTCTGTCCGCTAATGCCTGGAATTGGCGCCTCGCTTGCAGGATAAACATCGGTCACTACAACCCGGTCCGCGTCGTCGAAGGCGCTGCCAAACTCGCCGCGAAGTGCTTTCGTGCGCGAATAGCGATGGGGTTGAAACATCGCCAGCACTCGTTTGCGGCCAGTCGCTCGCGCAGTCTTTAATGTGGCCCGAATCTCGGTTGGATGATGTGCGTAATCGTCAACAAGCAGAAAGCGCTCACTCTCATATTTGATCTCGAACCGGCGCCGCGCGTGCTCGAACTTACGAAGCGAAGCTGCGATTTTTTCAAATGAAATTCCAAGCTCGATAGCGAGCGCGATCACGCCCAGGGCATTGTGGACATTGTGCGGGCCAGGCACGTTCAACACCGCTTCGCCGAGTTTTTGTTCGCGAAAATAAACACAAAAATCTGAGCCAAAGGCGCGCAACTTCACATTCGCGCCTCGGTAATCGGCTTTATCAGAGAAACCGAACGAAATTGCGTCTTTGCGGCTTACGCATAGCCGCGCGGTGTTCGGGTCATCGATGTTATAAAAAATTTTCCCGCTGGTCTGCTCGATAAGTTGAGCAAAGACTTTTTCGATGGCGGCGAGATCAGAATAAAAATCGAGATGTTCTTCCTCGATATTTAGGATCAGGCAGTACTCCGGATGAAAGCAGCGCAGGGTGCCGTCGCTTTCGTCACCTTCAGCAACGAAATATTTGCTGCGCGGATCCCAGTGCGCGTTCGTTCCGAGAATTGGAATTTCGGCACCGACATAATAGGACGGATGCAATCCACCTTCGCGCAGAACGTGTGCTGTCATTGCTGAGGTTGTTGTTTTGCCGTGCATTCCGGCGATAACGATGCCGCGCTTCGCGCGCATGATTGCAGCCAGAGCCTCCGCACGGCGCACGACCGGCTTACTCGAAGCGCGCCCGCTTACGAGAACCGGATTGTCGTTTTTAATGGCGGAGGAAAAAACAACCAGCTCGGCGGCATCAGCCTGTTCCGGGCGATGCTGCTCATGAAAGTGCAGACCGAGGCGCTGCAATCGATCTGTTTCCATGGTGGTGACCTTGTCTGAGCCGCTCACCGTGTGGCCAAGCTCAATCAGAAGCGCAGCAAGACCGCTCATACCGCTTCCAGCTACGCCAACGAGATGGATGCGGTGACGTTCCTGCGTCAGGAATCGCTGCAAATCGAGCGACTCCACGCGATCGACGGCCGCACCGCGTTCTTCAGAGGCGAGCTTCATGAGTCGTATATTTCTCCATCGTCGTAGCCACGCGCCCAGCCGCATCTTTCGGCGCGAGACGGGAACAATTCGCAGCCATTTGCTGGAGGTGCTGTGGGTCCTGGATCAATTCGCGAATCTTACGCGCGAGCAATTCACCTGAGACCTCTGACTCTTTGAGGAGAATCGCCGCTTCAACGCGCGCATAAATTTCTGCGTTGCGCGTCTGATGATCGTTAGTCGCGTAGGGAAACGGGATCAATATGCCGGGTAATGAAAACGCAGCGAACTCAGCCAGACTGGCCGCTCCGGCTCGCGCGACAACGACATTGGCGGCGCTGTAAGCTTCTTCCATTCGATGATGAAAAGCGGCGATGTACGCAGAGATATTTTCACGACGATAATTGTCTGAAACCAAACGCTCATCCCGCGCGCCGGAAAGATGGATCACTTGCAGCCGTAGACCTTGCAGGAATGGCAGCGATTTGATTAGCGCCTGATTGATTCCGCTGGCGCCCTGGCTGCCCCCCATCACAAGCAACGTCGGCACATCCTCTTGAAGTCCGAGCTTTCGGCGAGCATCGAGCCGGTCCAAGCGCACTAATTCCGTCCGCACTGGCGTGCCTGTCACTTCCGTGTGCGATTTTGGAAAAAACGGCGCGCACTCCTTGAAGCCCAGCATGACGGCCTGCACCATCCGCGCCGTTAGTCGGTTCGCCTTTCCAGGGACAGCATTCGATTCGTGAATAAACGTCGCGATTCCGCGTATTCGGCCGGCCAACACCGGCGCGGTCGAAGTGAATCCACCCATGCCCAGAACGACCTGGGGTTTAAATGTGCGATAGAGAGACCGGCAAACGGACAAGCTTTCATAAAACCGGCGAGCAAAACCAAAGAGCGCTGGAGAAAACGCCGAAGGCAAGCCAATCGTAGGTAATTTTTCGACCCGGAAATTTGTGCGCCCGGAAAGCGCCAGCGCGTCAATATCCTTTTCGGAAATCAACAGCATCACTTCGTGGCCACGATCGCGCAGTACTTCGGCCACAGCGATGCCCGGGAAAAGATGGCCGCCTGTTCCTCCGCATGCGATGACTGCATTCATGAGCCGCTGCTCCAACTGGTTTGACGTGTCCGACTCATAGCTAAATCCGTGGCGTCACTCTGGCGTGCATCGCGGCGCGTTTCATCTGCGGCGGTTCAAGAATGCCCTGCCGATAAATGTTCAGCAACAAACCGATGCCGAACATGCACGTGACAAGATTAGAACCTCCGTAGCTGATAAACGGCAGTGGCAGCCCCTTGTTTGGAAGCAGAGACGTGGTCACGCCGATATTGACGGCGGCCTGAAGAGCAACAAGCGAAACAACGCCGCAACCCAGGAGCAAACCGAAACGATCTTTCGCGTGCAGCGCAATCATGACGCCGCAAACAATTATCACTACGAATAAAAAAACTACCAGGAGGCTAACGCGCAGACCAAGCTCCTCACCAATAATTGGAAAAATAAAATCCGTGTGCGCGTAAGGCAGATAAAGCATCTTCTGTCGACCGTTGCCCAAGCCAAGCCCTTCCATTCCGCCGCTGCCCCAGGCGATCAACGCCTGCATCTGTTGCAAACCAGCATCTTCCTTGAAGTTTTGCGGATGGAGAAACGCGGAGAGTCGCCCCATCCGTTCAGAGATTTGGGTTGCAACAATTAGAAGAGATCCCAGAGCAGCGAGCGACGCCGCGCCAAGCCACAAAGGATTTGTTCCGGCAACGAACATGACGACAAACGCGGTTGTTCCGATCAAAGCCGTTGTTCCCAAGTCGACTTCGCCCAGCACAAGTGCAGCTGGCAGGCTGAGAATTGCAAGCGGAAGAACAAATCCAAAAAGCAGCTTGTGGTTCGGTTGTTCGTATCGCGCGAACCATGAAGCGAGGAAAAAAATCGCGGCCAACTTTCCGAGTTCCGATGGCTGAAAAGTAATTGGACCCCAGCCGAGCCAGCGACGCGATCCGTTCAAGCGCATGCCGATGTGCGGCACATAACAAAGTGCCAAAGCCACCAGCGCCAACGCGAACCAAAGCCACCATGTCCGCTGCCAAAAGTGATAATCGATCAGCGCCGCAATGATGCAGACTAGAAGTCCAATCCCAAACCAGATCGCCTGTCGCTTAACAAAAAAATAAACATCTCCATGGCTGTCACGCGCATACGCGCTCGTGCTAAAAAGCATGACGATCCCGATTACGAGTAATCCCAGTACTGCGAGAAAAAGGATGTAAGCGCTCTTACGATGCATAGCTACGCTGTAAACCTTTGCGCTGTACCGCTGCTGTTACGCCGCGCCTTCATTGGTTGACCTTCTTGGTTTTCGTTTTTGTCGCTTTAGCAGGAATCAACAGCTTTTGGCCGATCTGCAACCTGTGCGAGTCCTCGATATGGTTCAGAGAGATTAAATCGTCGTAAGCGACGTTAAGTTTCTTTGCGATTGTAACGGGATTGTCTCCCTTCTTAACAATGTAAGTCTTTCCAGAAGACGGAGACGTCCTGGCGTGTTCCTCTCTCGCAGGTGAATGTGAAGGTTTCGCATCGTTGCGCGGCGCGCTCTGCTTTTGTGGGGCCACTGCTCGTGCCTTGGCAACGTCCGCGCGAACTGGCGTTGCGGCCGTCTGAGCTATGTTCTTCTCCGTGTCAGTCGACGTCGTCGGTACGAATGACGTCTCGCGCGTCTTGATCGCGTTGAATGCGATGATTCCTGAAACGGCAACCACGTGCAAAAGCAGAACGATCAGTAACGCCCGCGACAACTTCATGTTTGGTTCGGGGATGTCGTCGAAATCGATTCCGCCAGAAGTAGCCGACGCACGGCGGGCCGCTGTGGCCAGCAGTTTTTTATGTCTGAAGAGTTGCGGGATTTTCATCGCTCTCTTTTGGGAAGGGCCTGCACGAGCGCGCGAAATTGATCGCCTCGGTCGGCGTAGCTCTTAAACATGTCAAAGGACGACGTACCCGGGGAAAATAGAACCATGTCACCCGGTCTTGCGCTGGCATGTGCTCGCTCCACTGCATCGGCCAGAGAATTTGCGATTTGCGATTGAACCGCGCCGTTCCACGAACGCCTGATGCTTTCGGCCATTTCGCCAATCAAGACCGTCAATTTGACTTTCTCCTTCACGAGTGATCGAAGTGCATCAAAGCTAAAACCTTTGTCCTTCCCGCCTGCAATGAGGATGACTGGCTTGCTTTGCGCACGTAGTGCCTTGTCGACTGCATCGAGGTTCGTCGCCTTGGAATCGTTCACGTATTCAACTCCGCTGAGTTCTCGCACAAATTCGCATCGGTGCGGACGTGGCTCATACACGCGCAGCGGCGGCACCATTTTGCCGAATGGCAATCCGCGCGCCATGCCGCCCGCGAGTGTCGCCATTAAGTTTTCGATGTTATGCAAGCCGCGCAGTTTTGTGTCTGCGATTCGCAGGACCTCTTCGCCGTGGTAAACGATCGCGCCTTGTGAGACGCGGAAGTCTGCTTGATCGGTATACGCACTAAAGGTGATCTTGCGAGGTCGAACCGCGGGCAGCTTTTCGATGGCATTTACGACTGACACATCGCTTTCGTTTTGATTTTCGAAAATGCGCAGTTTGGCCGCGCGGTAATCAGATACGAAGCGATACCGGTCGAGATGATCGGGGGCGAAGTTGAGCCAGAGGCTGATGGATGGACGAAACGTGCGGATTGCTTCCAGTTGGAACGAGCTCACTTCGACTGTCAGCACATCGAATGGTTGCTTCTCGCGCGCTACTTCGGATAGCGGTTTGCCAATGTTTCCGCAGGCAATTGTTCGCTGACCGCAGGCGTTCAACATTTGAGCGAGCAATTCGGTAGTTGTTGTTTTTCCGTTCGTACCAGTAACCGCAATGACGGGAACCTTGCAGAACTGCCAGCCGAGCTCGAGCTCGCCGATGGTTTCGGTTCCGCACGACAAAAATTTGCGTGCCAATGGAGAAGCCGGATCGATGCCCGGACTCAAAACGGCCAATTGATATGCGCCTGAATCTTTATCGGCAGCGGCGCCGCAAATCACACGCACGCCGTGTGCTTGCAGATTGTCTATGGTCGATTTGAGTAAGTTCGTCTCCTTTGCGCTATCGAGCACCGTGACTTCCGCGCCCTCCGACCTCAGCAGAAGGGCCGCAGCGCTGCCGCTCAATCCTGCACCAAGAACCGCGATCTTTTGGTTGTCGTAGCGTCCGCTCTTCATCTCAGTTTCAGAGTTGCTAAGCCAAGCAAGGCGAAGATGATTGACAGAATCCAGAATCGAACAATCACGGTGCTTTCCTTCCAGCCGGTTAGCTCGAAATGGTGGTGTAGTGGAGACATCATGAAAAATCGCTTGCCCGTGAGTTTGAAACTCAACACCTGGACAATCACTGAGACGGCTTCGATCACGAAAACGCTGCCGACGAGCGCCAAAAGCAACTCTTGCTTGCAACAGATCGCGACGACGCCCAGCATGCCGCCGATAGCGAGTGATCCAGTGTCCCCCATGAAAACTTTGGCTGGATAGCAGTTAAACCAGAGAAAGCCCAGGCCAGCACCGATGAGCGCTGAGCAGACAACTGTCAGCTCCCCGGCGAATGGATAAAACGGGACCTGCAGATATTCGGCGATACGGAAATTGCCGGCTGCGTAAGAAAGCAATGCATATGCAAATGCCACGGGGATGGTGCAACCGATTGCCAAGCCATCCAATCCGTCAGTGAGATTCACTGCGTTAGATGAACCAACAATGACCAGCGCAAAAAACACAAACGTGAACCAGCTCATGTTCGCAATAACCGGCGCCTTCACAAACGGCACGTACAGAGAGCGCGCCTGCACTTCCAACAGCGGATTCGTCAGGAAAACGGCGGTGATAATCGCCGCAAGAGCAATTTGACAAACGAGTTTGATACGGCCGCTGATGCCCTCGGACTTTTTCTTTGTGACCTTGAGATAATCATCGGCGAACCCAAGGACCCCGAGATAAATCATGCTGAACAGAGCCAGCCAAACGAATCGGTTGTCGAGGCGAACCCACAGAAGACTCGACACAAAAACGGCTCCGATCACCAGCACGCCTCCCATGGTAGGCGTGCCTTGCTTGACGCCGTGCAGCTCGGCAAGCCGGTGAACTTCCGCTGCTCCGCGAATCGGTTGTCCCAGCTTAAGGGCGGTTAGTTCTCGAATGACGGCGTTTCCAAACATGAGTGTCATCAGAAAGGCCGTAACGGCTGCGGCAATAGCGCGGAAAGTGACGTAGAGGAAAACATTGAACCCGATGAACTGATCGCTTAGGTGATGGAGGTAGTACATCATGGTGAGGTGACGAATGGTCCTCCTTCGCGACGCTGCGGCGCGGCGAGCGAATAACAAAGCGCGAAATGCCCGATCACTTCCTCCGTTCGAGCGGCGCGGCTGCCCTTGATCAGAACAAGATCTCCAGGCTGGACCATCTGACTCAAAAGTTCTGCAGCTTCCGATGTCGATTTTACAACGGCTGTGCTTTGTAATCCGGCGTGTCTTGCGCCGTCAGTAATCGAGGCGGCCACGTCTCCGATAGCGATCAACTTATCAATCTTTAACGCGGCCGCAGTTTCGCCCACCTCGCGATGTCCCCGCTCGGATTCCTCGCCTAGTTCAAGCATTTCACCCAACACGGCGATGCGTTTTCCATCGGCATCGAGTTCAACCAACGTGCGCAACGCTGCTTTCATTGAATCGGGATTTGCGTTGTAGCTGTCGTCAAGAAATTGCACGCCAGCTATGTCTTTGATTTGTAAACGGGCTTTCGTAAGCGGCGCAGCAGTGAGGCCCGCGGCGCAATCTTCGAGCGAGACACCGAACATGCGACCAGCGGTGACTGCCAAAAGCGCGTTTTGCACCATATGCAGGCCAGGCACAGGCAATTGCGCGCGACACCGATGCGCGCCCTCCAGAATCGTGAAATCTGTTCCCGTTCCGCTCTGGCTAATTTCGTCGGCTCGAATCATGCCCGCGGTGATGCCGGCCAAAATGACTTTCCCGCGCGCGCGAGCCGCGATCGTCTTGGTAAATGAATCGTCCGCATTCAGAATCACTCTCCCGTTGGCGCCCACCGCTTCTGCAAGCGCGCCTTTCTCCTCGGCAATTTTTTCACGCGAGCCCATGAATTCGATGTGCGCCACGCCTATATTTGTAATGATCGCTACGTCGGGAGCCGCAAGTTGCGCCAATGCCGCAACTTCGCCGGGGTGATTCATGCCGATCTCCCAGACAGCGACCTCGTCCTGCGACGTCGCCTCCAACATTGTCCGGGGGAGGCCGACATGATTGTTGAAATTTCCTTCTGTTTTCGTGACTCGAAACCGGCGGGCCAGCACTGCTGCTGTAAAATCCTTTGTGCTCGTCTTGCCATTGCTTCCAGTGATCGCGACCACGCTCAAAGTGAGCGATCTCCGGTAATTCACCGCGAGTTCCTGGTACGCTTTCAAAGTATCTTTTGCGCGGATGAGCGCGAAATCCTCCCGGACTTTCCCGCTCCAATTGGAGTCGACGATTGCTCCGGCTGCACCAGTGTTTGCGACCGACTCAACGAAATTGTGCCCATCGAAATTTTGACCACGCAACGCGACGAATAGTTCGCCGGGCTTGAGTGTGCGCGAATCGGTACTGACCTTGTTTACGCGAACAGAAGTGTCTCCTGAAAAACCTGAGGCGCCAGCCAACTTTGCAACTTGAGAAATCGTCAGCGGGTCCATGGCGGTTGAGGGAAATTCGATCGGTGCAAAGTGAACAGAATCATCATGACGAAAACTCCACGGGATGATCTTCAATCGCGCGTCGCGCGACTTGGATATCATCGAACGGGATCGTGTAGTCCCCGAACTCCTGATAAGTTTCGTGCCCCTTACCGGCAATCAACACAATGTCGCGCGGTCGCGCGAGCGCAACAGCACGATCGATTGCTTGGGTGCGATCGACGATTTTTTCATACCGATTCGAACGCAATCCCTTTTCGATCTCGCTAATGATGGCGTTTGGATCTTCCTTGCGGGGATTATCAGAGGTGATGATGGAGTAGTCAGCAAGGCGATCTGCCATCTCGGCCATGAGCGGGCGCTTTTGCCGGTCGCGATCGCCGCCGCAGCCGAAAACCGCAATCAAGCGCTGCGGCTCGAGCTCGCGCAAAGTTTTGAGAACGTTCCCCAGCGCGTCGGGCGTGTGCGCATAATCCACGAAGACTTGGAATTGTCGTCTGGCGGGTACGAGTTCCAGCCGTCCCGGCACCTGCGGCGCCTTAGCGAGACTCAATACAGCATTTCGCAGGTTGATACCCAGAGCGTTGGCCGCAGCCAGCGCCGCTACAGAATTTCCCACATTAAACCGGCCAATTAATGGAAGGCGAACCAGGTAACTCTTGCCATGGGCGTCCAGCTGATAGCACGTGCCGCTGAACTCGCCCCGATAGTTTGAAGCGCGAAAGTCTGCGCCCGTCCCCATTCCATAAGTCACAACTGCCACGCGTTTGTCGATTTTATCCAAGAGTCGCCGACCATAGCGGTCATCAATATTTACGATTGCAAAAGGTTTGCGCTTTCTTTTCTGAGTTGCGAGTGCTGCAAAGAGCTTCGCTTTGGCCTCGAAGTAGTTGTCCATTGTTCCGTGAAAATCTAGATGGTCCTGGGTAAGATTTGTAAAAACGGCGACATCCCATTCGAGGCCACGGGTGCGATCCTGCGCGAGCGCGTGCGAGGAAACTTCCATCGCCGCGGCTTTACAACCTGCGCTGGCGATCTGCGCCAGCAGCTCTTGTAGATCGAGCGATTCCGGCGTGGTGCGGATGGCTGGCAGAACGCGCTCACCAATTTCGTAACGAACCGTTCCAACTATTCCGCACCGCAGACCGGCATTTTCACAGATGTGCTTGATCAGAAATGTCGTCGTAGTCTTGCCATTTGTGCCCGTCACTGCCGCCAGTTTTAATTTGCGCGCTGGATGCCCGTAGAGAGTCGCAGAGAAATCAGCAAGCGCGGTACGCGTGTTCTCAACAACCAGACACGTGACGCGCGGATCTTTCTGCTCGCGTTCAGCAACAATCACCGATGCGCCTTTGTCGATGGCTTGACCGATGAATTGATGTCCGTCGGTCTTTTCGCCCCGTAGCGCCACGAACATGGTGTGCCTTTGCACTCGCCGCGAGTCATACGCGATATTTTCCACCTGGCGATCAAGTGGGCCGATGACCTTGCGAACTGGAGTCGCGTCGAGAAAAGACTTGAGCTGCATGAGGCTTTAATACATCCACCACAGGACGGATTCGCTGCGGCGAGTTGGGGCGTGGCGTTCAATGGCGCGACGCATTGGTTAAGGCGACTCGTTCCGCCGACGCAGTTTTGCGAACTCGCTCTGCCGGCGGCGGTTTTTCGACGCGCTGCAGAGGAATCGCTTTGCGAATCTCCTCATGCGGCTCAAGATCCAAATAGCGGGCGGCTTTCTCCGCCAGACGCGAAAAGATCGGCCCTGCGACAAGCCCACCGTAATTCAACTCCGGTTTGCTCGTATGTGCATCATCGAGCACCACTAGACCGACAAATTCGGGATGGTCAGCGGGCAGATAGCCGGCGAAAGAAACGACATACTTTCCCTGTTCATATCCGCCTCGCGGATCAACCTTCTGCGCGGTTCCCGTTTTTCCAGCAATGGTAAAGCCAGGCACAGCGGCAGCGGCCGCAGTCCCGCTATCGCTTACCACGCCGCGCAGAGCGTCACCAATTTCTTTCGCGGTTTCAGACGAAACGACCTGGCGCAGCACGATCGGGGAAAACGAACTGATCGTCTTGCCTTCCGCCGTCGTAATCGATTTCACGATGCGTGGCATGATTAGTTTGCCGCCGTTGGCGATCGTCGCCATTGCGACGGTCATTTGCAACGGAGTCACTCCGATCTCGTGTCCCATCGGAATACGTGTGATGGAGATTTTGCTCCAGGATTGCGGTGGCCGAATGAGACCGTTGATCTCGCCTGGCAACTCAATTCCTGTGCGCTCGCCAAATCCGAAGCGTCGAATGTACTCGTAGAATTTCTGTTCGCCCACAGTGAGCGCGAGTTTGGCCGCTCCGATGTTGCTCGATTTGATGAGAATTTCGCGCACGCTGAGGTACGAAAACGCGCGATGGTCGTGCAGCGCTGCACCGCCGAACTTCCAGAGGCCGTTCTCACAAAAGATGCTCGAATCAGGCCGCAGCTTGCGTTCATTGAGAGCGGCGGCAGCGGCGACAATCTTGAAGGTCGAGCCCGGCTCCATCATGTCGATGATTGCCCGGTTCTTCATTTGATCGGCTTTCGCTTCTGACCGGAGGTTCAAATCAAAGTGCGGTCTATTGGCCATCGCCAAGATTTCTCCGGTCTGCGGCCGCATCAAAATAATGGTGGCTTTTTGAGGCGAATATTCTTGCATCGCCGCGTCGATTTCGTTTTCGACGATGTTCTGCAAACCAAGATCGACTGTCAGATGGATCTGGTAACCGTCCCGCGGCGCGCGCTCCTGTCCGCGATACGGTACGATTTCCTGGCCAGCCCGATTGTGTTCGATGAAACGATAGCCGTCCTGCCCATGAAGGTATTCTTCCATCGAGGCTTCCACGCCTTGGATACCCTGATGATCGAAGTCGGTAAATCCAATGACGTGACAAAGCATGGAGCCATTCGGGTAAATGCGCGTGGCGTCATGCTCGAAATAAATTCCGCGCAAGTTCCCGGCACTAAGTTTTTCACGCAGCGTGGTTGCGGTGTGTTCGGACACTTCGCGTTTGATCACGATGTAACGGCGACCGCTGTTTAATTTTTCAGCAAGCTCCGTGGACGGAATGCCAAGTTCGTTGCTTACAAGATCGACGGTTGCTTCCCGGTTATTAAGATGCGTCGCGTCGGCGACTACGGTTTCTACAGGAATGTTGTGCGCAAGAACCTCGCTGTTCGCGTCGAGAATCGTACCGCGCTCTGCGTAAATGATTTGCTTGTATACGTGTTTTTCCGCAGCAAGACCCGCATACTCGTCGTGCTTTACGGCCTGCAGATAGATCAAACGGAATGAAAAGATGCTGAAGAGCCCGATAAAAGCGGTGCATACCAAAACGCAACGGCTTCGACTGTTTGGATTCATCTTGCGGCAGAGGGGTTGACTACCGGCTGGATCGTATCTTCGTCCGCTGAGCGGGGAGGAACTGTGAGCCGCACGATGTGGGCCTCCGAAATCGGGATCATTTTTAGGTAGCCTTCTTTCAATCGGCGTTGCAACGCCGAGCGTGACGTCAATGCTGCGATCTGGGCGCTGGCTACATCGCTTTGAGTACGCAGACTGTTGAGCTCGTTCTCGACTGCTTTCCTGCGCTCGCCCAGATGATAAAGTTGTAGCGTCAAATAAACGTAGCTCAATCCGGCCAGTGCCAAAAACGCGGTCATCACGATCCAACGCGCAAGTGAGGCCGCATTTACCGCGTTATGGTTTCTTCGACGCGAACGGTTCATTTATCTTTTCGGCGACGCGCAACTTTGCGCTCCGCGAGCGCGGATTAGCTCGCTGTTCTTCATCGACTGGGTGCACCGGTTTCGGCGTAACCAATTTAAGGTCGTAATCGGGATTTCGCTTTGGCTCCGGCCACTCCGGCTTATCCAACCATTCCCGGCTATGATCGCGAAAAAAATTCTTCACGATTCGATCCTCCAGTGAGTGAAAAGTAATCACCCCGATCCGTCCGCCCGACGCAATTCGAGCAGTTAAAACACGCAAGCCTTCTTCGAGCGCGCCGAGCTCGTCATTCACTTCCATCCGCAGCGCTTGAAAAACCTGCGTGGCTGGATGCTGCCGACCGTGTCGTCCCACCAATCTTTCGATTGCGCGCGCGAGCGGCAGAGTTTCGCGAAACGGCGAAGCCTTCCGCATCTTGACGATCAAACTTGCGATTCTCCGCGCAGCCGGTTCTTCGCCGAGTTCACGAAAGAGACGGGTCAGTTCCTCTTCGTCGTAATGGTTTACGATGTTGGCAGCAGTCAGGTTCGTTTGCGGGTCCATGCGCATGTCCAGCGGACCGTCCCGCACGAAGCTAAAACCGCGCTTCGAGTTTTCGAGTTGGCGCGAAGAAACACCCAGATCAAGGAGCGCCCCGCCTATGGAGCGAATGCCGAGCTCGTCGAGAACCCAGCCGGCGTGCCGAAAATTCGCCTGCCGCACGATAAGACGGCGGCCGAAACGCGCGAGTCGTTCAGTCACGTGTTGGACTGCATCAGGATCCTGATCCAGCGCCAAAACCTCGGCGCCACTTTCCAACAACTCTTCGGTATGGCCACCACCACCACAGGTTCCATCCACGATGAGAGAGCTCGCTCTCGGTTTGAGCAACTCCAGCACTTCCCTCTGCAAAACTGGACGGTGATATACAACCTCCTCCATCGCATGCGCCTCCTCTTCGCCAGCGCCCGGATCAACGGCGAGCCAGGCAGGTCGCTCAGACCACAACATGTTCATGACATTTTGACGAAGCATATGGTTACAAACCGATCACACCTGCGACGTGCTGATAAGTTGGCGTTTCCTCCTCGTGCGCCCGTTTCCAGCGCTGCAAATTCCAAATCTCAAAGCGACCCTGGCCGCCTACCAGGGCAACCTCGCCTTTCAATCCGACTTTTCGGCAAAGCTCTTCTGGCAATACCAGCCGGCCTTGTCGGTCGGCGCCGGCATGCTGAGCTCGAGAATGCAAATGGCGCAGAAAAACGCGGCGGTCGCGTGCGGAGACGGTCTGGGTTGTTTCCGCAGCCGAACTCATTTTTGCAAACTCCTTCGACGACATGACGATCAGAAATTGATGAGTCGCCTCCGGCAGTAGAATGAATTCTTCGGGCCGACCGTGTCGCCAACGAGAAGGAATGGTGATCCGATTTTTATCGTCGATGGAATGCCGAAACTCTCCGGCGTAAAGGCGTTCGGGTTGGGAATCGGCGTCCATGATCGAGTGGAACAATCATCCATTTTGCCCCACCTGACACCACTTTTAACCACCTCTGAAGGCGCCGGTCAATAAAAATTTTCACCGTAATTGCACCCAGCCATCTTCACCGTAAGCTCCTCACGTCATGAAATTTTTCCCCCTTGGGCTGGCAATCGGCTGCGCTCTTCTCGTCTGTGGCGCCATGATCGGATTCGGCCAGTCTCCAGACCAGGCTCGCGCTGACGCCGTGCGGGTGACTATGTCGATGCACCCGGACGGTTCACGCACTGTCTACAATTTCGATGCTGCACAGCATAAGGCAGTGGCTACAACAACCGGTCAAGACGGCAAACTTCGAGAAACGATTCGTTACGTACTGGATGATGCGGGACGTTTTTCCAGTGCGGAAGTTTCCGGACCTGACGGCCACCTTCGGCTCAAGAGTCGCTACAAGTACGACGATGCGGGCCGGATTCTCGAAGAAACTCAAAGCGCAGCAGACGGGACGCTTCAACATAAGATCGTCTACAGTTATGACTCATCCGGAAAGCAGA
>Ga0137379_10001039_pt1 | contig 25111 bp, 18 predicted proteins | sample SagtaG_18_FD_104812 | JGI IMG/M metagenome (GOLD analysis project Ga0137379, IMG submission 104812) | Vadose zone soil microbial communities from Sagehorn Ranch, Mendocino, California, USA - Sage2_L_80_16 metaG | ecosystem: Environmental > Terrestrial > Soil > Vadose zone | place: USA...
CCCTCGGCAGCGGAGCGCTCCGCTCCAGCGGCGGCAGCTCGGGCTCGCGCAGCTTCGAGGGTTGCAGCCGCGACGGCACGCCCGGCGAGCCGTTCACCACCACGTCTCCCAGGAACTGGAGCAGCTTCGAGCCGCGGTCCTGCCGGCGCCGGACCTCGCGCAGCTCCGGGTGCTGGTCGATGAAGGAGGTGTCGCAGTCTCCGGCGAGGAAGGTGGGGTGGGTCACCACGTTCTCGAGGAACGAGATGTTCGTCTTCACCCCGCGGATGCGGAACTCCTGCAGAGCGCGGCGCATGATGGCGGCCGACTCCGGGAGGGTGAGCCCCCAGGTGCTCACCTTCACGAGGAGCGAGTCGTAGTGCGGGGTGATGATCGCACCGGTGACGGCGCTGCCGGCGTCGAGCCGCACCCCCGTCCCGCCCGGTGAGCGGTAGGCTTTGAGGGCGCCGGTGTCCGGCGCGAAGCCGTTCTGGGGGTCCTCGGTGGTGACCCGGCACTGGATGGCGTGGCCGCGCAGCTGGATGGCACCCTGATCGGCGATCCCGAGCTCGGCCAGGGTGGCCCCCTCTGCGATGCGGAGCTGGGCCTGGACCAGGTTCCGGCCGGTCACCATCTCGGTGACCGTGTGTTCCACCTGGATGCGCGGGTTCATCTCGATGAAGTAGAAGCGTCCTTCCCGGTCGAGCAGGAACTCGCAGGTCCCGGCCGAGCGGTAGCGGACGAGGCCCCCGACCTTCAGCGCCGCCTGGCAGATCTCGTCCCGCAGCTTCGGATCGAGCCCGGGCGCGGGCGCGAGCTCGACCACCTTCTGGTGCCGGCGCTGGATGGAGCAGTCGCGCTCGAAGAAGTGGACGAGGCCGCCGTGCCCATCGCCGAGGAGCTGCACCTCGATGTGCTTCGGGCGCTCGAGGTAGCGCTCGAGGAAGACGGTCGCGTTCCCGAAGGCGGCGCGCGCCTCGCTGCGCGCCGAGGCGAGGCCCTCCAGGAGCTCGCGCCGATCCCGCGCCACCCTCATACCGCGCCCGCCGCCGCCCCCAGCCGCCTTGACGATGAGCGGGTAGCCATGAGCGCGAGCGAAGACGAGGGCCTCCTCCTCGTGCTCGACCGGCCCGTCGGTGCCCGGCACCACCGGCACGCCCACCTCGAGCGCCGCCCGGCGCCCGGCCACTTTGTCCCCCAGGCGACGCTGCTGCTCCGCCGTCGGGCCCACGAAGACCAGCCCGGCCGCCTCGACGCGCTCGGCGAACTCCGGGTTCTCCGAGAGGAAGCCGTACCCGGGGTGGATGGCGTCCACCTCCTTCTCGCGCGCCAGCGCGATGATCTCCTCGATCCCGAGGTACGCCTCGACAGGCCCCTTCCCCTTGCCGACCAGATACGCCTCGTCGGCCTTGTAGCGGTGGAGCGAGAGGCGGTCCTCGGCCGAGTAGATGGCGACCGTGCCCATGCCGAGCTCGGTGGCGGCACGGAAGATGCGGATCGCGATCTCGCCCCGATTGGCGGCGAGGACCCTGCGGATCGGGCGCGAGGGAGCACGGGTGGTTCCGGACATGAGGGATTCTCCGAAAAGGGGGGCGTCGAGGGAAGCACGCCGCACGTGACCTTGTCGAGGCATCCCTCACGCGCGGGAGGCGCCACGCGCCGTGAGAGGGCCCAGGCGGCGGCCCGACCCGCGCTCGGATCAGCCTGGGGCGCTCGAGATCAGCTGGCGCGCCGCGCGGCAGGCGGAGGCGGCGGCCGGCCCCTTGCGCCGTCGTCGCGGGCCAGGGGAGCCGGGGTCTGCGCCGGGCGGCGCGTCCGCACCAGCAGCGCCGGCACGCGGGCCTCGGGGAGCGCCACCGCGTCGGCACGCTCTCCCACGAAGTGCGCGGCCGGCACGAAGGTCCAGAAGGCCCAGGACGGATGTCCCTGGGGCGGCAAGGGCGCCCAGCCGACCACCTCCGCGTCCCAGCGCCAGGCTACCCACGCCGGCGCCCAGGTGCGGCCCGGATACCACACCCACCCGTACGCGCCATCGAAGCTCCAACGTCCGTAGTGGTAGGTGGCGGCGCCCCATGGCTCGTCGGTGACCCAGAACCAGCCGTCCTCGGTGAAGGTCCACGATCCGTGCAGGAAGGGCCGCCAGCCCTCCTCGACGCCGGAGGGGCGCCAGACGCGGCGGTGCTTCGCTACCTCCACCCACAGGCCGTGGCGCTCCAGCACGTCGGCGAAGTGCGCGGATTCCGCGGAGGACTCGGAGGCGGGAGCGGGACCCTCCGGCGCGGCCCAGGCCCGCGGCGCGACCGACAGCACCACCCCGGCCGCAGCGGCCAGAAGAGCTCTCCCTCGCGCGCCAGCGACGCGCCTGCGGCGAGGCGGGAGGGCGAGGGGAGTTTCGGGCATGCATGGCAGGTGAAAGCATGGCCCACGCCAGCCTCGGTCCACCCCCGCCTGCGCTCCGAAGACGCAGGGTCCGCCAGGCCCGCCCGGCCCGACCCTACCGCAACGAGGCCATGATCTCCTTCAGCGCCGCCCGCGGCGGCCGCACGACCTCCTCGGGCTGCGTGGCGAGCGGCGCGTCGGCGAGGCCGAGCGCATCGAGGAACGTGGGAGCTCCGGTGTTCACGTAGCAGAGGCCGGTCAGCACCTCGCCCTTCTCGTCGGCCGCGAGGAGCCGCGCCACGGCCCGCGCTCTGTCGCGGGGATCGTAGCCCTCCTCCAGCTTGGAGAGACGCAGCCGCGAGCCGTCGTGGAGCGTCACCTCCAGCGTCGTGCCCGGCGCGTACTCGACCACGATGTCGTCGAAGGCGGGGACGAACGAGATCTCCTCCAGCGCCTCGGCGTGCTCCTTCACGTAGGCGAACGACTTCGTCGAGCCCTCGTGGTCGTTGAAGGTGACGCACGGCGAGATGACGTCGAGCATGGCCGTGCCGCGATGCGCCAGCGCGGCCTTCATCAGCGCGGAGAGCTGGCGCTTGTCGCCCGAGAAGCTGCGCCCGACGAAGGTGGCGCCGAGCTGGATGGCGAGGGCGCACGTGTCGATGGGCGGGAGCCGGTTCACCGCCCCACCCTTCGCCGTCGAGCCCACGTCGGCGGTGGCGCTGAACTGGCCCTTGGTGAGGCCGTACACGCCGTTGTCCTCGATGACGTACAGGAGGGGCAGGTTCCGCCGCATGAGGTGGACGAACTGGCCGACGCCGATGGACGCGGTGTCCCCGTCGCCCGAGACGCCCACCGCGTGGAGCGTCCGGTTGGCGAGGAGCGCGCCGGTCGCCACCGACGGCATGCGCCCATGCAGCGCGTTGAAGCCGTGCGCGCGGGAGAGGAAGTAGGCCGGCGTCTTCGAGCTGCACCCGATCCCCGAGAGCTTCACCACCTGCTCGGGCGGCACGGAGAGCTCGTGGAACGCCTCGACCATCCGCTCGCTGATGGCGTTGTGGCCGCAGCCCGCGCAGAGGGTGCTCTTGCCGCCCTTGTACTCGGAGAGCGGGAGACCGAGTCGGTTCACGCGCCCGCCGGTGGCGGGGGCGCTCGGGGTGGGGTCCTTCATGATGGGCGGCCCTCCTCGGCCAGGACGGCGTCGGTGACGGTGCGGGCGTCGAGCGGCAGCCCGGTGATGCGCGCCAGCGGGCGAATGCGGGCGGCGAGCCCCGGCGCGAGGTCGCCGCGCAGCAGGGTCGCGAGCTGCGCGTCGCGGTTCTGCTCGACGACGTAGACGCGGCGGTGACGCTCCACGAACGCGTGCACCTCGCGGCTGAAGGGATAGGCGCGAACGCGCAGGTAGTCGGTCGCGAGGCCGCGCTCCTCGCGGAGCTGATCGCGCGCCTCGGCCACCGCCGGGTGCGAGCTCCCGTAGGCCAGGAGCGCCACCTCCGCCCCGCTCTCCTCCACCACCGGCGCCGGGAGGAGCTGGCGGGCGGTCTCGAGCTTCCTCCGCAGCCGGAGCAGGTTCTTCTCCCAATCCTCGGCCCGCTCGCTGTAGCGCGCCTGCTCGTCGTGGCCGGTGCCGCGGGTGAAGTAGGCGGCGAGCGGGTGGTCGGTGCCGGGGAGCGTCCGGTACGGGATGCCGTCGCCGTCGACGTCGCGGTAGCGCGCGAAGCCCCCCAGACGCTGGAGGTCCTCCTTCGAGAGCACCTTGCCGCGCTGGAGCGGCCGCTCCGGGTAGCGGAACGGCTCCGCCATCCAGCTGTTCATGCCGAGGTCGAGGTCGGTGAGGACGAAGATCGGCGTCTGGAGCTGCTCGGCGAGGTCGAAGGCCGCCCCGGCCAGCGTGAAGCACTCCTCCATCGTTCCGGGCAGGAGGAGCACGTGCTGCGTGTCGCCGTGGGAGAGCAGGGCCGTCGACAGCACGTCGCCCTGCGAGGTGCGGGTGGGAAGCCCGGTCGACGGGCCGACCCGCTGCACGTCGAAGACCACCGCCGGGATCTCCGCGAAGTAGCCCAGGCCGGCGAACTCGGCCATGAGCGAGATCCCGGGCCCTGAGGTGGCGGTCATGGCGCGGGCGCCCGCCCAGCCCGCCCCGAGCACCATCCCCATGGCGGCGAGCTCGTCCTCGGCCTGCACCACCGCATAGGTGGCCTTGCCATCCGTTCCAGTCCGGTACTTCGCCAGGTAGCGGGAGAGGCTCTCCACGAGCGACGAGGAGGGGGTGATGGGATACCAGGTCACCACCGTCACGCCGGCGAAGAGCGCTCCCAGGGCGCAAGCCGCGTTGCCGTCGACGATGATCTTGCCCTCGGTCGCGCCCATACGGCGGATGCGGAAGGGATCCTTCTTCTCCAGCCCAGCGGCGTGCTGGAAGCCGGCCCGCGCCGCCGCGAGGTTCAGCTCGGCTGCCTTGGCCTTCCGCGCGAACTGCTTCCCGATGGCGCGCTCCACCTCGTCGACGTCCAGCTCGAGGAGCCGCGCCACCACGCCCACATAGGCCATGTTGCGCAGGAGCTTCTTGAGACGCGGGTCGGCGGTGACGCCCGCCGCCAGCGCGTCGAACGGGACCGAGTAGAAGACGAGGTCGGTGCGGAGCTGGTCGAGGCCGAGCGGCGCGTCGTAGACCACCGCCGCGCCGGACCGGAGCCCCGCCACGTCCTCGCGGGCCGTCTCGGGGTTCATGGCGACGAGGAGGTCGATCTCCTTCTTGCGCGCCACGTAGCCCCGGGCGCTGGCGCGGATCGTGTACCAGGTGGGCAGCCCGGCGATGTTGGAAGGGAAGAGGTTCTTTCCCGAGACGGGGACGCCCATCTGGAACAGGGCGCGAAGGAGGACGCTGTTGGCACTCTGCGAGCCGGACCCGTTCACGGTCGAGATCTGAAGACTCATGTCATTCACCACCGGGGCCCGCGAAGGGGTTCCGGCGGCGGTCGAAGCTCCGGGCATCCCTGCTCGATAATGGGGCGGCCGCCTCCCTGCCCGCGAACGGGGGAGCGCCCGTCCACCGCCGCCCCCCCCCATCGCCCCCTGCCCGGGTGATCTGATAAAAACCGGGGGAGCGATGAGCACCCCAGCCGAGAACCCGCGCGAAATTCCTTTCAACTACACCTCCGCCGACGACCGGCAGGCGGTGCTGCACCTCTTCGGGGAGGACATCTGGCGGAAGCTCGAGGCGCTCCGCTCGCGGCGAGTGACGGGCCGCTCGGCGCGGCTCCTCATGCGCGTCTTCGGGGAGGTGCTGGTCCATCGCCGCAACGCCTACCTGTACGAGGAGCTCCTCGCCTCGTCGGCGCGCCGCCGTCACCTCTTCGAGAACCTCGACACCGACCTCGCCATCGTGGAGGCGCACGCGGGCGACGAGCCGCTGGTGGGCGAGGTGGTGGTCGCCACCCGCGGGCTGGTCGAGGCGCTGCGGCGCGAGCTGGCCGAGGTCCCGCGCGAGCGGGCGCGGGCGGTGACCGAGCTGGGCGCCATCGTCGGGCGCGAGAACGTGCTCGCCGATCCCTTCACCCTCGTCTCGCACGCGACGGACGCCACCGACTGGCGGCTCCACCTCCCCTTCGCGGTGGTGATGCCGACCGAGGAGCGCCAGGTGGCGCCGCTCCTCGCCGCCATCGAGGCGCTCGGCCTGAAGGCCATCCCGCGCGGCGCCGGGACCGGCCTCACCGGCGGGGCCGTTCCCCTCCGCGCCGGCTGCGTCGTCGTGAACACGGAGAAGCTGAACCGCATCCTGGCCGTCGAGGAGCGCGAGTTCGCGCTGGCCGATGGCCCGGCGCGAGCTCAGGTGATGCGGCTCGAGGCGGGCGTCATCACCGAGCACGCCATGGAGCACGCCGCCGAGCGCGGCCTCGTCTTCGCCACCGATCCCACGAGCGCCTGGGCTTGCACGGTGGGCGGCAACATCGCCGAGAACGCCGGCGGCAAGACGGCCGTCCTGTGGGGAACCTGCATCGACAACCTCGTGGCCTACGAGATGGCCATGCCGGGCGGCGCCCGGTTCAGCGTGCGCCGCCTCGATCACCAGCTCCGCAAGATCCTCCCCGACGACCCGGTCACCTTCGAGGTGCGCGACGGCGCCGGGCGGCTGTCGAAGACGATCGCGCTCCGCGGGCGGGAGCTGCGCCGCAACGGCTTGTGGAAGGACATCACCAACAAGGCGCTCTCGGGCCTGCCCGGCGTGCAGAAGGAGGGCACCGACGGCGTCATCACCTCGGCCGAGTTCGTGCTGTACCGCGCGTACCCGTCGATCCGCACCCTCTGCCTGGAGTTCTTCGGGCCGGACATGGACGAGGCGAGCCACGTCATCCTCGACCTGGCGCGCGCCTTCCCGAATGGCCCGCAGGAGGTGCTGCAGGCGCTGGAGCACTTTGACGATGAGTACGTGCGGGCCATCGGCTACAAGGTGAAGGCAGCGCGGGCGGAGGCGCCGAAGGCCGTGCTGCTGGTGGACGTGGTCGGCCATGACGCCGCGCAGACGGCGCGCGGGGTGGAGCGCATCCGAGAGCTCCTCGCCCGCCACGGCAACACCTTCCTCTTCGAGGCGAAGGACGCGGCCGAGGCGAAGCGCTTCTGGGCCGATCGCAAGAAGCTCGGCGCCATCGCCGCGCGGACGAACGCCTTCAAGCTCAACGAGGACGTGGTCCTGCCGCTCCCGGCGCTGGCCGGCTTCGCTCGCTTCTGCGACGGCCTCAACGTCGAGGAAGAGCGCGTGGCCCAGCGCACCTTCGCCTGGCGCGTGCGAGAGTTCATCGAGGCGGCCACCGAGGAGGACGGCGGCTTCCTCCCCGAGAAGATCGCCCGCGCGCGGCTGCGCTGCGACGCCTCCCTGCAGGCCATCGACGCCGGCGGCGAGCGCGAGCTCCGGTCGCTCGGGCTCATCGAGGCGCTGCGGCGGGACCTCGCCGATCTGGTGCGGGGCTATCAGCAGCTCGCGGTCGGGATCGAGGCCCTCCACGCCGAAGAGCGGCGGCGCCGCATCGTCATCGCGACCCACATGCACGCCGGTGACGGCAACGTGCACGTGAACATCCCGGTGCTCTCGAACGACCGCGGCATGATGCGGCGGGCGGAGCACACCGTCGACCGCGTCATGGCCGAGGTGGCCCGGCTCGGCGGCGTGTGCTCGGGCGAGCACGGCATCGGCGTCACCAAGCTCAAGTACCTCGAGCCGTCGATCGTGGCCGAGCTCACCGCCTACCGGCGGGAGGTCGACCCGCGCGGCACGATGAACCCCGGCAAGCTCGAGGACCTCTCGCTCCTCGAGTGCATCTTCACGCCCTCGTTCAACCTGCTCGAGCTGGAGGCGCGCATACTGCGCCACGGCAAGCTGGAGGAGCTGTCGCAGAAGATCGCGAAGTGCGTGCGCTGCGGGAAGTGCAAGCCGGACTGCTGCGTCTACCACCCCGCCCGCGGCCTCTTCTTCCACCCGCGCAACAAGAACCTCGCCATCGGCGCCCTCATCGAGGCGCTCCTCTACGAGGTGCAGCGCGACCGCTCGGCGTCCTTCGAGCTCCTGCGCCACCTGGAGGAGGTGGCGGACCACTGCACCATCTGCCACAAGTGCGCGAAGCCGTGCCCGGTCGACATCGACAGCGGCGAGGTGTCCGTGCTCGAGCGCGAGATCCTGATGGCGCACGGGTACAAGCATCACGCCGCGCCGACGCGCGCCACCCTGCGCTACCTCGAGTCGACCTCGCCCGCCTACAACGCCGTCTTCCGCGCCGGCGTGGTGCGCCTCGGGGGCGCGCTCCAGCGCGGTCTCTCGAAGCTCGTCGGGCCGGCGCCGGAGGGCGCGGCGGCCACGAGGGCCCCTTACGCGGTGCAGCTCCTCCGCTCGCCGGTCCCGCCGGTCGACGCGCTCGAGCTGCACGACGTGCTGCCCGCCTGCGGCCCCGGCGAGGCGCTCGTGCTGGAGCCGGACGGCGAGGCGCAGGCGACCGTCTTCTACTTCCCCGGCTGCGGCTCCGAGCGCCTCCACGGCACGGTGGGCCTGGCGGCGCTGCACGTGCTGACCGAGAGCGGGACGCGGGTGGTGCTGCCGCCGCCATACCTCTGCTGCGGGTTCCCCGCGTACGCCAACGCCCGCACCGAGCAGCACGGCCGGATGGTCCTGCGCGACACCATCGTGATGAGCCAGCTCCGCGAGATGCTGAGCTACCTGACCTTCGACGCGGTGGTGGTGACCTGCGGCACCTGCCGCGAGGCGCTCGTGGCGATGGAGGCGGGGAAGATCTTCGGCTGCGGCGTGCAGGATCTGGCGCGCTTTGCGCTCCGGCGCGGCGTCTCCCCGCGCGCCGGGGAAGCGGGGGGCGGCTACCTGTACCACGCCCCCTGCCATGACTCGCTCGACGGCCAGGGTCCGGGGATCATCGAGCAGCTCACCGGCCGCCCGGCCGAGAGGGTCCCGCACTGCTGCTCGGAGGCAGGGACGCTCGCCCTGTCGCGGCCCGACATCACGGACGCCATGCTCCACCGCAAGCGGGCGGCCGTGCGGGAGGCGCTCGTCGAGCGGCCGGCCGGCGCGGTGTTCCTGACCAACTGTCCGTCCTGCCTCCAGGGTCTGGGGCGGAATGCGGCCCTGGGCGCGGAGCCGCGGCACCTCGCGGTGGAGCTCGCCCGTCAGCTCTCGGGCGAGGGGTGGCTGGAGCTGTTGCGCGCGCGCGCCGACCGGGCGCAGGTGGTGCACTTCTGAGCTGACGGCTCGACCGCGACTTCGACCGCGACCATGCCGACCGAGCGCGCTCGTCTACTGAGCCCCCTCACCCCAGCCCTCTCCCCCGTCGGGGGAGAGGGAGATGGTGCTCGATCGCGACCCGACCTGCGCCGCCTCTCCCCACCGCACCACCCTCCGTCGGGAGAGGGAGATCGTGCTCAATCGCGACCCCGACCCCGCGAAGCGCGCCGCGCTGCAGGCGGCCGCCGTCGGGGGAGAGGGAGATGGTGCTCGACCGCGACCCGACCCCCGACCCTACTTCCACCCCGGGAAGGGCCAGAGGGCCTTGCCGGATGCCAGGCTCTGCGGCCACACGGTGACGTGCTTCCCGTTCTGCACCTGCTCCACCAGCATCTGGTGCTTGTTCTGGTTCGTGTAGCCGTCGTAGTCCTGGAACTTCACCTCGCCGTCGACGCCGTTCCACGACCCGCTGTCGAGCGCCTGGCGCAGCTTCTCGCGGTCCCCGTTCGCCTTCCCCGCCTCCTCGCCCAGGATCATCATCGCCGCGTAGGCGGTGGCGGCGTGGTAGGTCGGCGTCTTCCCGAACTGCTTCTGGTACCGCTCGCCGAACTCCTTCGTGCCCGGCCAGCTCACCTGCTCCGTCCACTGGGAGGAGGCGAAGACGCCGTTCGAGATCTGCTTCTCGGCCGCGAACTGCACGGTCGAGAAGCCGGCTCCGGCGCCGAGGAACGCCTGTGGCGTGAGCCCGAGCTCGCGCGACTGCCGCATGAGCAGGATGGCGTCGGCCACATACGACACCAGGAAGACGACGTCCGGGTTGGTGCCGCGTAGCTTGACGAGCGTGGAGCGGTAATCGGGAGACCCCTTGGAGTAGGCCTCCTCGAACACCACCTTGAGGCCCTTCTTCTCGGCATAGGCGCGGGCGCTCTTCGCACCGGAGGTGCCGAAGTCGGTGTTCTCGTTCAGGATGGCGATGGTCTTCGGCTTGCCGAGCGAGAGCGCCATGTCGAGGAGGATCGCCGCGTAGTCACCGGTCGTGGCCGAGACGCGGAAGACCCACTTGTACCCCTGGCGCGTGATCTCCTCCTTCGAGGCGACCGGGTTCACGAGCGGGACCTTGTAGCGCTCGGCCGCCTTGGCCACCGCGCTCGTGACGGCCGAGGTGTAGGCGCCCACGACGCCGGCGACGTTGTCGCGCGTGGCGAGCTTCTCCAGCGCCGAGAGACCGATCTGCGGCTTGCCGGTATCGTCCTCCCAGACCACCTGCGCCTCGATGCCCTTCTTCTTCAGGTCCTCGATCGCGAGCTTGATACCGTTCGTGAGGTTCTCCCCGATGGGCGACTCGGGGCCGGTCATGGAGTTGATGACGCCGAGCTTCACCGGGGCGGCGCGCGCCGGGACCGCCAACGCGACCGCGAGGAATGCGATGCCGAGCCTGTACACCATGTGTGATCCTCCCTGAAGGAGTCGTGTCCCCTGTCTGTAGCGTTCCAGCGCGGGTCCGCAAGGGGACTGCCGGGCCGCTTCAGACCGTGATGCGGGCCGGGTGCGTGTAGACGTTGAGCGTCTCGCCCCGCGCGAAGCCGGCCAGGGTCACCCCGGCCGCCTGCGCCAGATCCACCGCCAGCGTGGTCGGCGCGGAGACGCTGGCCAGGATCGGAATGCCTGCCCGCGCGGCCTTCTGGACCATCTCGAAGCTGGCCCGGCCGCTCACGACGAGGAGCGCCGGCCGCCCCGGGACCGACGCGGCCTGGCCGAGGCGGCCCTCGCGGAGGAGCGCCCCCACCACCTTGTCGACGGCGTTGTGCCGGCCCACGTCCTCGCGCGAGAACAGCCTCCGACCCGCCGCGTCATGGGCGGCCGCGGCGTGGGTGCCGCCGGTCCGCGCGAAGGTGCCCTGCACCTCGCGCAGGGACGCGACGGCGGCGAGGACGGCCCCGCGCGACAGGATGGGGCCGGGCGGCAGCGCGGCGCACGCGTCCATGAGATCGTCGATGGTGCGTCGGCCGCAGACGCCACAAGCGGCGGTGGTGAGGGTCCCGCGCCGGCTCGCCTCGACGCGTTCGAGCCGGAGCACGGCGCCGGCGCCCGGCACCACCTCCACCACGTTGCCGTACCCCTCCTCGCCCGGATGGCCGCAGTGCGCCACCGAGCCCACGTCGGCGGCCGCCGCGATGATCCCCTCGGCGTAAAGGAAGCCGAGCGTGAGATCGCCGTCGTCGCCGGGCGTCCGCATGGTGACCGCCACCGAATCCCCGGAGACGCGGATCTCGAGCGGCTCCTCGACGGCGACGCTGTCCTCGCGCGACCTCCTGGTGAGCGGGTCGTGGACGAGGCGGATGGCGTGGCGGCTGGCGATGGGCTCCCCCGGGGTGGTGGTCTATAGCTCGCCAGCGCACGGATCGCCTGGCACGACGCGGCCCGGCACCGTTTGTACCCCGCCGGCGACCGCCTGGCCCGCTGCCAATGGCTAACTTCGTGCCATGGTCGACAAGGTCTGGCCTGGAAGGCCCCACCCCCTCGGAGCGACCCCGGACGCGGAGGGCGTGAACTTCGCGGTCTACTCGAGCGCGGCCGAGCGCGTCGAGATCTGCCTGTTCGACGAGAAGGATCCCGCGGAGGAGCTGCAGCGGATCCCGCTCGGTGAGACCACCGCCCACGTCTGGCATGGCTACGTGCCGGGGCTCAGGCCTGGCGCGCTCTACGGCGTCCGCGCCTACGGCCCGTACGATCCCGCTCGCGGGCTGCGTTTCAACGGGCACAAGCTCCTCATCGACCCCTACGCGAAGGCGCTCACCGGCGAGGCCGACTTCAAGCAGCCCATCTTCGGCTACCCGGCGGGCGCCTCCGACGACATCCTCGACGAGCGTGACAGCGCGCGCGGCGTGCCGAAGGCGGTGGTGCTGGGTGATGGCTTCGACTGGGCGGGCGACGCGCCGCCGTACCACCCCTGGCACCGGTCGGTCATCTACGAGGTGCACGTGCGCGGCTTCACGATGCGTCATCACGGCGTCCCGGAGAAGCTGCGCGGCACCTACGCCGGCTTCGGCCACCCCGCCGCGATCGAGCACCTGAAGCGGCTCGGGATCACCGCCGTCGAGCTCCTGCCGATCCACGAGTTCACCGACGACGCCTACCTGACCGACAAGGGCCTCGAGAACTACTGGGGCTACAGCACGCTCGCCTTCTTCGCGCCCGACCGGCGCTACGCGTCGTCCGGCACCCGGGGGCAGCAGGTGACGGAGTTCAAGCAGATGGTGAAGGCCCTCCACCAGGCCGGGATCGAGGTCATCCTCGACGTCGTCTACAACCACACGGCCGAGGGCAACCACCTGGGCCCGACCCTGTCGCTCAAGGGTCTCGACAACGCCACCTATTACCGGCTCTCACCCGAGGTTCCGAGGCACTACTGGGACTCGACGGGCTGCGGCAACAGCCTCAACCTGCCGCATCCGCAGACGCTCAAGCTCGTCATGGACTCCATGCGCTACTGGGTGGAGGAGATGCACGTGGACGGGTTCCGCATCGACCTCGCGACCACCCTCGCCCGCGACCCCTTCGAGTTCAACGCCCGCGGCAACTTCCTCCAGGCCTGCCACCAGGAGCCGGTGCTGCAGCGCGTGAAGCTCATCGCCGAGCCGTGGGACGTCAACGACTACAACGTGGGCCAGTTCCCGGTGCAGTGGTCGGAGTGGAACGGCAAGTTCCGCGACGTCGTGCGCCGCTTCTGGAAGGGCGACATCACGCACAACGAGCTCGGGTGGCGGCTCACCGGCTCGGCCGACCTCTATCAGGCCGCCGGCCGCAAGATCTTCGCCAGCGTCAACTTCGTCACCTGTCACGACGGGTTCACGCTGCGTGACCTGGTCTCTTACGACCACAAGCACAATGAGGCGAACGGCGAGCGCAACCAGGACGGCAGCGACGACAACGCCTCCTGGAACTGCGGGGTGGAAGGCGACACGGACGATCCGGTCATCAACGAGCTTCGGGATCGTCAACAGCGCAACCTCATCGCGACGCTCTTCCTGGCGCAGGGCATGCCCATGCTCTGCGCGGGCGACGAGATCGGGAAGACGCAGCGAGGCAACAACAACGCCTACTGCCAGGACAACGAGATCTCGTGGCTCGACTGGGACCTCGGCCCGCGTCGCGAGGCCTTGCTCGGCTTCACCATGCGGATGATCCGGCTGCGCAAGGCGCAGCCGGTCCTGCAGCGGCGCCGCTTCTTCCGCGGCACCACCTTCCGCGACTCGTCGCTGAAGGACGTCGCCTTCTTCCGGCCCGACGGCCAGGAGATGACCGAGGACGACTGGCAACAGCCCTACATCCGCGCGGTGGCCTACCTCCTCGGCGGCGACACCATCGCCACGCCCGACGAGCGCGGTGAGCGGATCGTGGGGGACACCCTGCTCGTCCTCATGAACGCGCACCACGAGCCGGTGCCCTACACGCTGCCTGAGATCGACTGGGGCCGCGAGTGGGAGATCCTGATCGACACCGCGGGTGCGAGCGATGCCAAGCGCGACCGCCTCAGCGCGCGCGGGGTGGTCGAAGTGGGGGGCCGCTCGCTGGTGGTGCTGTCGCGGCCCGCCGCCGACTGATCAGTGCAGCCGGAACCGCCCGATGAGCGGCACGTGGTCGGACAGGCCCGCGAATGCGGAGCGCCGATCGCCGAAGGGCGCGCTGCCCTCGAGGTCGAGCCAGGACACCCCGTTGCCGTAGAAGACGTGATCGAGGTGCATCCGCAGGCGCATGAACCCGGCGGTCGGGAAGGCGCGCGGATCACCCTCCGCGCACAGGCCACACGTGTTCTCGGCGCACGTGAACCCCGCCTCGCCGATCAGGAACTGGAACACCGGCGAGCCCGGCGCGGAGTTGAAGTCGCCGCACACGAGGAACGGCTCGTCACCGGCGTGGCGCCGCACGAAGGCGGCCAGGGTGCGCGCCTCGTGGAGCTGGTTCGGCCCCCAGCCCATGCGCTCCCGCTCGGCCCAGAACTCGCGCGCGAACGGCGTCGGCAAGGAGAGGTGCGTGTTGAAGACGTGCAGCGGCAGCCCGGTCGGGGTGCTGGTGCGCATGTGGGCGCAGATGCGCGTCTGCTTGCGGTCTTTCCAGCGCTCGACGTGGTGGTGGGTGATGTGTTCGGGCGACTCGACGTTGTGCCGGTCCACCCGCAGGCGCCGCTGGTTCACCAGGATGGCGAGGCCGGTGGTGTAGATAGGCACGCCCCGCAGCTGGTTCACGTGGGCGCGGAAGTAGTAGCTCTCGTAGGGCGACTGGCGCGCGTCGCCCTCGAAGGACCCGTCCACCTCGTGCATGAACGCCTCGAGCTGCGTCTCACCTCGCCGCCCGCGGAAAGCGACCCGTGAGCGGATCGAGATGGTCTCGATTTCCTGCAGGCAGACCACGTCCGCGAGCGGCTCCAGCACCGCCAGCCGGGCGGCGATGCGGCGCTGCGCGGCGCGCGTCGACGCGAGACCCCGCAGGCCATGCCCGAAGTAGCGGACGTTGTAGCTGACGACGCGCAGCGGCGAGCGGGGCACGGGCCGCATGATAAGGCGGCCGCCCGCCCGGGGCACCGCCCTCAGGCCAGGGATCGCGCGCGAGGCCTCAGCCCCGCGGCTGGGGCATTGCCGGCTCGCACCAGGGGAAACATCGTTGATGTCGGGAGGACCATGGCTCCCACGACACGGCTTTCGCTCGCTGACCAGGCCTACCGGGCGGCGCTCCTCGCTGCTCGCGCGGTCTCGACCGCTCACACTTGGGCTCGACTCCTTCGCGCCGCCCGGAACTTGCGCGAAGCCAGGTACGAGGCCGAGCGGCGAGACGCGCGGCGCTGCCGCCCCCGCAGGTGACTCCCGCCCGCCCATCGGGGCGCGAGAGGCGCCACGGCCGCCGCGCCTGGTGGCGGTAGCTCGCTGGCTCCGGGCCGGCAGCCGCCTGCACCGTCGCGCGGCGCGGCGGCCTGAAAGGGGACCCTCCATCCGTCTCGGGGGCACGCCACCATCACCATGAAGCCGGCCTCCGCGCGGAGGCGGGGCCGTTACACTCTCCGGCATGCCCTTCTTCCAGGACCCTCCCCGGCTCGCGAACGCCTATGACGCCGATGCGCTGCTGCGTGAGTACCTCGCCCTGAAGCTCGGCGCGGACCTGGCCGCCGTGGAGCCCGAGCTCCGTCACCTTGGCGAGCGGGCCGTGGGCGACCTCTTCGCGCTCCAGGCCGAGGACCGTCTCGCGGAGCCGCGGCACGTGCCCTTCGACGCCTGGGGGCGCCGGATCGACCGCATCGAGCTCACCCCGCTCTGGAAGGCAGCGGCGCGGCTCTCCGCCGAGCACGGCCTCGTCGCGACCGCCTACGAACGCCGCTACGGCGCCCGCTCGCGCCTGGTACAGCTCGCGCTCCTCCACGTGGTGGAGCCGTCCCTCGACGTCTACTCCTGTCCGCTCGCCATGAGCGACGGCGCCGCGCGCACGCTGCTCGACCTCGGCGACGCCACGCTGGTGTCGCGGGCGGTGCCGCGCCTCACCGCGCGGGATCCGGCGCGGGCCTGGACGAGCGGCCAATGGATGACCGAGCGGACCGGCGGATCGGACGTGGGGCGGACCGAGACGGTGGCGCGGCGCGACGGCGACGGCTGGCGGCTCTTCGGGACGAAGTGGTTCAGCTCGGCCACCACGGCCGAGATGGCGCTCGCCCTGGCGCGGCCGGAGGGGAACCCCGAGGGCGGCCGGGGCCTCGCGCTCTTCTACCTCGAGACCCGGCGCGAGGACGGGACGATGAACGGCATCGTGGTGCACCGCCTGAAGGACAAGCTCGGCACGCGCAAGCTGCCCACGGCCGAGCTGGGCCTGGAGGGCGCTCGGGCGGTGCCGGTGGCGGGGCTCGGCGATGGGGTGAAGCACGTCGCCGCGATGCTCAACGTCACCCGGCTGTGGAATGCCATCTGCTCGGCGGCCGGGATGCAGCGCGCGCTCGCCCTCGCAGCCGACTACGCGCGCCGGCGCGAGGCGTTCGGCGCGCCGCTCGCTGCCCACCCGCTCCACGCCGACACGCTGGCCGCGCTCGGCGCCGAGCGCGAGGGGGCCTTTCTGCTCGCCTTCCGCGCGGCGGAGCTGCTCGGGCGGAGCGAGGCAGCCGAGGCGACTCCGGCCGAGCTTCGCGCGCTGCGGGCCGTCACCCCGCTCGCGAAGCTCACCACCGGCAAGCAGGCGGTGGCGGTAGCGTCGGAGGCGCTGGAGTGCTTCGGCGGCGCGGGCTACATCGAGGACACCGGGCTGCCGCGGCTGCTGCGCGACGCACAGGTCCTGCCGATCTGGGAGGGCACGACCAACGTGCTCGCGCTCGACCTCCTGCGCTCGCTCCGCGCCGAGGGGGGCCTGTCGGCGCTCGCCGGCGAGATCCGCCGGCCCGCCGCGTCGGCGCGCGACCCCGCGCTGCGGCCGCCGGCCGAGACGGCGCTGAGGGCGCTCGAGCATGCGCTGGCCTGGCTCGGGCGGGCGGGGGCGACCCCGTCCGCGCTGCAGGCCGGGGCGCGCCGGCTGGCGCTCACCCTCGGCCGCGCGCTCGAGGTCGCGCTCCTCTGCGAGCACGCCCAGTCAGCGCTCGACGCGGGCCTTGGAGGCCGGGCGACGACGGCGGCCCGGCGGCTGGCGCGGCAGGGGATCGACCTCGTCCAGGACGAGGATGACGAGGTCACGTCCCCCGCTTCCTGACGCGGGCCCTTACCGGGCGTCGGGCCGGGCGGCGCCTCTACAGCTTGACCCGCACCTCGTAGCGGCGGTTCTTCGCCTTCTTGGCGGGGGTGTCGTCGTGTGCGACGAGGGGCCGCTCGGCGCCCATCCCCACCGCCACCACGTCCCCCTCGGGGATGCCCTTCGCCACCAGCTCCCTCTTCATGCGCGTCGCCCGCTTCGCCGAGAGCTCCTGGTTGTGCGCCGCGCTACCGGACGTGTCGGTGTGGCCGGAGACCTCGAACTTGTAGCTGCGAACGCCGGCCGCCTCGAGCCGCTTCTTGGCGCTCACCATGGCATCGGCGAGCCGTCTCGCTTTCTTGTCGCACCCCTTCTCCAGCTGGTCGGAGTCGCTCTTGAAGGCGCACTGGTTCTTGCGGCTCTCCTCGAGGAGGCGCTTGTTCACCTCCTTCTCGACCTTGCCCACCGCAGCGCCCCCCACCGCCTTCTTCCCGAGGTCCCATGGGTTCTCAGCCCGGGCGGGGAGCAGCGGGGCGAGGAGTGCGAGGGCGATCACGGCGGCGAGTCTCATGTCAGGACCTCCGGTTCAGGGGAATGCCGGGAAGATAGCGATAGAGCGGACCGCGAGGGGCACAATCGTCGGCCGCTGCGCCATGCTCCGGGGACAGCGCCGGCGGCGGAGCAGCGGGAGGGCACCGCCCGTGCGAGCGGAGGTCAGCCGGTGGTAGGCTGCTCGCCATGGCCGACGTGGCGCTGGTGCTCACGGGAGGCGGCGCGCGCGCCGCGTATCAAGTGGGCGCCCTACGCGCCATCTCCGAGGTCCGCCGGCGCGGCACCTGCCCGTTCCGGATCTTCGCAGGCGTCTCGGCCGGGGCCATCAACGCGACCTCCATCGCCTCCGGTGCCGACGAGTTCCCGGTGGCCACCGAGCGCCTGGCCGAGACCTGGCGGTCGCTCTCTCCGGACCGGGTCTATCGCACCGACGCCCGCAAGCTCTTCGTGATCGGCTCGCGGTGGATCAAGGACCTCTCGGCGGGCGGAGTGCTCGGCTCGTCGCAGATCAACTACCTCCTCGACACCACGCCGCTGCGGGCCCTGCTCGCCGAGGCGATGCCCATCTCACGGCTGTCGCAGCTCTTCCGCGCGGGCGTCCTGCGCGGAGTAGCGGTCTCGGCCACCAGCTACGCGAGTGGCCTCGCGGTCACCTTCTACGACGGCGTGCGGGACGTGCAGCCGTGGTTTCGCAGCACTCGCATCGGCATCCGGCAACGGCTGCGGCTGCCACACGTGCTGGCCTCCACGGCCATCCCCATCTTCTTCCCGCCGGTGAAGGTGCGGGGACTCTTCTATGGCGACGGCTGCGTCCGCATGCACGCGCCGCTCTCGCCCGCCATCCACCTCGGCGCCGACCGCATCCTGGCCATCGGCGTGCAGTCGCCGCAGACCGTCGAGCTCCCCCCCGAGTGCGCCAGCGCGCCCCGCCGCGAGTGGCTGCCGCTGTCCGAGATCGCGGGCGTCCTCCTCAACGCGGTCTTCCTCGACGCGCTGGAGGCCGACGTGGAGCGGCTGCAGCGGGTGAACCGGACCGTGGGCTTCATCCCGCCCGACCAGCGCGGCACGAATGCGCAGCCGCTCCGGCCGGTCGAGTGCCTCGTGCTGCGGCCGTCGCAGGACCTGGGGGCACTGGCCGCCGATCAGTACCACCGCTTTCCCCGCGTATTGCGCTACCTCCTCAAGGGAATCGGCGCCACCGGGGAGACGGGCTCCGACCTCCTCAGCTATCTCGCCTTCGAGCCCGAGTACGTGAACCGCCTCATGGACCTCGGCTACGCCGACACCATCCGCCGGCGGACCGAGCTCGAGGCCTTCTTCGAGCCCGAGGAGCCACAGCGGGCGCAGGCGGGTTAGCGCTGGACGGCCCCACGCGGGCGCTACAGCCGGACGGAGACGAAGGCCTGCATCGCGCGCAGGTCGGTCCGGTCCACCCCGGCCCGCTGGTTGCCGAGCAGGTTCAGGAAGGTGAGGCTGGCGCCCAGGTCCAGCATGTTGCTCGGCGAGAACACCAGCACCACGCCGACCGGGATCGTGTACAGGTCGGAGAAGCTCCCCACCGGCGGGGAGAGCGGGCCGTCGAGCGAGGCGCCCAGCGCCAGGGCCAGCGCCGGCGTCGCCTGCACCGCCAGGCTCACCGGCACCCGGATCAGCTCGCGGTTGCCGAGCCGCTGCTCCTGGACGTAGCCGTGGAAGTATCCGAAGGGAACGGTCGCGAGCGGAAACGCGAGCGGCGCCGTCCTCACCGCGATCGTGTCGCGGTTGGTGATCCCGACCTCGAAGGTCGGCGCCACCATCAGCGCGGCCGGCCCTGCGCGGAACCGGCCCAGCAGCCGCGCCTCGCCCGAGAGCGCCAGCGGGTCGGTGATCGGCGATGCGTTCAGCGCGACGCCGAGCGCGAGGTCGGTCGAGACGCCGCGCCACAGCCGCCAGAGCGTGTCGACGCTCACGTCCTCGTAGACGCGCGAGCAGTCGGGGGTGCCGGAGAAGCAGAGCCCGGCGAAGTGGCGGATCCCGACCGTCAGCCCATCGCTCACGCCGTAGTAGATGCTGGGCGAGAGGGTGATGGGCTTGCCGTTGCGGTCCTTGGAGATGCCGATGCCGACCGGGACCGTCACTTCGATCATGCTCTCCGCGAGCGTGAGCGGGCGCCGGGTCACCTCGATCGGCCAGCCTTCCTTCTCGATGGGACGATCGAGCACGCTCTCCTGCGCTCCGCCGGCGGCGGGCAGGGCGGCGGCGAGGAGCGCAGCCAGGGCGAAGCGGAGCGGCGAGGTCATGTTCTCCTCCGGGTGGATACCGCCACTCTGCCGGTCCGGGCGTCGCAGCTCAACCACCGGGCGGGGCGCGCACGACCGCGCTGCGTGGGTTATGGTCGGTCACCGGGGGCCTTCCCCCGCCGCCGCGCCAGCTGATCGCGGAGATCGCGCCGTCCAGGGAGCTTCCTTGTCCACCTTCTCGCCCCGTGTCCCGCACCTCTTCACGCGGCCGGTCCTGGCGCGGCTGCTCGCCCCCACCTACGCCGGGGCGATGGACGTCGACGAGGACGAGGCGCACGAGCGGCTCCTCCAGGCGCTCGGAGTGCGGCCGGTGATGGACGACGTGCTGCGCGGGCTGGGCGAGGCGCTGGTGCGGCAGCAGGGGCCGCGCACCTCGGCCGACAAGTTCCTCGACCGGATCTCGGCCGCCCTGGAGAAGCGCAGCGGCCGCGTCCGCCCAGCCCCGGCGACGCCGGCGGTGGCGGCGGTGATGGTCCGCCTGAACCTCGAGCTCGGCCTCGCGCCCGAGCCGATGCGCGCGACGCTCGCCTCGCCGCGCGGTGCCGCCGTGCTGGAGGAGGGCCTCGGCGACCTCGGCGTGCATCTCGTGAAGGAGCTGCTGCGGTGAGGGCGGGCGAGGCGGCGGACCGGCGGGCTCGGCGCGATCAGCGGGCCGAAGGGGCCAGCGCATACGAGGCGCCGGTGCGCACCTCGGACTGCCGCAGATCGGCGAAGATCGCCCGCGCGGCGTAAGGGTCGAGCCCGAGCGCTCCCGCGCTCTGCACCACCTCGGCCGCGGCGCGGGCGGCGAAGGCCGGCTCGCGCAGGTCGGACAGCGCCGAGGTCAGCCGGACGAGGTGGAGGTCCACGAACTCGGGATCGGCCGGGATCGCCCGATCGTGATGACGCACGCAGAGGACCGTCAGGTACTGCGGCAGCGCCCAGATCTGGTGGGCCTCGGCCCCGAGCTCCACGTGCACCCGGTCGAGGACGCGCTCCAGCCGCGCCCCGTCCGGCACCGCCACGGCCCCGTCAGCGATCAGACCCGCCAGCGCGCGCAGAGCGAGCGACTTGCCGATGTCGTGCAGGAGACCGCCCAGATAGGCTCGGTCGGATCGCGCCCCGGCCTGGCGGAGCGCCTGCGCGGCCGCGGCCGAGCCCACCGCGACGGCGTGCGCGAAGAGGGCGTTCCAGCGCGCGCCGAAGGCGGCCTGCTCGGCCCGCAGCCGGGGACTGAAGAGGGTGCGGGCGGAGACTGCCGCCGCGACGCGGCCCAGCTCCACCAACCCGAGCCGCGTCACCGCGTCGCGCACCGTCTCGAATTCCTGCACGCCGCGGTACACGGCGGAGTTCGCCACCGACAGGGCGCCGGCCGAGAGGGCCGGATCGCGCGAGACGAGCCGCGCCAGCTCGGACACCTGGGCATCCGGCGACGCGACGAGGTTCAGGATCTGGAGCGCGATGGCCGGGAAGGAGGCTGGCTCCGGGCGCGCCGCAGCGAAGCGCTCCTCCACCAGCGCCGTCAGGCGCGCGTCCTCTGCGTCCTCCTCATCGGGGACGCACGCCGCCTCCTCGGGCAGCTCCACGCCCAGGACCCGCGCAAAGCGAGCGAAGGCGGGCTCGCCTGCCCCCCCGTCCTCCAGGCGCTCCTCAACTCGGCTGGATCCGCCAGGGCCGGCGCCCTCCGCGCCGCCGGCACACGGCGCCCCCGCGCTTGGAGCCCGAGCCCTCTTCAGCAATGCGCGTAGGCGGGCCAGCACTTCTCGGTGCTTAGCACCTCCGCGCACCCAACGTAAAGTGCAGCCGGGGCGGAGCGCACTGCGACGCACACTTCCCTCCGCGGGTTTTCGAGCGAAGCTCCATCGCGCCCTGTCAAGGTCGACCCATCTTCCCGGTGGGGTGGGGACTCTCGGGCCACCGCTCGGATGACTACCTGATGCTCGGCGGACGGTGCATGCGAGAGGGCGGGCATGGCGAGCGCGCGAATCCAGGTGGTCGAGGACGACGTCGACATCCGGACCGCGCTCTGCGCCATCCTGGCGGAGGAGGGTTACGCCGTCTCCTGCGCAGCGAACGGGCGCGAGGCGCTCGAGATGCTGCATGCCGGCCCGGCGCCGCAGGTCATCCTGCTCGACCTCATGATGCCGGTCATGGCCGGTGCCGACTTCCGCGCCGCGCAGCTGGCGGACCCCTCGCTCTCCACCATCCCCGTCATCGTGCTCACCGCCGACGCGCGCATTCAGGAAACGTCGCGGGCGCTGGCGGCGGCGGCGAGCTTCGCGAAGCCGTTCGAGCTGCCGCGGCTGCTCCGTGCCATCGCCGGCATCGTCGCCGCGCAGCGCTTCGCCGCGGCCTGATAGCCAACCCCGCTCGCGAAGCTCGCCAGGCGCGGGGCGTGCCGTCACCCGCGCTTGATCAGACTCCGCAGGCGCTGGCCGAGCCCGGGCGATTCCGGGCGCGGGGTGACCGGGCCCAGCACGCGCAGCACGCAGGCGGTGAGGTTGTCCGGGGTCCCGCGCGCGTTGGCGCCCGCCACCAGCGCCTGGCAAGCCTCGGCCGAGCTCTTCCCGGCGACGAGGGCCGCGAGCTCGTCGTCCTCGAGCACGTTGTATAGGCCGTCGCTGCAGAGGAGCAGCGCGTCGCCCTGACGGAGCAGTTGGGAGACACGATCGCGGCTGACGATGAGCTCCCGGCCCACGCTGCGGGTGAGCACGCAGCGATCCGGGTGCGATCGGGCGCGCTCCTTGCCCATCAGGCCGAGGCGCACCTTCTCGGCGGCGGCCGTGTGGTCCTTGGTGAGCTGGGTGAGCGCTCCATCTCGCCACAGATACAGGCGTGAGTCGCCGACGTGGACGGCCGTCAGGTGCCCGTCGTCGACCACCGCCGCGGTGAGCGTGGTGGCCATGCCGCGCAGCTCCGGCACGACCACCGACCGGTCGTAGATCTCGATGTTCGCATCCTGCACGGCCCGGTACAGACGAACGGCGCTCACGTCCGGCCTGCGCTCCTGGAACGCCCGCAGGAGCGTCTCGACCGCCAGCGCGCTCGCCACTTCGCCGCCCGCCGAGCTGGAGACCCCGTCCGCCACCACCACCACGGCGCAGCGCTCCCCCTCGTGGACGAGGCCGCAGGAGTCCTCGTTGTGCTCGCGCCCGGTACCGACGTCGGTCAGCACCGCCACGTCGAGCACCCCCACCTCGGGCGCCGCCCCCTGGCCGTTCATGCCGACCCCCAAGGCGCAGGGGGCGCATGACATCCGCCGCCGCGCACACTACCCTGTCGCGATGCCATTCCACGCTCCGGCTGCCTGATGCGCGACCCCGTGGTCGGCGACGCGCTCGACCAGTACCGCCTGAGCGAGCTGCTGGCGCGGAGCGGGATGGCGTCGATCTTCAAGGCGGAGGATACCGCGTCCGGCGAGGTCGTCGCGCTCAAGATCCCGCACCTCCAGTTCGAGAGCGACATCGTCTTCTCGGAGCGCTTCCGGCGCGAGGAAGAGGTGGGGCAGCGTCTCGTCCACCCGAACGTCGTGCGGGTGCTCCGTCCGCGCGAGAAGAGCCGCATGTACCTGGCGATGGAGTTCATCGAGGGGCGCTCGCTCCGCGCCATGCTCGATGGACGCCATCCGCTCGCCACCGACCAGGCGCTCGAGTATGCGCGCCAGGTGTGCGACGCGCTCGCCTACCTGCACGCGCAGGGAGTGGTGCACCGGGACGTGAAGCCCGAGAACCTGCTCGTGACGCCGTCCGGGCAGGTGAAGCTGATCGACTTCGGCATCGCGCTCTTCGAGGCCGAGCGGCGGCTCACCTGGATGGGCCTCTCGAACGCCGTCGGCACCCCGGACTACATGGCGCCCGAGCAGATCCGCGGGCGGCGCGGCGACCCCCGCACCGACGTCTTCGCGGTCGGCATGCTCCTGTACGAGATGCTGACGGCACACCTCCCCTGGGATGGGCCCACCGCGCGCGCTCTCCTGCGCGCCAAGACGAGCGAGGAGCCGCGTCCGCCCGCCTACCACGTCCCGGGGTTCGATCCGCACCTCGAGGCCATCATCCTTCGGGCCATCGAGCGGGACCCCCGCCAGCGCCAGCCGAGCGCCGGGGCACTCCTCGCAGAGCTGCGCGATCCGGCTGCGGTCGCCCCACGCGACCCCAACCTGGCCCGGCGCAACCGCGCCGCCCGCCGGTCGCGCCAGCTCGCTCTCGCCGCCGCGCTGGCCGCGGTCGGCCTCGGGCTCGGCTCGCTCGTCTGGCTGAGCCACCGCTACGCCGGGCCACCGGTACCGACTCCCGCCGCCCGCACGAGGTGATCCATGCCCGCCGCCCCCACCGAGGCCACCCTGAACATCGCCTGGGTGCTCCTCTGCGCCTTCCTCGTGATGTTCATGCAAGCCGGCTTCGCCATGGTCGAGACCGGATTCACGCGCAGTCGCAACGCCGCGCACACCATGGCCCTCAACTTCCTCATCTACCCGCTCGGCGTGCTCGGCTACTGGCTGGTCGGTTATGGATTGATGTGGGGGGGCGTCCAGGGATGGCCGACGCTGGGCGGCGCCGCGACGGGAGGGAGGGAGGTGGCGCTCCACGTCGGCGGGCAGGCCTGGGGCCTGTTCGGCGCCGCGCGCTTCGCGCTGGTCACGGTCGCCAACGATCCCGCCAGCCTCGCCGTGTTCCTCTTCGCGTGCGTGTTCCTCGACACCGCCGCCACCATCCCCACCGGCGCCATGGCCGAGCGCTGGAAGCTGTCGGCCTTCATGCTGTACGGCGTCTTCATGTCGACGCTGCTCTACCCGCTCTACGGCAACTGGGTCTGGGGTGGGGGGTGGCTCGCCGCGCTCGGGGTGAACCTGGGCCTCGGTCACGGTCACGTCGACTTCGCCGGGGCGAGCGTGGTGCACATGACCGGGGGGCTGACCGGGCTGGCCGGAGCGCTCGTCCTGGGACCTCGCCTCGGCAAGTTCCGGGCGGACGGCACGGTGGCCGCCATGCCCGGTCACAACCTGCCCATGAGCGTGGTGGGCTCGCTCATCCTGGCCTTCGGCTGGTTCGGCTTCAACGCCGGGTCGACGCTCTCGGCGGCGAGCCCGCGGCTGGCCCTCATCGCCGTGAACACCGTGCTCGCCTCGTGCGCCGGCGCACTCGCCGCGCTCTTCCACGTCTGGCTGACGCTGCGGAAGCCCGACCTCGGCATGGCCTGCAACGGGCTCCTGGGCGGGCTGGTCGCGATCACCGGCGCCTGCGCCTTCGTCAGCCCGGCGGCGGCGGTCCTCATCGGCCTGGCGGCGGGCGTGCTGGTGGTCCTCACCGTGCAGTTCCTCGAGCGCCGCATGGGCGTCGACGATCCGGTGGGGGCGGTGGCGGTTCACGGTGCGTGCGGAGCATGGGGCGCGCTGGCGGTCGGGCTCCTGGCCGACGGCAGCTTTGGAGAAGGCTGGAACGGCGTCGCCGGCCCGGTGCGCGGGCTCCTCTTCGGCGACGCCGCCCAGCTGGTGGCCCAAACGGTGGGCGTGGCCACGAACGCCCTGTTCGTC
>Ga0137379_10001044_pt1 | contig 25075 bp, 23 predicted proteins | sample SagtaG_18_FD_104812 | JGI IMG/M metagenome (GOLD analysis project Ga0137379, IMG submission 104812) | Vadose zone soil microbial communities from Sagehorn Ranch, Mendocino, California, USA - Sage2_L_80_16 metaG | ecosystem: Environmental > Terrestrial > Soil > Vadose zone | place: USA...
GAAGCTCGGCGCCTCGTTCAGGGCGACGGCGAGGACGACGATGAGCTTGCCCTCCCCGGCGCTGCGGAGAAACTGCTCGGCCTGGGCTGCGAGTATGTGCTCATCACCGGCACGCACGAGAACACGCCGCAAGTCGTGAACACGCTCTACGGCCCAGAGGGCGTGGTGCGCTCGGACAGCTGGGAAAGATTGCCGGGAAGCTATCACGGGTCGGGTTGCACGCTTGCCGCAGCGATCGCGGCGACGCTCGCCAACGGCCTCGAGCTGCCCGAAGCGGTGCGCGAAGCCCAGGAATACACCTGGCAAACGCTCAATGCGGGGTTTCGTCCAGGCATGGGTCAGTACATACCGGACCGATTCTTCTGGGCGCGGGAAATGGATGAGCCAGGCACAGGCAAGGCCTGAGCACTGGGTGGTCTTCCACGCGGGATTTCGCGGTCTGTACGCCGTGACACCCGATGAGCCCGACATCGGGTTGCTCACTCGCAAGGTACGCAAGGCGCTTGCCGGCGGAGCACGCATCTTGCAGTACCGCAACAAATCCGCGAATGCCGCGCTGCGCCGCGAGCAGGGCACGGCGCTGCTCGCGCTCTGTCGCGAAGCACGCATTCCGCTCGTCATCAACGACGACCTGGATCTGGCCAGAGCGATCCGTGCGGACGGCTTGCACCTTGGCCGCGAGGACATCTCGATTGCAGCTGCGCGCGCGCAGCTGGGTAAAGGCAGGCTGCTCGGGGTTTCCTGCTACGACAGACTTGAACTCGCACTCGCCGCGCGAGAAGCCGGTGCCGACTATGTCGCCTTCGGCAGCGCTTTCCCTTCCGCAACCAAGCCGGGAGCTCCGCGTGCGCCGCTTTCACTCTATCGCGAAGCAAAGGCGCGCCTCGGTTCGCCCGTTGTCGCGATCGGAGGCATCACAACCGAAAACGCTCAGTCCGTCATCGAGGCCGGGGCGGACGCCGTTGCGGTGATCAGCGCGCTGTTCGACGCGCCCGACATCGAGGCGGCCGCGCGCAGCTTCAGTCGCCTTTTCTACAAGAAGAACCCGTGAGCAAGAACGAATCCCTGTTTGCTCGCGCACAGAAAACTATCCCCGGCGGGGTCAACTCCCCGGTGCGTGCGTTTCGCGCCGTCGGCGGCACGCCCCGCTTCATCGTGCGCGGCAAAGGCAGCCGCATTTGGGACGCCGACGGTCGCGAATACCTCGATTACGTCGGCTCCTGGGGACCGCTCGTTCTCGGACACGCGGACCGGGAGGTGGTCGCCGCAGTGCTGGAGGCGGCGGGCCGCGGACTCTCCTTCGGCGCCCCGACCGAGTCCGAGACCGAGATGGCCGAGCAGCTTGCGCGACTCGTCCCGGGGCTTGAATTGGTGCGACTCGTCAGTTCCGGAACCGAGGCGACCATGTCGGCGCTGCGGCTCGCGCGTGGATTCACCGGACGGCCCCGCATCGTCAAGTTCGAGGGCTGCTATCACGGTCATGCGGACAGCCTGCTCGTCAAGGCCGGTTCGGGCGCGCTCACTCTGGACAATCCGAGTTCGGCCGGCGTAACGGCCGAGACCGCAGCGCAGACGCTCGTTCTTGACTACAACGATGCGGCGGGGCTTGACGCTGCGTTTCACGAGCTCGGCGATTCGATCGCCTGCGTCATCGTCGAACCGGTCGCCGGGAACATGAACCTGATTGCGCCGCGGCCCGGGTTTCTCCAGCGCATACGCGAGCACTGCACGCGGCACGGGGCCGTTCTGATTTTTGACGAAGTGATGACGGGCTTTCGCGTCGGGCTGCGAGGCGCCCAGCAGCTCTACGGAGTGCAAGCGGACCTCGTCACGCTCGGCAAAATAATCGGCGGAGGGATGCCGCTCGGAGCATTCGGGGGCCGCCGCGACATCATGGGGAAAATCGCGCCGCTCGGTCCTGTGTACCAGGCTGGTACGCTGTCGGGCAACCCGCTCGCGGTAGCTGCGGGACTCGCGACCCTTAAAAAACTCGAGGCGCCGGGCTTCTATGAGCGCCTAGCCGCGACAGCGCGAACGCTCTGTGACGGCCTTGTCTCGGCCGCGCGCAAGCGCGGCATTGCGTTCTCGGCGCAATCTGTGGTGGGCATGTTCGGTCTGTATTTTCGCGCCGTGCCGCCTTCGACCTACGCCGAGGTCATGCAGTGCAACAAGGAGGCGTTCAACCGCTTTTTCCACGCCATGCTCGAGCGCGGCGTGTACCTTGCACCCTCGGCATATGAGGCGGGATTCGTCTCCGCGGCACACTCCGAAGCGGACATTGCAGCCACGATCGCCGCGGCCGATGCTGCGTTCGGTTCGATGTCCTAGCGGGCTGGCGCCTACGCGCGCCTTACACCAGAAAGAGCGTCGCCAGGCCGAGGAAAATGAAAAACCCCCCGCTGTCGGTGATCGCGGTGATCAGGACCGAGGAGCCGAGCGCCGGATCGCGTCCGAGCCGTATCATGGTGAGCGGGATCAGCACCCCGGCGGTCGCGGAAAGAACGAGATTCAGCATCATCGCCGCCGTCATGACCAAACCGAGCGACACCTTCTGGTAGAGCCAATAGGCGATCAGGCCGAGCGCGCTTCCCCAGATGAGGCCGTTCAGAAGCGAAACGCCCAGTTCCTTTGCGAGCAGCTTCTTCGCGTGTTCCCTCTGCACCTGGCCGAGCGCGATCGAGCGCACGATCATGGTGATGGTCTGGTTGCCGGAATTTCCGCCGATGCCCGCCACGATGGGCATGAGCGCGGCAAGCGCGACCAGCTTCTCGATCGAGTGCTCGAAGGCGCCGATCACACGCGAGGCGAAAAAAGCGGTGACCAGATTGATCGCGAGCCACGACCAGCGGTTCTTCACGCTCGCCCAGACCGATGAAAACACGTCCTCCTCCTCGCGCAATCCGGCCTGCGTGAGGAGCTCGTTCTCGCTCTTGCTGCGGATGAAATCCACCACCTTGTCCACCGTCACCCGACCGACGAGCTTGCCCTGCTCGTCCACGACCGGGGCCGAGACGAGGTCATAGCGTTCGAACGCCTTGGCGGCGTCTTGCGCCTTGTCGCCGGACTGGAGCGTGACGACGTCGCTCACCATGATCTTTCCGACGTAGTGCTCGAGTTCGGATACGATCAGTTTGGAGAGCGGCAGCACGCCCTTCAAGCGCTCGTCGCGGTCGACGACGAAGATCTGGTCGGTGTGGTGCGGCAGCGCGTCGAAGCGCCGCAGATATCGTGTGACGGTCTCGATCGCGGTGTCCTCGCGCACGCTGACCACATCGAAATCCATAAGGGCACCGACCGCATCCTCGGGGTACGACATCGCCGAGCGCAACTGCTCGCGTTCCTCGGCGGGCAGGGCTTGGAATACGTCGTGGATGACCTCCTCGGGCAGGTCCGGCGCGAGGTCGGCGATCTCGTCGGTCTCCAGCTGTTCGGCCGCAGCGACCAGCTCGTCCGAATCCATGTCGCGGATGAGTGTCTCGCGCACCGAATCGGAGGCTTGGAGGAGGATTTCGCCGCTGCGCTCCGCCTTGACAAGATTCCAGACGGCGAGCCGCTCCTCCAGGGGCAGCGATTCGAGCACGTAAGCGATATCCGCCGGATGCATGGAGTCGAGCTTCACGCGAAGCTCGGCGACGTTCTGCCTGTGCACGAGAGACTCCACCAGCTCGTGCTTTGGCGTTTCCTGGCGCTCCACCAGGCGCTCGACTAGGCGGTGCCGCCGCAGGAGCCCCTGAACCTCACGCAGGTCGGCCTGGAGGTCCTCAAGCTCCTTCTTCGGGCTGAGGGATTCGATCATGCGTGCCGGCCCTTCGCCGTGAATTGGATCCCGGGGTTTTGCCGCGGACAACGCCCTACGCGCCGCGCGCGGCTGCGGCGATTCTAGCAGTCGGCTGTATGATGGCGATAGAAAAATCTCGCCCGATGGCACCCCACTACGCAACTGTCGGAGAAGACGTTCGCCCCGTCAGGACGGGGAACAAGAGGGCTGTCCTTCCCTGCATGGTTCCCTCTTCGCGCATGTTTTGGCTGGCGTGACGGCTTCAAATCGCTTTGCCGACGACGTGCGCCCCAGGGAGGTTCTCGCCTGGGCGATGTACGACTTTGCCAACTCGGGCTACACCACAGTCGTGATCACCGCCGTGTTCAACGCCTATTTCGTCGCCGTGATCGCTGGTAACGCACCTTGGGCCACTTTCGCTTGGACGGCGGCGTTGTCGGCCTCGTACGCTTTAATCCTGCTGACTGGCCCCGTCATTGGGGCCTACGCCGATCTGCGCGCCGCAAAAAAGCGCTTGCTCGTTCTCACCACGGCTGGTTGTGTGATCGCGACCGCCTTGCTCGCCTTCACTGGGCCCGGGACGCTCGCGCTTGCGGTGGTGCTGCTGGTGTTTTCCAACTTCTGCTTCGGCTCCGGGGAAAACCTCGTGGCCGCGTTCCTGCCCGAGCTCGCTCAGGGCGAATCGTTGGGGCGGGTATCGGGTTGGGGCTGGAGCCTGGGCTATCTGGGCGGCCTGTTGACCCTCGGTCTTTGTCTAGGCTATGTCATCTGGGCTCAGGCTCAAGGCCAGGAACCGCAACAGTTTGTGCCGGTCACGATGCTGATCACCGCCGCAACTTTCGCCGCAGCGAGCCTGCCGACTTTCTTGGTGCTCAGGGAGCGTGCCCGCCCCGCGCCGGTTGCTGCCGGCGAAAACCTGGCGCAGGCGGCGTTTGCGCGGCTCGCGCAAACGCTGCGTCAAGCCGCGCGCTATCGGGACCTTGTGCGGTTCCTGGTATGCATCGTCTTCTATCAAGCGGGAATCCAGACGGTCATCGCGCTCGCCGCGATTTACGCCGAGCAGGCGCTTGGTTTCACGACGAAGGATACGATTGCCCTGATCTTGGTTGTCAACGTGACTGCCGCGGTCGGCGCGTTCGCCTTCGGCAACATCCAGGACCGCCTTGGGCATGTGCGGACCATTGCTCTTACTCTCCTACTGTGGATCGCAACGACCTTGATAGCCTGGTCCGCGTCAGGATCCGGACTTTTCTGGGTGGCCGCCAATCTTGCAGGACTGTGCCTGGGTTCCTCGCAGTCGGCCGGCCGGGCGCTGGTTGGTTACTTGAGCCCCGCTGATAGGCACGCCGAGTTTTTCGGACTCTGGGGGCTGGCGGTAAAGCTGTCGTCGATTCTGGGGCCGATTACCTACGGCACGGTGACCTGGATGACCGATGGCAACCATCGTCTCGCCATGCTGGCGACCGGTGGGTTCTTCGCTGCCGGCCTTCTCTTGCTGGCAGGGATCGACGTCCCTCGCGGTCGACGCGCGGCAGAACGGGCCTAGCAATCGTAGTCACTGAAGAGACTAGGGGACCTGTGCGGCGGACATCTGCGCCAATATGCTCTCGCTATAGCTCGCCAAATAGGGTGAACCGCGGTTGCGGTCGTAGTAGCGCGGGCGCGGAAGCATCGCAGCGAGGCGCGCAGCTTGCTCGGGTTCGAGGCCGGCCGCGTCCACGCCGAAGTAGTGGCGTGCCGCCGCTTCGGCTCCGAAGACGTTTTCGCCCCATTCCGCGACGTTCAGATAGATTTCGAAAATGCGGCGCTTGTCCATGGCGGACTCGAGCATCGCGGCAAGAATCGCTTCCTGCCCCTTCCGCAGCAAACTGCGCTCGCCCGAAAGAAACAGGTTCTTTGCGAGCTGTTGAGTAATGGTCGAGCCCCCGGCGACGAACTTCCCGCGGCGCTGGTTCTTATCCATCGCGCGCTGAATGCCTTCCCAATCGAAGCCTTCGTGATCGACGAACTTTGCGTCCTCCGCAATGATGATGGCACGCTTCAAGTGGATCGAAATTCGTTCGTAGTCCGCCCATTTCTGCTCGAGCGCTTTAGGCTTGTTCTGTCGAAATGCCTCCAGGCGCGCATCCATGACGCGCGTCGTCGTAGGATTGTGCTCGACCCAGTACAAGATCTGCGCGAAGAACCAGAACTCGTAGACCGCAAGGCCAATCACCGCAGTTCCGGCGGCGTAGCAAAACATTTTCCACAATGAGAGGAGGAACCTCATTCGCCGGACGCGCGCAGCGCGCGGTCATGACGACCCGGGCCGCGCAGCTCGCGCTGCGGGACGGGTCCATCGCTTCCTAGTCACTAAATACCTTGTCACCGCGCGCGAAATGCCAGGTGCGTGTGATCACCAAGATGTCGGTTTCCCTGCGAATGTCGGTGGGGAATTTGGCGTAGGGCGCCGCCAGTTGAACGATGCGCTGTGCTGCGGCATCAAGGATTTTGTATCCGGAGGATCGCTCGAGATCCATCGCCGCCAGAGTGCCGTCCGAGTTAATCGACACGGTGAGCCTGAGGCTGCCGTAGATTCTGCCGCGCGCACTCTCGGGATAGTTGAGATTCCCGATGCGCTCGATCTTCTGGCGCCAGTCCTCGACATAGAGTGCGTAGCGAACCTCAGCGGCACGCGCGCCCACGAAGGTCTTGCGCGGACGCTTGTTGTACTCCTCGATCTGACGTGCGATTTGCGCTTCCATCCGAGCAACGATCAACGCGCTTTCGGCGAGATCCGTTCCGGAGACCTGCGACTTCCTCTCGGCCTGCGGTTCGGGCTCGGCCGATGCGATCTCCTTCTGAGATTGCACTTGTGCGAGAAGTTGTCTTTGTCGCGCCTCTAGTTCCTGCACGCGGCGGGTCGCCTGTTTCAAGTCCGAGCCACGCTCCGTCGGCTGGGTTACCGGAAGGGGGAATTTCGCCCGACGATCGAGATCAGTATCACCGCCCCCGTCAAGGTTGGACTGGGCGTGGACTTCGGGGCGGGCCGGCGCCGAGCGGGTTTTCGAATTCACCAACACTACTTCGAGCTGTGATGGGCTGAGTTTGCGTAGGGCGTCGGGCAGCCTAAAATGGATCGAGAGTACAATCGCGTGGAGAACGATCGAGATGGAAAGCGCCATCGCCAGCACGCGCGAATCGGGATCCAGCCTGGCAAGCGGCTGCGGCCACGCGAGGGCGTTAGAAACACTCAACTTTCTGACCCCTAAAAGCTTTGCGAATCATGGCATTCTAGGCTCCTTCTCGAGTTTTGTCTTACGTATGCTGCCCGCCGCGCGACTCGATGTCCTTGCAGCGGTGAAATACGCACTTGAGGTCGGCTTCAACGAGGTCGATTTCAGTCACTGCGATTTCGACGCCGGTACCCGGAGCGAGTTCGGGCAGCGACGGCACCCTGATGTAAAGGGGTAAGCCGTCGAACTTGACCAGATTTTCGCGCACCACTTCGGCCCCCGCAACATCGATCGCCTCCTGAAGCAGCCATCTGAGGCACCAGTAATGCTCCATGCGCCGCTGGAATTCGTCGTAGGAAGCATATGTCGTTTCAAAATCATGCACCGCAGCTAGCATGATGTCCGCATTCCGCGAAAATGGAGGCGCCTGCCCGTCGAGGAGCGCGAGGAGCTGCCACTGGTTTACTAGATCCACGTATCGGCGCAAAGGCGAGCTCGTCCAGGCATAGTGGCTGATTCCCAGGCCCAGATGCGCCATGGCTGAAGTGGTCATCCTGACCTTGCCAGCCGACTGCACCCGGTAGATCGCCGCGACATCGTGATCGTCGAGCATCCTCCCCCACGTGCTGTTTACCGCGATCATCAGCTCGGCCACCAACTTATCGAGCGGCGTACCGCGACGACGCTCGATAATGTCGATGCGCGCGTTTTCGCCGTGACCCTCGACGCGGAAGGTGTAGTCAGGACGTTCAGGCCCCGAAGAGGATTTGCCGCGCCCCCGCTCGAGGACGCCCGCGAACTTCCAGAGCGTGTTCAGTTCACGTGAATAAGGAATGTCCTCCCTCGGCGTTCCAGTAAGAAAGACCGCATCAAGATCCTCGACCACCTGATGGCGCAGATTCGCCGCAATTCGCACCCGCTCGGCGCGGGTGTGGTGGGCCTCGATGGCAAAATCGCCAGCGCGTATATCGAAATAGAGGGAACATGCAGAGCGCTCGGCGCCTTCAGTGAGGGAGAACCGTTCGATCGCTTCGGGCGGCAGCATGGTGATCTTGCGGCCCGGTATGTACACGGTCGAGAGCCGCTCGCGCGCCACGGCGTCGAGCGGCGATCCAGGTGCGAACCCGAGAGCGGGGGCGGCAATGTGAATGCCGACGCGAAAGCGGCCCCCCGCAAGAGGGGTGAGCGAGAACGCATCGTCGATTTCCGTCGTAGCCATGTCATCCAGGCTAAACGCATCCGCGTCGGCGACTGGCAAGCCGCGCGGCTCGCCAATCTCGACTTTCAAAGGGAAGCCTGTTCCCTTTGGAAAGTATTCGTAGAGAAATCGGTTGAGATGATAATCATGGCTCGAGGGCAGCGCCCCGCAGCGCTCCATAAGCTTCGCCGGCGACAAGCCGGTCCTTGCGCAGGCCTCCTCGAGCGCTTTGGTCTCCGCGCGGTTGCGATCGGGCTTGTACAGGAGCGGTTCCCGGAGCTGCCGGAACTCTTCCGGAAACGCGCCGTGCTCGAGCTGCTCGGCCCAGGCTGAAACCTGTACCTGCTGTTGTTTCTTCCTTTCGATGCCGACTAGTGCCGCGCGCAGCGTCTCGGGCGGCGCGGCTCTGTAGCGCCCCCTGCCCTTCCGGTAAAAGTACATCGGCGCCGAGTGCAGCTTCACCAGAATACCGGCTGCCTCGACGGCCGAAGGCGCGCGGCCACAGTATTCGTGCGCGAGGTCGCCGAACCCGAATTCCTCCGTGCCACAGCATTGCCACAGAAAATCCGCGTCGATCCCGGCCGCCAGCGCCTCGGCTTGTGCGAGCAGATCCACTGCGCTGGGCTCCGGAAACCGCAATAGCACGTCCTTCGACTTGATCTTGGCTCGCTTCCCGTGCGGTGCTTCGACCTGAAGCGCGTTGTCGCTGTCGGCGAGCACCGTGGCGACCTTAAGCGCACCGCTGTCTTCGTAGAGAACGTTCACGAGATGGAGCCAAACGGAAAGAGCCGCGTCGCGCCGGCCCGATGAGTGCGATAATTATAGCGCAGCATTGCCTCCGCTCACGCCGACGAAGACGCCAAATCGCTCGCCAATGGCAAAGATCGAATCGATTGCCGTAGCAACCGTCCGGGTCCCGCTGGACAACGTAACGAGCTTCGCCACGCGCACGGTTACGGCGCGCGATTACGGGCTAGTCAAAGTGAGCGCGGGGGGCGTCGAGGGCATCGGATTCTGCTATGCAGGCTCTTCCGGAGGGACGCTCGTTGCACAAGCCGTGGAGCAGCTGCTTGCGCCGGGACTGCTCGACCGCGAAAGTCTGCTCGTCGAAGGCCTTTGGCAGCGCATGTTCGAGGAAACATTGTTGCACGGACGCGCCGGCAGCGTCATGCGTGCGATCTCGATCCTGGACTGTGCGCTTTGGGACCTGAATTCGCGCGCGTCGAAGCTTCCGCTTTACAAATATCTCGGCGCGGTGGTGGATGAGGCCGTGCCGGCGTACGCGAGCGGCGGCTACTACCTCCCAGGCAAGACGCCGAAAAAGCTCGGCACGGAAATGGCGGGCTACGCAAAAGCCGGTTTTCGTGCCGTGAAGATGAAAGTAGGGCGGCTTTCGCCCAAGGAGGAGGAAGCGCGCGTAAAAGCGGCGCGCGACGCGATCGGACCCGACGTCGAACTGATGCTGGACGCGAACAACGCCTGGCACGATTTGCCTACCGCGATGCGTTATATCGAGCGGTTCGAACTCTACGATCCTTATTGGATCGAGGAGCCGTTTTTCCCCGATGACATCGACAACCACGCACGCCTGGCGAAACTCACGCGTGTCACAGTAGCCACGGGCGAGATCGGCACCGGGCGCTGGCATTTCAAGGAAATCCTCGATAAGGGCGCGGCGCAGATCCTGCAGACGGATGCTCTGGTATGCGGCGGGGTTACCGAGTGGAGAAAAATTGCCGCTACCGCCTTGAGCTACGGCGTCACCGTCTGCCCGCACTGGTTTCATGACCTGCACGCGCAGCTTGTAGCGGCAACACCCAACGCGCGCTACGTCGAGTTCTTCCCCGATGACCAAGTGCTCAATTTTCGGCGTCTCATTGACACTCAGCTCAAGATAAGAGAGGGCATGCTGATTCTGCCGAAGACGCCGGGTCTCGGGTTTGGATTCGATGAAAAGGCGGTAGCGCGCTACGGGCTCGAAGACGGAAAGGCAGTCTGGAAGGTGCTGAAGTTGAAGTAGTAGTCAATTCATTCCGGCGAATTCCAGTATCAGAGGGATTTGTTCGGGAAAGCTCGCAAGGCTGTGGTCTCCACCTTGCACCACGACTTGTTTCGCGCCTCTGTATTTTCTCACCGCTGCTCGGTAGTCGAGCACTTCGTCGCCGGTTTCGACGAGCAGCAGATAGCGCTCGGGGCGCACTCGCCTCACGATGAGTTCCTTCCATTGCTGCAAGTGCTTTTCGGTGAGCTCGTAGCCCTCGCCGCCGTGAAAGGCCTGTTGCGGGCCGAGGTAGGTGCGCAGGCCCACGTGCGGGTCGATCGCCGGATTAATCAGCACCGCCCGCACGTTGTGCTTCTCCGCAAGCCAGGTCGCATAGAATCCGCCGAGCGAACTCCCGAGTCCGTGAAGGTAGATGATCATGCCCCGGTCGCCAGGCCAGCCCGTATGGAGAGCGAAGCGAGCAAGCGCTCATGGATACCCCCGAATCCCCCGTTCGACATGACAAGCACCTGATCGCCGGGCTGCGCTTCGGCGACGATCACCCCGACAAGCCGCTCCAGATCGCTCTCGATGCGCGCGCGATCGCCGAGCGGCGCAAGCGCAGCTGCGGCATCCCAACCGAGATTCGCGCTAAAGCAAAAAATCCTGTCCGCCTGCTCGAGGCTGGCGGGCAGGCGGTCTTTCATTAGACCGGCCTTCATGGTGCTGGATCGCGGCTCGAGGACGGCCAAAATGCGCGCCTTTCCCACCTGGTCCCGCAGGCCCGAAACCGTCGTCGCGATGGCCGTCGGGTGGTGCGCGAAATCATCCCAAACTGCAACACCCGCAGCCGTGCCCCGCAGCTCCATGCGGCGCCGGACACCCTTGAAGCGAGCGAGTGTTTGGATGGCCCGCTTCGGATCGACGCCAGCAGCCTGCGCCGCGGCGATGGCCGCGAGCGCATTCTGAAGGTTGTGCTCCCCGTGAAGCTCCAAGCGGAGCGGTCCCATTGGTCTGCCCTGATTGAATACTTCAAACGAGCCCCGCCCGACCACGCTGGCATTCCAGCCATCAACCACGCCAAACCGTTCCACTGCGCTCCAACAACCGCGATCAAGGACGCGGGCGACCGACGCATCGACACCGTTTACTATCAATTTTCCGGATCTGGGTATCGTCCGGACGAAATGATGAAATTGAGCCTCAATCGCTGCCAGATCATGGAAGATGTCGGCATGATCAAACTCTATATTGTTCAAAACGGCGGCTCTAGGCCGGTAGTGCACCATCTTGGAGCGCTTATCGAAGAAGGCAGTATCGTATTCATCGGCTTCGATAACGAAATGGCTTTGTTTTCCCAGCTTTGCCGATATCCCAAAATTGATTGGGACACCCCCGATGAGAAACCCGGGTTCCAGTCCGACATCCTCTAAAATCCAAGCCAACATCGAGGAAGTCGTTGTTTTTCCGTGTGTCCCGGCTACTGCCAAGACGTGCCTGCCGAACAAGGTATTTTCAGCAAGCCACTGCGGACCGGAAACGTAGCGATCGCCTCTGTCCAGTATGAACTCCACGAGCGGATTGCCACGGGTCACGACATTCCCAATCACCCACAGGTCCGGATTCAACGCCGCTTGGTCAGCACCATACCCTACGGTCAATTCGATGCCCTCCGCTTCAAGCTGCATGCTCATCGGCGGATAGACATTGGCGTCGCATCCTGTCACGCGGTGGCCCGCAGCCTTGGCGATCGCAGCGAGGCCGCCCATGAAAGTGCCGCAGATGCCAAGTATGTGGATGTGCACGGGAGGGGCAGGCACGCCCGGACAGGTTAAAGGGCGCGGGGGCCGAAGAAAGGGAACAATTCTAGCCTACTTCGCTGCGTTTTCCGGCTGCGGTATCATGGCGCGACTCCGCCTGTTTCTCCATGCCGAAAGAAAGCAAGCTCAAGCAGCAGCAGATGCGCATGCGCATTGCTGCGGCCGCCGCACGCTTGATGGCCGAAGATGGTCTTGAGGATTTTGCCCTTGCCAAACGCAAGGCCGCCCGCCAGCTCGGGGCAGAGGACACTCAGGCGCTGCCGAAAAACGAGGAGATCGAGGCGGAGCTGCGGGCTTACCAGTCGCTCTATCAAGGCGAAGAACAGCGCGAGCGCATCCACTACCTGCGCGAGCGGGCGCTCGAGGCAATGCGTTTGCTCGAGCGGTTCCGTCCTTACCTCGCCGGTGCTGTGTTAAAGGGCACGGCCGGGCGATATAGCGATATCGACTTGCAGTTGTTCACCGATGACGGCAAGGCCGTGGAGTTTTTCCTCTTGAGCCGCAATATTGCCTACGAGATCTCCGACCAGCGCCACTTCGCGGGCGACCAGGCGCGGGCCGTGTCCGTACTGAAGCTCAATTGGCAGGGCGTGCCAGTCAATCTGGCGATCTACACCTTGAAGGAAGAGCGCGGTATCCTAAAAACAACGTTGGCTGGGCGCCCGATCGTGCGCGCCGGGATCCAAGCGGTCACACAACTACTCTCCCCCGGGGGCAACTGAAGGGTTTGTCTGCGTTCCCCGAGGTTGGCCGCAAGAAAAACCGGGAGAATGCGCCGGTCCGAGCGAAATACGAGCCCTTCTTGGTCCAAAACGTGTCTCGAACAGTACGTAACGTCTGGTATCTTACCGGTACTTTACAGTAACTATCTTGGTTGCCCTTGGTTTGGTTAGGAGCTAGCTTGCCACTTTGGCGTCTTCGTTGCTCTTCTCAATCTCTGGCTGTTTGATCTATCAGCTTTCACCCTACATGGACCCTCTCATTTGTAGTCGAACTGCGCCGAACACTGGACAATTTCAGACATTGACCCCAAACTTCCTTTATGTCCAAGCCAAAACGCGCATTGGGCCTACCTTCGCAGACACCAAGAAGAATCCTGATCATTCACGGGCCCAATCTCGACATGCTGGGTACGCGTGAGTCTAGGATCTACGGAAGGGAATCCCTTGCGACCATCAACGAGCGGCTCGGTCGCATCGCGAAACGCGAGAGGGCTGCCCTGAAGACTTTTCAAAGCAACCATGAGGGAGCTTTGATAGAACGCGTGCACAGAGCGAAGAAGCAGCGAATTTCTTGGATCATCGTCAATCCTGGGGGGTTGACTCATACCAGCGTGGCTCTACGCGACGCCTTAGCAGCAGTCGCGATTCCGTTTCTTGAGGTGCATCTGTCGAACATCTACTCCAGGGAACCATTCCGGCGACATTCGTACTTTTCCGACCTCGCGGTGGGTACGATCTGTGGACTAGGCAGCCGGGCGTACGAGTTCGCGCTGCAGTTCGCCTTGCACTCAAACTGAGAGCTTGTTTCGGAGTCGTTTCCGTGAGCTCCGAAACCTCGCGGAAGCGGGCGCTCGTGTCCGGACCGGAAGGAGGGCAGCATGGATTTACGCAAATTAAAAAAACTGATCGACCTCGTCGAAGAGTCGGGAATCGCCGAACTGGAGATCACCGAGGGTGAGGAGAAGGTCAAGATCGTGAAGGGCGGATCAGGCGGAAAAGAGGGCGTTGTCCTTTCCCCGCTCGCACCCGCGGCGAGCCCGCCAGCTGCGCAAGCCGTGACCGTTTCGGCAGCCATAGCAGCGGCCCCCGCTTCCACCCACGGCGAGGCGCCGACATCACTCGAAGGGCATATCGTCAAGTCGCCAATGGTTGGCACTTTCTACCGCTCGGGTTCTCCCGGCGCAAAGCCCTTCGTCGAGGTCGGAGATACGGTCAAGGCGGGACAGGCCATCTGCATCATCGAAGCGATGAAGCTGATGAACGAAATCGAGGCCGACAAGGATGGCGTGATCAAGGCGATCATGGTCGAGAACGGTCAGCCCGTCGAGTACGGCGAATCCCTGATGATGATCGGCTAGCGTAGTGGGTATCAAAAAGGGGAGATACCTGGGCGTGCCTGCCATTCCCCATATCAGAGGTTGCGAAAGACCGCCCACCAAATCATGTTCGAGAAAATTCTGATCGCCAATCGCGGTGAGATCGCCTTGCGCATTCAGCGCGCGTGCCGTGACATGGGCATCAAAACTGTGGTGGTTCACTCCGAAGCCGACAGCGAGGCCAAGTACGTGAAGCTCGCAGACGAATCGGTGTGTATCGGACCGGCGGCATCCAGTGCGAGCTATCTCAATATACCAGCCATCATCAGTGCCGCGGAGGTGACCGACGCCGAGGCGATTCATCCGGGTTACGGATTCCTCGCCGAAAACCCCGACTTTGCCGAACGCGTGGACAAAAGCGGCTTCATTTTCATCGGCCCTCAAGCGGACACCATCCGGCTGATGGGCGACAAAGTAAACGCCAAACAAGTCATGGAGAAGGCAGGAGTGCCGTGCGTCCCCGGTTCGGACGGTCCGCTGCCCGATGCCCCGGAGGAGGCCCTCAAGATCGCGAGGAAAATCGGTTACCCGGTCATCGTAAAGGCGGCGGGTGGGGGCGGCGGCCGAGGCATGCGCGTCGTGCACACGGAAGCCGCGCTAAAGAGTGCAATAAGCGTCACGCGGGCGGAAGCCGGAGCGGCCTTCGGCAACGCCACTGTCTATCTCGAAAAGTACCTCGAGAACCCGCGACACATTGAAGTGCAGGTGCTCGCCGACGGCCACAAGAACGTGGTCCATCTCGGCGAGCGCGATTGCTCCATGCAGCGACGGCACCAGAAAATCATGGAGGAGGCCCCGGCGCCCGAGCTTACGTCGAAGCAGCGCGTGCGCGTCGGCGAACGCTGCATCGAGGCCTGCCGCAAGATCGGGTACCGCGGAGCCGGTACTTTCGAGTATCTCTACGAAGAAGGTGAGTTCTACTTCATCGAAATGAACACACGCATCCAGGTCGAGCATCCCGTGACCGAAATGATCACTGGCGTCGACATCGTCCAGGAGCAGATTCGCGTCGCCGCGGGCGAGAGGCTGTCCGTGCGGCAGAAGGACATCGCTTTTCGCGGCCACGCGATAGAGTGCCGCATCAATGCCGAAGACCCGTTCCGTTTCACACCATCACCCGGGCGCATTACGTCTTATCACCCTCCGGGGGGACCCGGTATCCGGGTCGATACGCATATTTACCAAGGCTACACGGTGCCGCCCAACTACGACTCCCTGATCGGCAAAGTCATCGCCTACGGGGAGAACCGTGACCAGGCGATCCGGCGTATGCGCATTGCGCTCTCAGAAATGGCCATCGAGGGCATACAGACCAATATCCCGCTGCATCAGGAACTCCTGCTCGACAACCGCGTCATCAAAGGAGGGGTGAACATCCACTACCTCGAGCAGAAGCTCGCCCAACAAAAGAAGCGCGATGCCGCAAGGTAGAGGGTCGAACGCGTGACGTTTGCCGCGCTAGTCCTGGTAGTGAAAGCGGAGGAGCTTGACCCCCTCTGCGATGCGCTCCTCGATGCGGGTGTGCTGTCAGTAAGCTGTGAGGACGCGAGAGCGGAGCCTGCAGCGGAAGCGCCACACTCTGATGGAGCGGGCGAGTCCGCGTCCTGGGCCCAGGTGAAACTCACCGCGTTGTGCAAGCTCCAACCCGAGCCCGAACAATTGCTCCTGCGCGCGTGCAATCTGGCCGGTATCGCGGTACCGATTCATGAGGTGCGTAGCGTTCCCGACGAGGATTGGGTCGCGAAATCGAAGGAACAGTTTGGGCCGATCCGGGTTTCGGCGCGCTTGTGGATCGTGCCGACTTGGCGCGCCCCGCCTGAGCCCGATGCGATCAACCTCGTACTCGATCCTGGTTTCGCGTTCGGTACCGGCGCCCACCCGAGCACGCGGCTGTGCCTGCTGTGGCTCGAGCACAGCATCGCCGGCGGGGAAACGGTTCTCGACTACGGCTGCGGTTCCGGTATATTGACGATCGCTGCCCTAAAGCTCGGCGCGCACCGCGCAGTCGGCGTGGACATCGATCCCGACGCCGTACGGACGGCCCGGGCCAACGCCCTGCGCAACGATGTTGCCGGCGAATTCCTCGAAGATTGCGCGCCGCTTACGTTCACCGCGGATGTCGTGATCGCCAATATCCTCGCCAATCCGTTGAAGGTGCTCGCTCCGATGCTCGCTTCACGATGCAGGCGCGGCGGACGGATTGCGCTCTCGGGAATTCTGTCGGACCAGGCGGGCGAAGTCGAGCGCTGCTACTCACCCTGGATCGTGTTCGCGCCGCTTTCCGAGGCGGAGGGCTGGGTGTGCCTCTCGGGGGTAAAGCTGTGAGCATGATCACACGCTGCCCCGCTTGCGCTACCGCATTTCGCGTGACCGAGCCACAGCTTCGTGCGCGTGCGGGCCAGGTCCGCTGTGGGCGTTGCGGGGCTCTTTTCGATGCGCTCTCTGCGTTGAGCCCGGATCCGGCTAGCCGCCCCGGCAGGGAGGACGCGCAAGGTCCTCCGATCTCAGCCAGCATGGCGGTCCTGCTCGACACCGAGAGGGATGTGTCATTTGACTTCGGTCCGCAGTCGCGGCCCCACCCAAGCCGGCTGTGGTGGCTCGCGAGCGTGTTTCTACTGCTCGTTCTCGCTGTGCAAGGCGGCTATCAGTACCGGGGCGAGATCGCAGTGCTCCTTCCCGAAGCAAAGCCCCTCGTTCAGCGCATCTGCGCCGAGTTCGGGTGCGACGTGCCGCTACCGCGCCGCGCGGAGTTGCTGAGTATTGAGTCTTCCGACCTGCAGGCGGACGTCGCCCATCCCAGCGTGATGGTGCTGACGGCTACGCTTCGGAACCGGGCCGGCTTCATCCAGGCGTTCCCCGCTTTGGAGCTGAGCCTCACCAGTACCCAGGGCGAGACCGTCGCGCGGCGTGTATTGACACCCAAGGACTACGTACCCCAGAGCACGCAATCGGAGCCAGGGTTCGCTGCCGGGAGCGAGCTCCAGATTCGGGTCTACATCGAAGCTGCGGCGCTCAAGCCCATCGGCTATCGGCTCTACCTGTTTTACTTGTAGGAAATCCGATGCGCATTCTGATCTGCGGCTCGATCGCGTACGACAACATCATGGTATTCCGAGGTCGTTTCCGGGAGCACATCCTTCCTGAACAGATCCACATATTGAACGTGGCGTTCCTTGTTCCCGAGCTGCGGCGCGAGTTCGGAGGTTGCGCCGGCAACATCGCCTATAACCTGAAGCTCCTGGGTTCCGACCCGCTGGTCATGGGTACGGTAGGAGACGACTCACTGCTGTATTTTGAGCGGCTCGAACGGCTCGGCATCAAGCTGGATTTCGTGCGCCAGGTGCCCAATACCCTCACCGCACAGGCATTTATTACGACCGACCTCGACGACAATCAGATCACCGCCTTTCATCCCGGGGCGATGAATCACTCGCATTTGAACAACATTACGGGGGAGCTCGATGTGGGGCTCGCGATCATCGCGCCCGATGGACGCGAAGGCATGCTGCAGCACGCGCGCGAGCTTGCCGGGCTCGGCATTCCGTTCATGTTCGACCCCGGCCAGGGACTGCCGATGTTTTCCGGTGAGGAGCTGCTCGCTTTCGTGGAACAGGCGACCTACGTCGCCGTCAACGACTACGAAGGCCGGATGCTCGAGGAGCGGACCGGCCGCAAGCTCGAGGATATGGCGCAAAAGCTCAAGGCACTCGTTCTCACCCGGGGCGCAGAGGGGTCTATCATCTACGCCAACGGCCAACGGATCGAGATTCCTTGCGTTAGGGCGGCCGAAGTGGTGGATCCCACCGGTTGCGGCGATGCGTATCGCGCCGGTCTTCTTTACGGTCTTGCCGCGGGCTTCGACTGGCCGAAGACCGGCAGACTCGCTGCCTTGATGGGCGCAATCAAGATCGCATCGCGTGGCGGCCAGAATCATTCCTTGAGCCTCGATGAAATCAAGAACCTGTTCCGCCGAAATTTCGGGTCCGACATTTGAGGACCGGCGCCGGCCTTGCCCCGCCGGCCAGTAGAATGCCGCCTGGTTCCATGGAGGATCACTCGACCGATGGCAGCCAACCGCACTCCGGTTCCGCTGCGCCTGTTCCGACTGGCAAGGCTCGCGCTTCATTTGATGCGTGGCCTCGCGATCGCGTGGCTGCGCTACCCGAAACTCACCGAAGCGCAAAGGCAAGCGAAAAAGCGCCGTTGGTCGAGAACCCTGCTCTCCATCCTCTCCGTGTCCGTGCGCGAAAAGAACGCACCGAAAGAGCTCCCTGGTTGCTGCATGCTGGTACTCAACCACATCTCCTGGCTCGACATCTTCGTCATCGATGCGAGATTCCCTGCGACTTTCATCGCAAAATCGGAGGTCCGCAGCTGGCCCGTCGTAGGCTGGTTGTGCACGCTGGTCGGCACGCTGTACATCGAGCGCGGCAAGCGCTCCGAGGCGCGACGCGCACGCCAAATAATCGCTGCCGAGCTCAGGCGCGGGACACTGGTCGCAGTCTGTCCCGAGGGCGTCACGACCTTCGGGCGAAGCCTCGAGCGCTTCCACTCCGCGCTATTCCAGCCGGCGCTGGACGCCTCAGCCACGCTGCAGCCGGTGGCGCTGCGCTATCTCGATACTGCCGGCCGGCATACCGACGCCGCCGGCTATGTCGGCGATACCTCGCTCTTCGAATCCGTCTGGACCATCGTCTCGACGCATCACATGATCGCAGAGTTCAATCTTCTCGTGCCGATTTCCACACACTCACAGACGCGCCGGTCGCTCGCAGAAAAAGCGGAGGCGGCTATCGCTCGGGCCCTGGGCGTGCCCGCACCGCAGGGGATTTCACGCGCGCGGCATCTGTCGCGCAAGGGACCTGGTACAAACGCCGATCCTCCAGGCGAACCGCACTGAGCTTTCCGCCCCAGACGCAGCCCGAATCGAGGGCGAGGAGGTTGGGTGCCATGCGCAAGCCAAGCGCCGACCAGTGCCCGCATACCAAGGTGTGATCAGCGCTTTTCCTGCCCGGCACCTCGAACCACGGAAGATAGCCGGGGGGAGCCTCGGCCGTCTCGCCTTTAGTGTGGAACTCCATGACGCCTTCAGGAGTGCAAAAACGCAGACGGGTCATCGCGTTGACGATGACGCGCAGCCGGTCGGTCCCGCGTAGCTTGTCGTTCCATCGATCCGGGCGCGAACCGTAGAGTTGCGCGAGAAATTCCTTGTGCCGGGGTCCGCGCAGTTCCGTCTCGACTTCTCCGGCGAGGGCTTTCGCCGTGGCGACGTCCCATTGCGGCAAGAGCCCCGCGTGGACCAGAGCGTAGCCCGCGACCACGTGCGCCATCGGCCGATGCCGCAGCCAGTCGAGCAAGGCGTCGCGGTCGGGCGCGGCGATTACCTCCCCAAGCGTGTCGCCCTCGCGAGCCCCGACGGAGCCCTGAGCGAGCGCCAGCAAATGCAGATCGTGGTTGCCGAGCACGGTCACCGCGCCATCACCCAGATCACGCACGAAGCGCAGGGTGGCGAGCGAGGCCGGGCCGCGGTTGACGAGATCGCCCACGAACCACAAGCGATCCTTCGCGCGATCGAACCCGAATGCGCGAAGCAGCGCCTGCAGTTCTTCGAAACTACCCTGAACATCGCCGATTGCGTAGGTAGCCATAAAGAACGATCACTGCGGCGTCGCCAAGACCGCGCATTGAACCCATGTTGTAATAGAATGGCGCCGCCCAACCTCTTGTAAGACAGTCATGGCAGAGAAGTTTTCCAAATCGATCCTTCGCAACCTGGACCACTTGCGAAAGATGTTGCATCGGACTCCCAAGAAGTCCTCCGCGTCAACTGCGAAGAAGCCATCGGTGTCGAAGAAGACCGCCCGAGTGCCCGACTCGTCGCCATCTTCCGCGAGCCGAGATCCCGATCAAGGGGGCACTCCCGAAACTACGGAAGAAAAGCCGGACAAGAAGAAAACCCCGAATCAACCCTGGTACCGGCACCGCCAGCGCTGGTAGCGGGTGCGGGCCTGCCGCGTGGGCCACGCCCGGTGCGTCTCAAACGGCCTCGAAGGCTTTGTCTTTGAGCGAGGCGGCGAATCCGTAGAAGACCTCGTGCACCTTGCCCCAGTCCTTCAGCGCTTTCATTCGGCCCAGCCAGCGGTTGACGTTCGGATACGCCGAGTAATTGCAACGCAGGATTTCGCCGAGAGCGACGAACGGACCGCCGAAGTAGTCTGCGATGGTGATCTGCTCGCCGCACAGATATTTCTTCTTTGTCCCGAGCAGGTTTTCATCGAGAACTTTCAGCCACCCCTGGGCCTTTTCCTTGCCCCAGGCGATCGTGCCCGCGTGCGCCTCGTCGCTGCGCCGCTTGTGTGTCGGGAAGATCTGCGGGTAGACAAGCCCATAGGCGAATTCACGACAAACCTGCGTATTGATCCAGTCCATCATTTCGTTCACCTTCGCCCGCGCTCGCAGCTCTTTCGGGTACGTTGAAGATCCGGTCTTCTCGGCGAGGTACTTGAGAATCGCCGAACTCTCGGTCAGGCGGAAATCGCCGTCCTCTAGCATGGGCACCAGGCGGTTCGGGTTGATCGCCACGTACTCCGGCTGGTAGTGCTCGCCTTTCATGAGGTCGACCACGCGCAGCTCGCAGTCGATGCCGTTCTCGGCGATGAACAGCCACACGGGGCGGCTGGTCGTGGATACGGGGTGATAGTAGAGTTTCATGCCGGTTTCTCCTTGCGGACGATGGGCGTTACGCGGAAGCCCGTAATCATACCTAAGCTGCAGCGTGCGGTGGCACCCCCTAGCGACGAGCTTCAACTCGGCATCGCCAGCCGGCGAATGGCTGCGTCGGTCTCACGCGCGAGCCGTGAGATGAACTGGGCGGCGGGCTGACGGCGCGCCAGCCGGACACCCTGACCCGCCCACAGCGAAAGAAATTCCGCGCGTCCCTGTCTGGCTGCCGCGCTGCGCAGCGGCCGCGTCAGCGCATTCTGGAACGGGAACGGAAGAACAGCCTCGGGGCCGGCGTTACGCTCGACTTCGGTCATGAAGCGGTTGACGATACCCCGCGCCGGACGCCCGGAGAAGACGCGCGTGAGTCGCGTTTCGTGCTCGCGCGCCTTGAGGATCGCCTCCTTGTAGGCGTCCGGAACGCCGGACTCGTCGCAGGTAAGAAAAGCCGTTCCCATTTGCACGGCCTGCGCACCCAGGGCGAGCGCCGCAGCGATGCCGCGACCGTCCATGATGCCGCCCGAGGCGATCACGGGGATGCGTACGGCATCGACCACCTGGGGCACGAGCGAGATCGTTCCCACCATCGCCGCCTCGAATTCGGCGGCGAAACTCCCCCGATGGCCGCCGGCTTCGGCGCCTTGCGTGACCACGGCGTCGACGCCGGCTCGTTCCAGCGCACCCGCTTCGTCGACGGTCGTCGCCGTACCGATCAGAAACATGCCGCGAGCCTTGACGGCCTGGATCGCACTTGCGGGCAGGACGCCGAAGGTGAAGCTGAAGGCCGATGCTCCGCCTTCAAGTGCCGCAGCGAGCTGCTCACCGAACGCGTCGGCGGCCAAGGCGGGCGCCCGCGGCGGCGGCAGCTCGAGCTCGGCGTAGAAAGGCGCGACGCATTCCACAGCCCGGCGCGGATCTTGCGGCGCCTCTGGCACGGGTTGCGGCGCGAAGAGGCTGATCCCGAAGGGCCGGGTGGTGCGCGTGCGCACCGCCCGTGCCGCCTCGAGAATCTGTTGCGGCGTCAGATAGGCCCCGCCGATGAACCCCAAGCCGCCGGCCTCGCCGACCGCAGCGACCAGCTCCGGCGTGTCCCCGCCGCCTGCGAGCGGCGCCTGGATCACGGGATGGATCATGTCCAAACGCCGCATCAACTCGTTTTTCAATGGCACGGGCACCTCCGGACAACTCGTCGCACCAGCTAAGTTAAGTTGACTCAACCATCCCGGCAAATGAATAATAATGAACGATTCGTTCTCGATTGGAGAAGCATGGATTTTGCCGCCCTGCAGGTGTTCAAGGCCGTCGTCGAGGAGGGCGGTATCAGCCCGGCCGCACGGAAACTGCATCGCGTGCAGTCCAATGTGAGCACGCGGATTCAGCGATTGGAGGCTTCGCTCGGAACGCCGCTGTTCGTGAGAGAAAAACGCCGCCTGTTTCTTTCTCCTGCGGGGGAGCTGTTTCTCGGCTACGTGGATCAGCTTCTGAAAATCTCCGAGCAGGCGCGAAGCGCCGTACGCGGCGATGCGCCGCGCGGGGTGCTGCGCATCGGCACGCTGGAGAGCACCGCGGCGAGCCGCCTGCCGCCGCTCCTGTCCCGTTACCACGAGAGATACCCGGCAGTACGAGTGGAGCTTGCGACGGGCACGACCGACTCGCTGGTGGAGGCGGTGCTCGGCCGCAAGCTGGAAGCGGCCTTTGTCGCCGAGTGCGACTCAGCGGCCCAGGTAGAATCCATCCCGGTGTTCCTCGAGGAATTGGTCGTGATCGCGCCGCGCTCGCACGCGAGGATCCGGCGAGCACAGGACGTGCGTACGGATACCATGATCGCGTTTCCCTCGGGGTGCGTGTACCGGCGCCGCCTTCAAGCCTGGCTCGCAGGGGGCGGAATCGCACCGAGCAGAGTCCTGGAGCTGAGCTCCTACCACGCCATAATCGCTTGTGTCGCCTCCGGCACCGGCATCGCGCTCGCACCACGATCGGTGTTGGAGACGATCCGCGGAGCTCGAGACGTTTCGGTCTACCGGCTGGCGACGAGTCAACGCAAGGTGACCACGTCCTTTGTGTGGCGCCGGGGCGAAGCGTCCTCTCCCTTGCGGGCCTTTCGCGACCAACTCGCCGATTTCAGGAAAGCACGAGATTTTCGAGTCGCGGCGTCGCTTGCCTGATCGGAGGGAACGTGCGGGGGAGAACATCGAAAACGCGTCCTGTCGAGGTCATCGACTGGCCCGCGGCGATTCACAACGCGCTCAAATCGCAGCGCGTGCGGCAGGTCTCTTACGTGCCCGATGCGGGCCACAAGCGCTTGATCGAGCTCTGCCACGCGGACCAGAGCATGACGGTCGTTCCGCTCACCACCGAGGAGGAAGGCATCGGCCTTGCGGCGGGCGCCTGGCTTGGCGGAGAGCGCGCCGCGCTTCTCATGCAGTCGAGCGGGGTAGGCAATTGCGCGAACGCGCTTACCCTCACTGCGACCTGCGCCTTTCCCCTGCTGATGCTGGTCACCATGCGCGGCGAGGCGGGCGAGCGCAATCCCTGGCAGGTTCCCATGGGTCAGGCGACGCCGGAAGCGCTGCGCCTGAGTGGCGTACGCACGCTGCGCCTGGGGCGCGCCGAAGAGGCGAGCGCGGTTGCAAATAGCGCGGCGAAGGTCGCTTTCGAAGAACAAAGCGCAGTGGCGCTCCTTATCTCGCAGCAGCTGATCGGCGTGAAATCCTTCGAGGAAAAACGGTGAAGGCGCTCAATCGCCGCGAGGTCGTGGCTTCGCTGCTGAAGCGGCGCGACGGGCTGCTGGTCGTCGCCGGACTCGGCGCCCCGGCTTGGGATTGTGCCGCTGCGGGCGATCATCCGTTCACTTTTCCTCTGTGGGGCGCGATGGGCTCGGCGGCGATGATCGGGCTGGGACTCGCACTCGCGCAGCCGAAGCGGCGGGTTCTCGTAGTCACAGGCGACGGCGAAATGCTGATGGGGCTGGGGAGTCTCGCTACGATCGGCGTGCGGCGGCCCGGAAATCTCAGCATTGTCGTGTTGGACAACGAGCGCTACGGCGAGACCGGCATGCAGAAGACACATACTGCATACGGAGTGGATCTAGCGGCGGTCGCCCGCGCGTGTGGGTTTGCCGACTCCCGCGTGATCCGCAGGAACGCCGAAATTGCGGACGTGCGCTCGGGCATCTACCTGGGCAGAGGTCCACTTTTCTTTCAGGTGAAGGTCAAGTGCGACAGCCTGCCGCTCGTGCTGCCGCCGCGCGACGGCGCCCATCTCAAGCATCGTTTCCGCGACGCGTTGCTCGGGAAGGGGGCCGCAGCGCAGTGACGGCGGCGGGCCCGCTTTCACTGTTCCATCGCGCTCGCGGCAAACGTCTCTTCGAGCGCGACCGGCCGCGAAGTCAGCCCCTGCTCGTGCGAGTAGCGCGCGGCGGTTTCGAGCACCTTGCGGTTGGCTTTGATGCCGTGCTGCACGAGCTGCACGCCCAGCGACTCTTTCGCTTCTCCGGATAGCAGTCCCGCAGCACAATGATACTCGGCGTGCTCCAGGCGCTCGCGGTTCGCGATCTCATTCGCGCGTTCGAACGCTTTGTAGAGATTCAGGACGACCCAGGGGTGTTTCTCGACGATCTCCTTCCGGATCACCATTCCGTGGTTGATCGGAAAGATGCCGGTCTTGCGGTAGTAGCGGATACCTTCGGCCAGCGGATCGGGAAAGAGCGGCTTGACCGCCGGGTGGTTCCACAGGTCGGCGGTGCTCCGGTCGACGAGGTTGGGATTCACGATGTAATGGATCGCCGCGTCGAGCTCTCCCGAGAGCATCATCGATCCGATGCTTTTCTCCGGCGTGATCTGGTTGATCGTCACCCCCGGCGGCGGCGAGAAGCCGATCGCGCCGCGGTGGCTGTGCGCAGGGGTGCGCTCCATCCAGAACTGCATGTCTTTCGGCGCAACGCCGAACTCGTGCTCGAGCACGCCCCGCGTCCAGAGCGCAGCGGTCTGCTGGTATTCGGGAACGCCGACTCGCCGCCCCTTCAGGTCGCCGGGCCGATCGATCCCGGAATCCCTTCTCACCAGGATCTCGGCATGGAAAAACTTTCTCGTCGTGAAAATCGGAAGACCGACCCAGCGGTCATCGCCCTTCGATCTCGCCATGATCAGCGAGGAAAACGACATCTCGGAGACGTCGAAATCGGCAAAGCGCAGCTGCCGCCAGAAGAGCTCCGACGGATGCACGGCGCTCGGAATGAGCGTGATCCCGTCCGGCTTCACCCTGCC
>Ga0137379_10001046_pt1 | contig 25058 bp, 26 predicted proteins | sample SagtaG_18_FD_104812 | JGI IMG/M metagenome (GOLD analysis project Ga0137379, IMG submission 104812) | Vadose zone soil microbial communities from Sagehorn Ranch, Mendocino, California, USA - Sage2_L_80_16 metaG | ecosystem: Environmental > Terrestrial > Soil > Vadose zone | place: USA...
AATGAAAAAGGCCCCTGCCAACGCAGGGGCCAAACATAACGAAGTCTTTCACTTGCTGCCAGACATGCCACCGGCCTCGCCTTCGTGCGTATCAATCGAAATCAGAAAAGCGTTCCGATCGGAGTAGGAGAATTTGTGACCCTGTACATTGGCACTGTGATCGAGCGAGCGGTACATTTCGAAGCCGTCGTTGTTCTGCGCCCCAAAATATTTCACGTTCTTTAATACCACGCCATTGCCATCGGCGCCCGCCTCGCGCTTCAGCTTCATAGTGGCCATTTGTCCGCCACCAAGCATGGCGCTGACGATGTCCCCAGACCGACTGACCTCGATCGGCGCTTCCTGCACTTTCAGTTCTCCCCATTCAAGACCATAGGTCTTGAGAATCATGGGGGCTAGAGCATCCCGTTGTTCTTTGTTGGTGCCTGGATCAAACGAAACCACCACCCATTCACCTTTCTTGTTCGTGCCCCACTCGTCACCAAGATCCCCAGTCAGCCAATATTTGGCCCCTGCCAGGTTGGTGTTGCCCGAGTATCCTTCGCGCACTTTGACCGCCATGTTGAACTCGCAGTGCGGGTGCTCGGCGTGCTTATTGAAATAGCAGGGACAAAACAGATGACAACTGCAGGCTTCCACATAATCAGCCTTCATCTGCCATGCAGGCTTCGCAGGAGTCGAGGCCAAGAGGATAAACACACACAATGTGAGAAGGCTTATCTGCTTCCAGCTTCTCATATACACCTCCTTGTAACCTTTCTATATCCGAAGGCTTTGACTTGCTTTGGTGAGCGGAACGATTTTACAGCGGTTTGGGCAGTTTCACCAGGACGGAGATCGTAGAGACCATGGCCCGACCCGGAAGATTCGCCGCCCAGACTCTGTGGCCAATTATGTTGTCAATTCTGATCGAGATTTTGCACCAGCGGCGCTAGCGTCACTTTGAGACCGATTCGCCGCCTTCGATTCCGCATACTCGTAGACTCCTCGGCCACTTTTTCGTCCAACCCGCCCCGCTTTTACGTACTGCACTAAAAGCGGCGCCGGACGGTACTTCTCGCCCAGTGTCTTGTGCAGGTATTCCAGAATGTGCAAGCGTGTATCAAGGCCGACCAAATCCACTAATTCGAAAGGGCCCATCGGATGGTTTAACCCCAGCTTGAGCGCCTTGTCGATGTCTGCCGCTGAAGCAATTCCTTCTTGGAGCATGTAGAACGCTTCGTTGCCGATCATCGCATTAATTCGGCTGGTGATGAACCCGGGCGATTCCTTGACGACCACAACATCTTTGCCCATTCGCCGGCCAACTTCTGTGGCAGCAGCAACCGCATCGTCATCCGTTTCGAGCGCGCGCACGATTTCGAGCAGCTTCATCTTGTGAACCGGGTTAAAGAAGTGCATCCCCAGGCATTTCTTGGCGCGGTAAGTCACGCTGGCGATTTCGGTGATGCTTAGAGACGAAGTATTGGAAGCCAGTATCGTGCCGGGACGGCAAATCTTATCGAGCAGGGTGAAAATCTCAATCTTCGATTCCATCTCCTCCGGGACTGCCTCGATCACCAGGTCAGCTTCGCGCGCTGCTTCTTCGACGCTGCCTGCATATTCCAGACGGTCGATTGCCGCGTTGGCGTCTTCTGCCGAGACTTTCTTCAGTTCAACCGCTTTGTCGAGGTTGTTGCGAATCTCGGTCTCAGCTTTTCGCAGCGCCGCCGGAAGCAGATCTTCCAGGACCGTGCGATACCCGCCGAGAACCGCAACATGCGCGATCCCGCGGCCCATGGTTCCGGCGCCGATGACCGCAATGGTCTTGATTTCAGCCACTAACTTCCCTTTTCTAGAAGTTCAATCAACTCATTTAGCTTTGCGCCAGCGCTGCGCAGGTTTTCGGCCAGCCGCTTGCGTTCGTCGCTATCCACGCCCGGCAAGGAAGCATGAATGCGCCGCAGGGTCGTCGCTATATCGTCCACGTAATTGATGAGGCGGATTAGTTCTCCAGTGGCTGCCATGATGAGTCACGCTCCTGATGCCAATTGGCGAGAATTTTGTGAGAAAAGGGCAAGTTCTTTATTTTCAGCTTCCGCGCAGATTAAGTAAAGCCAGCATAAATAAACAAGATCAGGGCTATTGATTCTTTTTACGGTCATTTGGTTCCCGGCGTAATCTAATACTTGAATGAATGATATCTCTCGCAAGGAATACATTTTCGCCAGCGACTTCGATCAGACGCTGACCTTCAACGACTCTGGCTACGTTCTCGCCGAGTTGGTCGGCATTCCCACGTCCGAGTTTGAACGCAAGGCGACTGGTATGGCCAGGCTCAATCTAGTGCAGCAGGGCGGAGAACTCGCCTACTTGCTTCTGCACGATCCCGAGTTCAAGTTGCGCGTGCGCAAAGAGCATCTTTATGAAGTCGGCAAGCGCATTCGCCTGAAGGAAAATATCGCGCTGCTCTATCAGATTCTTGACAGCGGCATCCCCGGGTATCACTTCGATTTTTACGTTTTGTCAGCCGCGCCGGTGGAAGTCGTACAGTCTGCGCTCGAGGGCATCGTTCCCTCCAACCACATTTTCGGCACGGAATTTCTTTATACCGAATCCGGCGAAATCGATACCATTACACGCGGCAATGCGGGCTATGGCAAAGTCTTTGTCCTGGACCAACTTCAATCTCGCGCGCAGATCGGCCCGGATCACATCGTTTATGTCGGCGATGGCAGCTCCGACGTACATGTTATGCTGCACACCAACGTGCGTGACGGATTTACCATCGCTGTCTCCGAAGCCAAGCACGTATCACACGTCGCCAAGAGAACGATCCTAAGCACCAGCGCGCTTGCTGTCCTCGCTCCGATCCTTGAAGACATTGCCAAATGGAACCGTAAGCGCATTCGCGAGTTCTTCGAATCGTACGGAATCATGATTCAGGAATGGGACCGCGTGCGCACGGACTGGCTGACGCTAAGGGCTGCAGGCGTAGCGGAAACCGAAGTTGCTGCTCCGGCCAAGTGATTCTTTCCAGAGCTTAAGTTCCGCGTCGGAGGCATAAGGCGGGTCGCTCGTGCCTGCGCGGATATTAGGCGTTTGCTTTTTTAGTGGTACCTTGGTACATTGGTACCAATGACCGAAGAGCAAAGTTTCCCAGTAGAGCGGGTGCAAACCGGGGTCCGTATCGAGAAGCGGCTGCTGAAGGTGCTCCGAGCGTTCGCCGACTACCACGATCTAACCCTTGGCGATCTGCTGGAGGGAATCGTGCTTCATGCTTTCGACGGCAAGTGTCCCTTCAAGCAGGCCTCGCTCGATCGGATCAAAGAGCTAAAGAAGTTTTACGGCCTGGAGCTTGACTCCGGCGCGAGTCATCGGCTCAGAGAGACGAAACCAGGAAAACCACACAAACGCGGGGCGACTCCATGAAAGGTCAAGTGAGCAAGACTGCTTTACTCGGGCTGCAATGGTCATTGGGAGTTGTATTCTTCATCCAGGCTGCGTTGCTTGCATTTTCAAAAAGCGAAATTCAGTTTGCCGGCCACGCTGGAATACATCATTGGATTCGGATCGTGCTGGCGTGGAGTGAGATGCCGGCTTGTGTTTTGTTTCTTGTCCCTCGCGCGATGAAACTGGGGACCTTGCTACTGATCGCGGTGCTTGCGCTCGCCGCTCTCGTGCACATGCTACAGGGTAATTTTCAGATTGGAGGCCTGCTCATCTATGCGGCTGCGGTGGCTGTTGTGGCGTCTCAACTGCATTTCGAAGCACCCCGTCCAGGGCCGCAGTCATGACCAACCAGGAATTAATCGCGAGATTTGAAGGCGGTTCGATTCCAGAAGCCGACTTTCATCATGTGGACCATGTGAGGCTCGCGTTTGCGTACCTTTCCGGATATCCGGTGCTGCAAGCCTTGCAAAGGTTCTGCGCTTCGCTAAGGCAGTTTGCGAAAGCGCAAGGCAAGGAGAACCATTACCACGAAACCATCACCTGGGCTTATCTGTTGCTGATCCATGAACGCATGACGCGATCCGCCGAACCGCAGACATGGGAGCAGTTCGCGAGCGCAAACCCCGATCTTCTGATCTGGAAGAATGGCATTCTTAAAAGGTATTACGCAGAAGAAACGCTGCAGTCTGCCATGGCGAAAAAAACGTTTGTCTTTCCGGATCGATGCGCCTAGCCCGTCCCCGCAACTGCAGCCAACTTTGAATCCAAATTGTGCTCATTTTCATCTACCAGCCATGCGGCAAGAATTTCTTTCTACTGGTTCGATCGAGAATGATTCCGGGATTCCCGTTGGCGCGACGTCGTCTCACGCCGACTCTTCCCTGCTCGACGCCTACTCCCAAGCAGTCGTCTCTGCCGCAGAAAGAGTAAGCCCATCGGTCGCAAAAATTGAGATCACGCAAACCGCTGGCCGCGCGCGCGACGGAGAGCCTCGTGAGCGCCACGGCGGCGGCTCCGGCTTTGTCTTCACTCCTGATGGCCTCGTTCTCACCAACAGCCATGTCGTGCATGACGCATCGCGCATTCAGGTATCGCTTCCCGACGGCCGCCAATTCCTGGCGCACCTGATCGGCGACGATCCTGCAACCGACCTCGCCGTCGTCCGCCTCGATCGCATTGACAGCGACGCGTCGAATCTCACTGCCGTCACGTTCGGAGATTCTCAAACTCTTCGTGTGGGACAGCTGGCCATCGCCATCGGCAATCCTTACGGATTTCAGTACACCGTTACTGCGGGAGTTGTCAGCGCGCTAGGCCGTTCTCTGCGCTCCTACTCCGGACGCATGATTGACGACGTCGTTCAAACCGATGCTTCGCTGAATCCCGGCAATTCCGGCGGCCCGCTGGTTTCATCTGATGGCAGGGTTGTCGGTGTCAACACGGCAACCATTGTGGGAGCCCAGGGACTCTGCTTTGCGATCGGAATCAACACGGCAAAGTTCGTCGCCAGCCGGCTGCTGCACCAGGGACGCATCCGCCGAGCTTTTATCGGAGTAGAAGCGCAAACCGTGCCGCTGCACCGGCGTATCGTCCGCTTCTACGATCTGCCGAAGGAAACCGGAGTGATTGTTCTTGCCGCAGAAAACGGCAGCCCGGCGCAGAAAGCCGGGTTGCGCGAAGGCGACGTGATCGTTGCTTTTGGCGGCCAGCCAGTGGCCGGAGTTGACGACTTGCACCGTTTGCTCACCGACACCCATGTCGGCGTCAGCAGCCCGATCACAGTCCTGCGCCGCACCGAGAGGCTGGAGCTGGAAATTATTCCTCAGGAGTCGCGCGAGTAACTTGAAGCAATTGGGCGCTCACTCCACGTTTCGAACTAGGTTCTTTCCCCAGGGCGAGCCTCTAGATACGGTGTTCGGCAGTTGATCCGCTGGTACACGACCATTTGACCGTAGTGTTCCCAGCCGTGGCTTGCATATGCCACGATCAGAGCGAGGCGCTCGGTTCTCGTATTCCGTGGATCAAAGGGATGTGGAATCAACTCCAGCGCATTGCTCTTGTCGATTAGTTTGATCGCACCGCGGAGATAAGAGAAGGAATCCAGAATATATTTCACAATTTCGGGTTTCGAAGTCATGGAGAGTGGTCCGCTGTCGCCGTCGCCCACGTCCACTGGCGGGTGTTCACTGAGTAATCCGGCACCAACGACCCACTGCACTGCTCCGATGTGCCGCAACTGCTCACCAAAGCTTCGGGTCTGGGGTGTCGGCCGAAACGAATACCTGTCCGCTGGCATGGCTTCGGCGACTTCCATGAGCTGGCGCTCCAATCGAGCGTAGTTCTTGTCAATTGCGTCTCCGATGTCCATGACGGACGACTATACGCGCTCTTGCCAAGTCCTAAAACTGACCCGTTGTGGGCTTCTTCTCTTCATTGCAACTCCCTTCCCCCTATGTTAGTTTCTGAAACAGAAGGGGTTCTCTTGGTCGCGACAATCCCCGCCGGACTGGACCGCAAAGAAGCCGACATATACCGGCAGCTTGATCCAGGGCGGCTCCCACAACACATCGCCATCATCATGGACGGCAACGGACGCTGGGCCCGCAAGCGTCACCTGCCCCGTGTTGCCGGACATCGCGCCGGGGTCACCTCCGTCCGCTATACGGTTGAGTGCGCCTCTCGTATCGGAATTCCCTCGCTCACCCTCTACGCCTTTTCAGAAGAAAACTGGAAGCGCCGCCCTAAAGCCGAAGTGGATTTTCTGATGAAGCTGCTCTCCCGCTACCTGAAACAGGAAGTCCCCACCCTGCACAAGAACAACGTCCGCCTGCAATATATCGGGCGACTGCATGAACTTCCCGCGTCTGTGCAGGAGAAAATGGAATGGGCGCGCAAGGAGACTTCGTGCAATACGGGCATGATTCTGACGCTCGCTCTCAACTACAGCGCGAGATCGGAATTGGTTGATGCTTTCCACTCGATGCTGACGGCTGCCGCCAGCAACGGCGGAATCGAGCACTTGAAGATTTCTGAAGAAACGGTCTCCCAGCATCTCTACACCAGCCACTTGCCTGACCCGGATCTCGTCATCCGCACCAGCGGCGAGATGCGCCTGAGCAACTTCCTCTTGTGGCAACTGGCGTATGCGGAGATCTACGTCACGCCCACGCTATGGCCGGAGTTCCGCGGCGTTCACCTGCTCGAAGGCATCGCTGATTATCAAAAGCGCGATCGCCGCTACGGTGGACTGAACGAATCCCATACTTCGCGCGCCCTGCGGAGCTGATCCCAATTGGAACTGATCAAGCGAGTACTCACCGCGGTGGTGCTCATCCCGATCGTTCTGCTGCTGGTGCTGCGCGCGCCGGTGCCGGCGCTGGCGTTTGTGGCGGGTGTCGTGGCCCTGCTCGCAATTCATGAGCTACTTAAGCTTTCGGAAGCTTACGGGATCCGCCCGCTCCGCTGGCCCACTTACATTTTTGTTGGCCTGTTTTTCTTGGCGATAGCGATTCCCGGCGCGACGCCGCTGCTGTCAACTTCTGCTTTTACATTCACGGCGTTCTCTGCGGCGGTTCTGGCTCCGTTCCTGTTTCTGGCGATCGCGATGCACCGCGCCGAACTGGCCTCGGCCTTCCCTGCCGCGCTGGTTTCAGCATTCGCCTTCGTTTACATCGCACTGCCGCTCGCAGCTCTGGTACAACTCCGCGAACAATGGCAGGGCAGCTTCGATCTTCTCTATCTGCTGCTACTGGTCTGGTCGGGAGACGTCTTTGCCTATTTCATCGGCAAGCCCTTCGGCAGACATCACATGTCCCCGCGCGTCAGCCCCAACAAAACTTGGGAAGGCGCGGTTGCTTCGGTGATCGCAAGCGTTGCTGTCGGCCTACTGATGTTCAACTACGCGCTGCCCATCAGCACGGCTTTGCTTCATGCGCACCTGATCGAGTTGCGTGATGGCGTTTTCAATAACCAACCGCAATCGCTGATTCCAATTATCGTGCTCTCGGTAACGCTAAACATCGCTGCCCAACTCGGAGACCTGGTCGAATCCCTAATCAAGCGCGGCGCAGGCGCTAAAGATTCCGGCGCCATCCTCCCCGGCCACGGAGGCATTTTCGATCGCATCGATGCGCTACTGTTCGCTGCGCCGGTGCTGTGGTGCTATGCCGCCTGGAGGGTGATGATGCAGTGAGCAGGACAGGCTTCAGGCGAAAACAGAACATGTAGGGGCAGGTGCCCTCACCTGCCCAACCCCAACGGGTCGAAGATGGGAGCATTCGAACGCCCGCGTCGAAACCCGAAGCCACGAGGCGGCGGGGAACAATCTCGGCCCCACCGACGTACTTAACATTCAGGATTACTTCATGACCGCAATGCGTGTCTGTTCGCTTCTCTGGACGTTGCTCTGGCTGGTCTAGTTGGTCGCCTGGCTACGAACTAAGCGGACGCAAGAGCGCGTAGACTTCGGCTCTCGCCTGCTCTACGGACTTCCATTCTTCTTTGCTTTTTACCTTGTGTTCGGCGAGAACCTCCCTTTTGGCTGGCTACGGGCGCGCATCCTTCCGCAAAACATTTTTCTAGAGACGCTAGCGGTTTCTCTTACCGCGCTGGGAATCGGGTTCGCGATGTGGGCCAGGTTTTACATTGGGCAGAACTGGAGTAGCGCCGTAACCATCAAGATCGGACACGAACTCATCCGCACCGGTCCCTACGCCTGGGTCCGCCACCCAATTTACTCCGGCCTCTTGCTCGCCATGATTGGCAGTGCGTTGGCGCGCCGTGAGCCTCGCGGCTTCTTAGCAATCGTCCTGCTGTGGCTGGGATTCTGGATCAAGAGCAGAATGGAAGAAGGATTCATGCTGAAGACCTTCGGTCCAGAGTACGAAGAGTACAGCCGATCAACCGGTGCCCTGATCCCGCGGCTTCGTGCGTGATCCCTGGGATTCACGCTTAAGGCATGTAGGGGCGGAGCCTGTCCTGAGCGAAGTCGAGGGATGCCATCACCTGCCCAGCCCAGACGAGGGCGTCTGGGCCTACATGTGCAAGCGGATGGCCACGAGCCAACAGCCAAGAACTGCTTCTAGTACCATATCGACATCCATGAAGCGCATCGCGATCCTGGGTTCGACCGGAAGCATCGGCCGCAGTACTCTCAGTGTGGTCGAATCCTTCCCCGACCGCTTTCAGGTGATAACCCTCGCCGCTGGACGCAATTTCGATCTCGCCTTCGAACAGGCGCAGCGCTGGCGTCCGCAGATAATTTCCGTCGCTTCGGAATCTGACGCCAACACGCTCAAATCCAAGCTGAAATCCGTAGGAATATCCAACGTAGAAGTTGAATCTGGTCCCACCGGCACCTTCCGCGTCGCCACCCATCCCGACGCCGATTTCGTAGTCAGCGCCATCGTCGGCGTCGTCGGACTCGAAGCTACGTACGGAGCCGTCCGCGCCGGAAAAACCGTCGGCCTCGCCAACAAAGAATGCCTGGTCGCTGCCGGAGGGCTCATCACCGCCGAAGCCCGCCGCCAAGGAAAGCCGCTTCTCCCCATTGACAGCGAACATAACGCCGTCCACCAATGCCTTCGTGGAGGACGCATGAACGAAGTCCGCCGCATCTGGCTCACCGCTTCCGGCGGCCCGTTCCTAAATACTCCCAAATCCAACTTTGCCGATATTACAGTCGAGCAGGCGCTGAACCATCCCACGTGGAAAATGGGCAACCGCATCACCATCGATTCGGCCACTCTGATGAACAAAGGATTCGAAGTCATCGAGGCCTGCCGTTTGTTCAACTTGCCGCCCGATCAGATCAGCGTCATCGTCCATCCCCAATCGACTATCCATTCCTTTGTCGAGTTCGTCGATGGCAGCATTCTTGCTCAACTTTCAGTCACGGACATGCGCCTTCCGATCCTCTACGCGCTAACTTATCCAGATCGAATCCCTTCCGAATTGAACTTTAGTCTGAGTGACTTAAGGCACCTCGATTTCTCCCCTCCCGACATGGAAAAATTCCCTTGTCTGCGCCTGGCGTACGAAGCAGCGAAGGCCGGAGGCGGAAAAACGGTTGCCCTGAACGCGGCCGACGAAGTTGCTGTTTCGGCATTTCTGGAGGGCAGCATCCGGTTTCAGGAGATCCCCGTAGTAATAGAAGAAGTGGTTTCTGTAACGCCGGTGGGGAAATTGGAATCTATTAGAGAGGTGCTAGCTGTAGACAAGAATGCCCGCGCCAGCGCCCGGGAAAGAGTACATGGCATGTCCAAGAAAGTTCATGCCGGAGTGCAGCACAATTAATCGGAGTTTATGACTCAACTTTTCTTCTACATCGTCCCCGTCGCCGTCATCCTCGGCTTCATGATTTTGATCCACGAGTTTGGCCACTATGCTGTGGCTAAGCTTCTTGGCGTCCGCGTCGAGCAATTCGCCATCGGCTTCGGCAAACGCCTGATCGGGTTCCGCAAGGGCGAAACCGACTATCGCATCAACGCCATCCCCCTCGGCGGCTACGTCAAGATGAGCGGCGAAAACCCCGCCGACGAACACACGGGCGATCCTCGCGAGTTCATGTCGCATTCTCGCCTGCATCGTTTTCTCATCGCCATTGCCGGTCCGGCGATGAACATTCTGCTCGCGATTGTTCTTCTGACCGTGGTGTACATGGTGCACTACGAATATCCAGCGTTCATGGATAAGCCGGCAGTTGTGGGATTTGTGGAGCCTGACTCACCAGCGGCCAAGATCGGGGTAGAACATGGGGACTGCATCGCTCAAATTGACGGCTTGCAAAACCCCACATGGATGCAGGTTAAATCCAAAGACATGCTGAGCCCGAACCAACCTTTGCCGGTTGTGATTCAAAGAGGCCAACGGACCATTCAGACACAGGTTGTGCCTGAACCCGTCACCGTCAACGAGGTGGGTTCTTCCGGATGGTGGCCTGACGAACCTGTACTGGTGGGTGAACTCGAACCCGATATGCCCGCTGCGAAGGCTGGAATTAAGGTAGACGACAAAATCGTCGCCATGGACGGCGAGCCAGTTTCTTCCATCAAAGTGATGCTTGACCGGTTACAGACTTCCAAAGACAAGCCAGTAACTTTCACCGTCCTGCGAGGTGTCGAAACTCTAAATCTGAGGATTCAGCCGGTGCTCGCGCCGGATTTCCACGTGGCCGCTCCTAAGAATGGTTGGTTTCAGCGTTTGCTGCGCTGGCTGGGTTTTTCGAAGAAATCACATCTTGCTGAGGAACACTATCGTATCGGATTTACCGGCGCGCATGAAATGAAAGTCGTGAGCCTTCCATTTCGCCAAGCGTTGAGCCGCTCGTGGGCTGAGAACAAATCTAATTCAGTGATGCTGCTCGATCTGTTGGGAAAGCTGGTGCAGGGAAGAATATCGCCCAAAACAATTTCCGGACCGATCGGAATTGCGCAGGTTGCAGGTGATGCAGCTCAGGAAAAGGGCTGGATGCCATTGTTCGGCATCACCGCCATGATCAGCCTGAATCTTGGGATCTTTAATCTCCTGCCCATCCCCATCATGGACGGCGGTGTAATCCTGCTCCTCTTCATCGAAAGCGTCATGCGCCGCGACATCAGCCTGCAGATTAAGGAACGTATCTACCAGGCCGCATTCGTGTTTCTCGTGCTGTTTGCTGCCATGGTCATCTACAACGACATCGCCAAAACCATCGCACAAAACTTGCCGTGAGCCATCTGCCTGCAGCGCACACCCTCTCGCCCCTGACCCACTGATGGCTGACACCTGACCCCCATCTGCTAAAATGGTCTTTCCATGCCCCCCATCCGCCGCCGCAAATCCGTAACCTGCACCATTGGCGCCGTCCGCGTCGGTTCCGATGCACCGGTTGTGGTGCAGTCCATGACCAACACTGACACCGCCGACGTAGCTTCCACGGTCGAGCAGGTCGCTTCTCTGGCCCGCGCTGGCTCTGAGCTCGTTCGGGTTACAGTCAACAACGAAGACGCCGCAGCAGCCGTTCCGCATATTGTCGAGCAGCTCGACAAGCGCGGAATCCACGTGCCCATCATCGGCGACTTCCATTACAACGGACATATCCTGCTTAAGAAATACCCCGCTTGCGCCCGTGCCCTTGCCAAATACCGCATCAATCCTGGCAACGTCAGTGTTGGGCGCAAGGACGATTCCAATTTCGGCACCATGGTCAAAGTCGCGGTTGAAAATCAGAAGCCCGTACGCATTGGCGTCAACTGGGGATCACTCGATCAATCGCTGCTCACCCGCATGATGGATGAGAACTCGCGGTCTTCCGATCCCAAAGACGCTCGCGAAGTTACCATGGAAGCCATTGTCGTTAGCGCCCTTAACTCTGCCGCGATCGCCGAGAAGTACGGATTGCGCCCCGACCAGATTATCCTCAGTGCCAAAGTCAGTGGCGTACAGGACTTGGTCGACGTTTATCGTTCGCTCGCCGCCCGCTGCAACTATGCTCTTCATCTGGGCCTCACCGAAGCCGGCATGGGCGCCAAAGGAATTGTCGCTTCAAGCGCAGGGCTCGCAATTCTTCTCCAAGAAGGCATCGGCGATACTATTCGTGTTTCGCTGACTCCCGCACCTGGCGGCGACCGCGCCGAAGAAGTCCGCGTCGCTCAACAAATTTTGCAGGCGCTCGGAATTCGCAGCTTCACTCCACAAGTCACCGCCTGCCCTGGTTGCGGACGAACTACCAGCACCTTCTTCCAGGAAATGGCTGAGCAGATTCAGTCTTACCTCCGGGAGCAAATGCCGGCGTGGAAGGAACACTATTCGGGTGTCGAAGAGATGAAGGTTGCGGTTATGGGATGCGTTGTAAACGGCCCCGGCGAATCCAAGCACGCCAACCTCGGCATCTCTCTCCCCGGCACTTTCGAGGAGCCCAAGGCTCCGGTTTACGTGGACGGCCGCTTGCTCACCACTTTGCGTGGAAACAAAATCGTCGCGGAATTCATCACCATCCTCGACGACTACGTGGAATCGCACTACGCCAGCAGGACGGAAGTGGAAGTAAAAGTTTAGTTTCCGCCCGTCAGTTCAGGGATTGGTCACGTAAATCACAGATTTCACCCACGCCGATTTTGTGTTGTCATAAGTCTGGACTGCCACTCTGTGCAGGCCTGCAGTAGTGAGACTGATCTGAGTCCCCAGGGGCAGTTGACTAATGTTCGAGTATTCTGCGTATTTCGTTCCATCCAGATAAATCTGCATGTGACTGGCATTGTCGGGGCCGGAGGCCACGGCGGAAATTCCAAATGTCGAGGGAACATGGCTGCCATCGAGGGGACCAGTGATGTGTGTAATCTCGGTATCAGGCCCGCCAAAGGTGTTTGGAAAATTGAGCGTGAATTGATCATAGCTGTCGGTTTTGTATGCCGGGATCCCTACCGGGAAGTTTCTCGGACTGTTCGCAATTGACGGCGAATAGGTGAATACGGATACCGTCTTCCTCGACGGGCTCACGGTAAGGATTCGAAGATAACCATAGCCAAAATAACCATTGTTCCCTTGCCCCTGGAAATCAGAGAGAATCTGGATGGGGCGATAAGGATTCGAGCAAAGCGTCGTCCATGCCTGCACGCCGCAGTCCACGTGTCCCACTCCGTTGTAGTTCGGAACCGTAGGATAATCACCTGGGTTCGGATTTCGAACGTGCCCGCTCAACGTCATAAAGACGTTAGGATGGGCTCCCATGAGCTTGTACCACAAGCCGATTCCATCCGTGCCGCCGTCAACCGGCCTATAAGAAGCAAGAGAGTCAGCGAGACAACCGTAAACACTGCCAGGAAAGTCAGAACACAGTGGGTAGGCAGACCCGGGAGGATGTGTGGAGCCGAACGTGGGACCGGAGCCGTCGCTGGACAAGTAAGCATGGGTGACGACAATCACCGGCCCGGCGAAGGCTGAGATGAGGTTGTTGGCTGCTGCCACAATGGAGCTCCGCGGAAACAATTCCAGAGACAACATCATGTAGCTGGTCGAACCGATCTTCATCGTCTTGTAGAAATTTGGGGTGCGGTTTCCCGAGGAATCCAAAATGTACGCGGTAGGGTTCAAGACGGGCGGACCGAAGTAGTGGAAGTAGTTCGTTGTGCCTCTCGGTTGTGGCCGGTCGGCCTCACAGTCGTAGTCATGATTGCCGATGGTGGGTTGGTAGTAAATGCCGTGACTGGTGAGAATATTGATGGCCGCCTGAGCTTGATGCCACTGGGTTTGCCATGTGGACGGTGGACTCGTAGGGCAGGTACCGTTCATGTTGCCATTGCTGTCGATCGGATACCCTCCGCCGTCGATGATGTCTCCTAATCCAACCACCATCTTTATGTTCAGAGCTGACTGGTTGGCCACAACCCATTTCGCTTGATCTTCGAACACGTAAGCGTACTGCTCATGGTAGTACTGTGTATCCGGGAACAGCACGATTGAAAAATCCGGGTCGGCGGTCGAAATGGACACCGGCGCTGTCTGCTGCGCGCTGCTAAGAAGAAAGTTCGGTGCCCAAACTGCGATGCTGATGAGAACCAGCAGTCCCAACGTAAGGTGTTTCATCCATCCTCCCCAATCCACACGGCATCACATTTCAACCGAAGATTTGCACTCGGTTTCAAGCTGAAGTTGCTGGAAAGAATCCCTCGCTTACCATGGAGTTTTCACGGGAGCAGACATCTGATTTTTGATTGAGGGTTTCCCAACTGCTTGCACGTACATGCTCCCGCTTCCCAGGCTGTAAGGACTGAGATCCATCGAGTGCATGCCCGCTGGCAGAGTATTCAGCTCCAGCAGGTTCTGATTGTCCGCGCTGAAATAAACAACGTAATGGTCAACGGTATTTTCGTTACCCTTCACCGCCCACTGCAGCAGCGAGCCCGAAAACGAGCCGGATACGGTCAGGCAGTTGTCGATCCCGGACTCAAGCTCGGTGCCTTCTTCGTAGTCATTCCAGGTCACCAGTTGCAGGATGGGAAGCGGTTGGCCGGAGTTGTAGTAGCTGTTGAGCTTGGTAAACGTTTGGAGCCAGGTCTGTCCACACTGCTGTCCCACAATACGGTTCAGGCTCCAGGAAGCCAAAGTGTCGTTGAAGCCTTTATATCCTGCGCCCCATGCCATCTCTTGCGGAGCTTGCATGGCAGCGTTGTAGAACTTCGTGAGATAGTCCATCCCATACTGGGTTGATGTCGCGTTCATCCACGAATAGCTACCGCTACTGAACGTATGGGTGAATCCAGCAGCGCTTTGGAAAATCCAAGCTACGTTTGGCGCTGCGGCCCGTATCGCATTCCAGTCCAGGGTGAAGTGCCGGTCGAGGTCGAACTGGGTGATGAGAGGCGCTCCGTTCAGAGTTGCATACGAAGGCGAAGTCGCATAGTTCTGCAGGACATATTTCGTCAAATAAATCACTGTCTGTTGCGGAGAGCAGCCGGAGCACGGGCTCAAGGTCACCGCGCCTTTGTCAATCATGATCAGGACTTTGAAACCTGGATGATTTGCCGCGGCCGTGAGCCAAGCTAAAGTTGTGGGTTCGGTTTTGTCCGCCGGACCGTACCAGTCGATGACAACTCCGCTGACGCCACGACTTACCATGTCATTAAGCTGGTTATCGACCTGGTTCGGGTCCCAAGAAATATATCCCACCGACATGTGTCGCTTGTCCCCAAACCAGGGTTGCAGTTCCGCATAGATCTCGGTCGTGGCGGCGGGATACAGCAGCGAGTGAATATCTACTTTGCTCACGTTACTGGCTCCCAGGTTGTCGTTGGTCTGCGTTTGGAAGCCACTTGCCGCACTCGTGTTGTTTGCGGTCTGAAGCGCCAGAGTAGTGGTCGCCGCTTGCACCGTGACCGGCACGTGCGTTTTGGCGGCGCTGTTGCAGTTATCCCATTCCTGCACCACCGTATCGTACTTGCCGGGCTGCAGACGCAGCGTCGTGTCTAGCTTGGCGCCTTTAACAACGTAGGCTAACTGGTAGGGCGCGGTATAAATCCCCATCGCGGAAATACCCCTCGCGCACGTGGTGGTCGCAGCGGCCACGTAGTGGATCGATGACGGAAACAACTGTCCGGTCGGCGAGGAGACGGTCACAGTTCCGGCTGCTTTGTCCGCGGCTTCTACCGGGGCAACCGATAAACCCACCACCAGACACACGAGCAAAGCCAGAGTAAAGATTCTCTTCATCAGAGCCTGCCAAATTTAGGATTGGGAAATCCTGGTCTGACCGGTCGATCTGCAGGATTCCGGCCACAGTATGTCCGAGTCAACTGTTTTGCTTCATGTAACGAAGGTAGGTGTACGTGTGGTTAGTAATGACTTCAAAGGACACGGTACTGAAGTCGTTTCCCGCGCGGGTTGAGGCTCGCAGGAGGAACCCGGTGCAGCGCTAACACCGGAATCATGCCGATTACACGCTCGAACATGTACTTCGGAGTGCGGTCTTGTGTGTTTTTCGTTGGAAGTAAGGAGCCCCAAACATAGAATCCATCCCAATTGGACTGCTCTTTCAGCAGCCGCTTAAAGAAACTTTCGCTGGAGACGTTGGGATGAATGTTGGGAAGCTTTCTGCAGTAGTGTGTCTGTGTGCGTTGTTCGCCGCACCAGCGCTGGCGGGCGTATATGTTTCTGGGCCGGGAAGCGCCACCGTGGCAACTCCGGGCAGTGCCACAGTCGCGGGTTCCCCCGTTCATTTCGTGGCCAAGGGCACTTCGCCAGCGTGTTCAAAAGGGGTAGGCTCGATGGGAATCTATACCACTCCGAATGTGCTGGCCTACACTGTCAGGGGATCGAGCCTCGATACAAATCTTAACTTGAATCCCGGTGTCTACAACGTAGCGGTTACGGAGTGGGACAACTGTGGCTGGTCATCGAAAGCGCTACTAACTCTTACTGTAGGCAGTTCCACCTCTTCGGGCAAAACTTTCTCCGATTTGCAAAGTGGCAAAGGCTGGTCAAGCTACGCGCTGCTGCCGCCGAGTTGGGGAATTTGCTCCGCCTGCACTTCGGCTGGGCCGCAACTGAAGTGGTCGTGGACACCGGGCATTAGCTCACCTTCCATGGCCGGCAACTCCACGAAGACCACGTATGGCGGCGGTACGGTGCAGTGGGGAGATGTGCTTTGGAACAATCATATCGTGGGATCATTCTCATCGCAGGGCCTGCCCGATTACAGTCACGTGCTGGTTCCCACGCTCCACAATTTTACCTACGACGTTTACTTTTGGGTCAGCAATGCAAGCGTGTCACAGGGGCTTGAGTTCGATATCAACCAGTTCACCGGCGGTCACTCCTTCATCTGGGGACATGAGTGCCGTATCGCGGGCGGGCACGAGTGGGATGTCTACGACAACATCCATCACAAGTGGGTTCCGACCGGAGTCCCGTGCAACCCCGTGAGCGGCGCCTGGAACCACGTGATTATCAGCGTTCAGCGCACATCGAGCAATCAATTGTTGTTCAAGTCCATCACCCTGAATGGAAGCACTGCGACTCTAAACCACTACGAATCCCCCAACACTACAAGCTGGAACGGCGTGACGATCAATTATCAGTTAGATGGCAACAGCGCCGGAACGCCCTACACGGTGTACGTGGACAAAGTGAACTTCACCATGCAGTAGTTCCTACCACCCCGTGTGGCGGACTTGTTGACGCAGAAGGAGTGAACGGTGACCGCGCCAACAAGATCGTTCCCTTGCGTGACGTTCTGGAGACCTACGGAATCAGCTCGCAGGATCCGGGCTAAGCTCTTGCTTTGTGTACCTTACTGCCCTTAGTGGTTAATGCCCTTCGGCTTCCGCTCGGCCCATCATTTCCCCGCACCGCTCTCCTGCGATACCATTAAGAACGGTCACTTTGACTGCCGCATACCGCATTGAACCAGCGGCGTCTATCATTGCTGAGGAGCCCTATCCCATGGCGACCGTCACCCAAGCCAATCCGGCCATCCCACTCACCAAGAACGAACACCTGCTGCGCTGGGTAGAGAAGATGGCAGAACTCACCCAACCGGACCGCATTCATTGGGTGGATGGCTCGCAAGAGGAATACGACCAGCTTTGCGAGGAAATGGTCGCCAGCGGAACATTTCTACGGCTGAATCAGGACCTTTGGCCGGGATGTTTCCTTGCTCGCTCAGACAAGAGCGATGTTGCCCGCGTCGAGGACCGCACGTTCATCTGTTCGCTTTCGAAGGACAGCGCCGGCCCGACGAATAACTGGGAAAACCCCTACGAGATGCGCCGCAAGTTGCGGGGCTTGTTCCGCAATTCAATGAACGGGCGCACCATGTACGTCTTGCCGTTCAGCATGGGCCCGATTGCGTCTCCCCTGTCGCAGATTGGCGTACAGCTCACCGACTCCCCCTATGTTGTCGTCAGCATGCGCATCATGGCTCGCATCGGGCTTCCCGTCTTTAAAGAGATTGATAAGGATTACAAGCGCGTTGTCCCCTGCCTGCACAGCGTTGGAGCGCCGCTGAAGCCCGGGCAGAAAGATGTTCCTTGGCCCTGCAACCAGGAGAAATACATCGTTCATTTCCCAGAGGCGCGGGAAATCTGGTCCTACGGTTCCGGCTACGGCGGCAATGCGCTGCTCGGAAAGAAATGTTTTGCCTTGCGCATCGCCTCGAACATGGCCCGCGACGAAGGCTGGATGGCCGAGCACATGCTCATCGTCGGCGTGGAAGACCCACATGGCGAAAAAACTTACGTCGCTGCCGCCTTTCCGAGCGCATGTGGAAAAACTAATTTCGCGATGATGGTCCCGCCTGCGCAATTCAAATCTAAAGGATGGAAGGTCTGGACTGTGGGCGATGACATTGCCTGGATCACTCCTGACGCGCAGGGGCGTTTGCGCGCCATCAATCCAGAGGCGGGATTTTTCGGCGTTGCTCCCGGCACTTCGGTAAAGACCAACCCCAACGCCATGGCATCGCTTTCCAAAAACACAATTTTCACCAACGTCGCGCTCACGCTCGAGGGCGGTATTTGGTGGGAAGGCATGACCGACCAACCTCCGGCGGAGTGCGTGGATTGGCAAGGCAATCTCTGGACTCCAGAAATCGCAAAGAAGACCGGCACCAAGGCGGCCCACCCCAATGCTCGTTTCACCGCTCCGGCATCACAATGCCCCACGATCGATTCTGCCTGGGAAGATCCCACCGGCGTTCCCATCAGCGCTATTATTTTCGGAGGCCGCCGCGCCCACACCATCCCGCTCATCTATCAAGCCTTCAACTGGAGCTCCGGCGTCTACGTCGGCGCGACCATGGGGTCGGAAATGACTGCCGCCGCCGGCGGAGAAGTCGGCAAAGTCCGCCGCGACCCAATGGCCATGCTTCCCTTCTGCGGATATCACATGGGCGACTACTTCCGCCACTGGATCAAGATGCAGCGCTCCCTCAGCATGACTCCGCGCATCTTCCACGTGAACTGGTTCCGCAAAGATGCTGACGGAAAATTTCTCTGGCCTGGCTTCCGCGAAAATTTCCGCGTGCTCAAATGGATCGTAGACCGCGTCCATGGCCGCACCCGCACTAAAGAAACACCGATCGGCTGGACTCCATTTTACGAGGACATGGACTGGGCCGGCCTCGACTTCTCCAAAGAAACATTCGACCAACTACAGACAATCGACCGCGCCGCCTGGAAGCGTGAAGTAATTGATCACGAGGAGCTGTTTATCCTGCTGCACGCCCATTTGCCACCCGAGCTGATTTACGAGCGGGAGTTGTTGATTTGCCGGTTGTAGTTTGTTGCTGAAGTAAGCGCCAGGGTGCCCCGTCCTTCTCGCGTTCTCTGCGAGAGGGCGGGGCTCTCTTACAAGTACGCTTTCCCTGCATTGATCCTTCCACTCCTGATCGCCTTCTTGAACGCCTCATAGTCCTCGGTCGTCTGGTTTGCGTAACTCACCGAGAACTCCGCGAGGGCTTTGTCGCAGCGGTCGCTCGTGCCCAGGTATCCAGCCAGCACAGCGGGATCTCCTGAGCGTGCGTGACCCTTCGCTAACACTTCCCCGCAGGTTGTTGCATATTCGACCAGGCCTTGTCCTTTTAAATCTTCGTCTTCGATCGAGGCTTTGTGGTCGTTCAGTTGCCGCACCAGATAATCGGCGCCGCCCAGCGAGGTCCATCCCAGCAAAATGTCGGATTGCACCTGCAGCATTCGCTGTGCGCGTGCAACTCGTTCTCCCTGATGTATCTTGGTTTCCGGTGACCTCACATAAGAGGCATACGCAGACTGCACCGATTCTTTCACCTGCAGAAACAGCGGATCGGCAGCGCCATCGCCGGCAAAATGTAATACCCCATAATCGTGCGTCGCCACGCTGCCCGTCCCGACAATTTTGAATGCTACATCCACCGGCCGATAGAAACTCAACACGTGCTGGCTGAACGCTGGCAAAGTCTCGCGATAATCCTTTAGTGACTGCAATACTTGCCGTGCCCTCGGTTTCGGTGGATGGGTCAAGATTGGTTTCACTTCTCTAAATACTCGGGATTTCCCCCGCGCCACCGTCAACTTTGCCAGGCTATGATCAGGGGTGGCGCGCTCGGCGCGCTGCAGAACTGACGTCCCCGGCCTGCCCGCGAACAGGCGGTGAATCCTGTACTTCGCCACTTCCAGGTACCTCATTCCGGAAAACTCCGTCATTTTCCTGCGATAAATTTCTGCGCAAGCCAGCACCGCATCGCGGCATAAGCGATCCGAATTCTGCGCTTCGCGTCCCGCCAGCACCAGGCTCGCGCCCAGTCCTTCAAGTCCCACTCCCAGGGCGCGCGAATCGTCTCATCAAAATCGTTGATGTCGAAAATCAAACGCCCATCCGGTCCGGCATACGCGCCCAGGTTGCGGACGTGCGCATCGCCGCAGATTTGCACGGTAATTTCAGTGGAACGCATTGCCGCAAGGTCAGCGGCCATGACCGGAACATTCCCACGAAAGAAGCCAAACGGAGACAGCGCCATGCGCGCCATCTTGACCGGCACCAGAGCCGGAATGCGCTCCCGGTTCACCGCCAGGATGATTTCAATGAGATCGTGTTTTCTTCGCTTGGCGTCCCAGTGCGCATGGTCGGAGCGCCTCAACTTACGGCGCTGACCACGTCCGAACTCGATGCGTTCGCGGACACCACGGCTGGCAGGAATCATAAGAACTGGACTCTGATCTCGGGGAAGGTTCCAGAATGATAGCGGCTTCGTCCAGCATCGTCCAGCAGATATCTATTCGGATGACAAGGGAGCCATCAAGGCTTGTATAACGCATTCATGGCTCACAGCACACGTCGAATGCGGAAGCCCTGGGGGGTCGTGCCCTCATTCTGTTTAAAAGATCGGGTAAAGGATTTTAGGCTGCCAAAGCCGGATTCGACCGCGATTGCGTGGCACGGTAGGTCGGTTTCCACCAGGAGTTGCTTGGCTCGCCGCAGGTGGCAGCGAATGATTTCGGAGAGGATCGTGCGGCCCACCGAGTGCAGGAAGCGGCGCTCGATCGTTCGGCGGGACACGCGAAGGTCTTCGGCGATCTGATCGACGCTCATGACCTGCTTGGCATGGTCCCGGATAAAGCGCAAGGCTGCCGCGACCAGGGCATCGTCAGCAACGTTAACATCGCTGGAACGGCGGGTGACCACGCGGGTGGGCTCCACTTGGACAAGCCGTCCTTTCCCATTCCGGGCGCCCGTCATCAAGTCGTTGAGCAAGCGGGCCGCCTCGTAGCCAGCCTTGTCAAGATCGAGGGCGATGCTGGAAAGAGGCGGATTGGACAGTTCGCACAACATCTCGTCATTGTCCACGCCGATGACTGCCACGTCGTCGGGAATCCGCAAGCCCTCACTCGCACATACCTGCAGGACGTCCCTTCCGCAAGCGTCGTTGCACGCCATCACACCCACGGGCTTTGGTAGCGACTTGAGCCAGCTTGCCATGATCGGCCGCTCACGCTCCCATCTCTTGATCCAGTCGTGACGCTGCCTCCAATTAGCTGAAGTGATGTGATGGGTCGAACAAGTGCGGGACCTGGCTTTCAATGTTTCGCAGAACGACATTTCGCGCGCAGCGGACCAATAGCAGGCGGCGAAACCGCAGAAGGCGAAGTTCTGCAGGCCCGCATCGAGAAGATGAAGCGCACCCATACCGCCAATCTCCACGGAGTTGGTGCGGATTTCGCCGTAGCGGCCCGCCTGCAGCAAAGCACTCGATTCAAACAGTGACGATGCTACGAAGGGGAGCCCAGTGGCTCCGATGCGCGCTTCCATGCCCCGCGAGCTGATGCGGGCGATGATGCCGTTCCCTTTCCACGATCTGGCCTTGGGCAACGCCTGATCAAAGTGACCAGGCGCGACGCAAAGCGACCAGGGACCGTGCAAGCGCGAAAACCGCAGAATGCCACGCAACAGACCTCGGCCGTATTCGGTTGAGGTTTCAAGCAGCAGGGCTACCTGGGGCACTTCGGCACGGCCTTGTCCGGTCCTCATGATTCGCATCGTGCGAGTCTCGCTTCGGGTCTGAATCTGCCGGTACGCCACGGGTCGGCGGTCGCCCATGTAGCGCCGAATTGTCGCCCTCGCCTCCGCCGATTGTCAATACACCGACTCCTCGCATCCCCCAGGGTTGCCCGACTCCTCCCAAGTTGGCGGCAGTGGGTAATTCCGGTCCTTGGGCCCCCGGGCCACCGTGTCGCAAAATGACCATCGAATTCCGCAAGCTGGGGCTTGACCGCGGACGTACGCCCGAGCAAACTCCACGCTGGAAGTTTCGGGAGAGTTCCCACGTTTGGAACAAGGCCCCACGAAGGGAAGAAGAAAATGAAACTTCGACAATTAATATTCAGGATCGCCGCGTCGCTGGTCCTCTTCTGTGCTACAGGTGAAGCTCAGACCGTAACTGTGGACTACGCACAACCGAAACAAACTGTGGCCGGTTTTGGCGCGGCTATCACTCCGTTCAGCTGCTGCCCCGTGGCCAGCGACCTGAACAATTTTTCTGCCGCGAACCAGGCGGCGATTCTCGACGCCCTTTATTCCACCTCCGTTCCCAGCGCGGGATTAAGCATCATCCGCGCGGGTTCACAGCTCTGCGAGTTCAATACCTCGCCCGGTGTTTACAACTGGAACGATCCTCTCATTCAGAGCGAAATCAGTTGGATGAATCGAGTCAAGTCCTCGTACGGCGTCAATCAGTTTCTCGTATCCACCTGGTCGCCTCCCGCATTCATGAAAGACAACAACTCCTGTATCAACGGCGGTTCAGTTCTAACCCAGTACTATCCGGACTTAGCCAACACCATGGTGCTGTGGATGCAAAATGCGCAAGCGTCGTTGGGGCAGCAAGTGAACGTGTGGAGCGTGCAGAACGAGCCATCGAATAGCACGAGCTACGACAGCGCGAACTATACCCCGGCGCAGTTCATCAGTTTCGTCACCGGCTATCTCAAGCCGGCGATGACCAGCGCCGGGCTCACCGCGAAAATCGCCACACCGGAACCGTCTGTGTGGGGAGGCCCATCCTACTTTGACCCCAACTGGGGCTTCCCTATCCTGCAGAATCAACCCGCAATGGATGCCGACGTGGACATCATGGTCACCCACGACTATGGCGCTAACGCCAGTCTGGCGTCCCCCTCGCAAGCAGCGCTCCAGTACAACAAGCCCATGTGGCAGACGGAGGTTTACAAGGGCAAGACTTACAACGGAAGCATCAGCGATGCGCTGAGTTGGGCTGACTCCATCCATGGCGCGCTGAGCACGGGCAATTTTAGTGCTTGGTTCTACTGGTGGAGCATGGATCCCTACAACGACAACCAGGCCTTGATTGCCTACAACAATTCGACGTGGACCTACCAGATTCCAAAGCGTGTGTACGCGATCGGAAACTTTAGCCGATTCATGCGGCCAGGCTCCACGGTCCTTACAACGACCTCGAGTAATTCAAATCTCGAAGCGACCGCGGTCAGTCCAACCAGCGGGAAAGTTGCGCTCGTGCTGACCAACACCTCGACAAGATCCATCACGGTGACGGTAAGCCTCGCCAATTTGGCGAATCCTCCGGCAAGCGTGACTCCTTATCGCACGTCTTCGACCGAGAACCAAGCGGTCCTTAGCTCAATCTCGGTTGCCGGTGGCTCTTTTACCATCACGATTCCGGGGAGTTCGATTGTGACCGTGGTTGGCTGATCAAGGTGTGGAGAGTTGCCTTCGCCGGGCATGTCTCCAACTCTGTCATCTTGAGCATTTGACCCGCTTTGGGCGGGTTAAAAGGAAATGAACATGCGGCTTATATGGGCTGTGCAGGCGAGGTGCGGCAACGATTATCCTGAATGGCGATCGTGGTACGGGAAGTAAACCGAAGCCGCAATGGTGCGTAAGAGCCCGTTCTTGAGCATGGTTCCAAGCTTCGTGATTGAAACAGTGGTGACGCTGTTGTGCTGTACAGCAGCGATCCCGTTTAGGAGAGTACCTTTGGAGAAGACGACTTGGCCCGCCCATGATCCTAGGAGGAAGGGATGAGTCGGAGACGCAAGAAACAGAAACGTGCTGGTCAAGGTGGTGGTGCAGTTCCCAGTCTCAGTTGCATCGAGCCCCATGCAGAATCGATGTTGGCGCGACAGAGATTTTCGTTGCCCTCCCGCAGGACCGAGATCCTAGCCCGGTTCGCAGTTTTGAGACCCTTACCGAGGATCTGCACCGGCTGAAAAGCTGGCTCCAGCAATGTGGCATCACGACCGTAGCCATGGAGTCCACAGGGGTGTACTGGATTCCGCTGTTTCAGATTTTAGAGAAGGCGGGCATGGAAGTGTGTCTGGTGAATGCCCAACATGTCAAACACGTGCCCGGGCGGCCCGGGCGCAAGAGCGACGTCATCGACTGCCAGTGGCTGCAATACCTGCACTCGGTGGGGCTGCTGCGCGCCTCGTTCCGGCCGGAAGAGCGGATTTGCGCCATCCGTTCGCTGCTCCGTCACCGCGACAGTCTGGTGCAAATGGCCGCTGCGCACGTGTAACACATGCAGAAAGCCCTGACCCAGATGAATCTACAGGTGCATCACGTTCTCAGTGACATCACCGGGCAAAGCGGGCTGGCCATTCTCGACGCCATCTTGGCGGGAGAACGCAATCCCGCAGTTCTAGCCCAATTACGCCACGCGCGAGTGCAGGCGAGCGAAGAGATCATCACCAAATCACTGGTGGGAGACTATCAACGGGAACATCTATTCACCTTGCGCCAGTCCTTGCAGGCCTATCGTTACTACCAAAGCTTGATCACCGCCTGCGACCAGGAGATTGCGGAACAACTGCAGAACCTGGACAGCCGTACGCCTCCGGATGCATCCCCCTTGCCGCCGGAGCGCTATCCCCACCGGCCCCGCAAGAACGAGTTTCGCTTTGACATGCGCAGCGAACTGTATCGGATCTACGGCACGGATCTGACCGCCATCCCCTCCATCAACGCCCTTACCGGTTACACCGTCCTGGCTGAAGTAGGGACGGATTGGTCCAAGTTTCGAAACGGCGATGCTTTTGCTTCCTGGACGTGCCTCTGTCCCCAAAACAAAAAGAGCGGAGGTAAGATTCTCTCTGCCCACACCCGCAGGAGCGCGAACCGGGTGAATCGCGCCCTGCGCTTGG
>Ga0137379_10001077_pt1 | contig 24748 bp, 23 predicted proteins | sample SagtaG_18_FD_104812 | JGI IMG/M metagenome (GOLD analysis project Ga0137379, IMG submission 104812) | Vadose zone soil microbial communities from Sagehorn Ranch, Mendocino, California, USA - Sage2_L_80_16 metaG | ecosystem: Environmental > Terrestrial > Soil > Vadose zone | place: USA...
GTGCTCGAGCAGGAACAACTGGTTCCCGCTTACGATCAGAAACCTCCTCAGCCGCCTGCCCCACCGCCACCGGCGCAGCGTCCGGTAGCGCAGAATAAAGCCGCGGCTCCTCCCGCCGACGGTTTCGAATCCGACCAGTTCCTGGCGGACCTCGCCAAGGAAATCGATCAACTTGGCATGGATTCGCTCTCTCCCTCTTTCTCCAATTCGAAACCGAGCGCTCCGGCACCCCCCGCGGCAAAACCGAAAGCTTCTTCTCCGTCAACGCCTTCGGCGGAGTCCGGCCCTCTCAAGGAAGTTTTCGAAGAGTTTCGCGCCGAACTCGGGGAAATGGGCGCCGAAGAAGAAGATCTCGAGACGCACTACAATCTCGGAATTGCATTCCGCGAGATGGGCCTTCTCGAAGAAGCCATCAGCGAGTTTCAGAAGGTCGCTAAAGCCAGCGACAGTGGCCGCCCTTTCCGCTACACGATGCAATGCTACACGCTGCTGGGGCTGGCGTTTATGGAAAAAGGCCAGCCAGCCATCGCCGCAATCTGGTACGAGCGCGCCTTGCGCACTCCCGATATGGACCCGGAAAGTACCCTCGCCTTGCGGTATGATTTGGGTGTTGCCCAGGAATCTGCGGGCGAGCCGGATGCGGCGCTAAAGAGTTTCTCCCAGGTCTACGCGATGAATATCGACTACCGCGACGTAGCCGAACGGATCGCAGCTCTTCAGAAGCCCATCCGCTGACTCGAGATGGATCCAGGCGGGACGGATTTCCAAACATCGATGAACCGGATTTATCGCGCACTTCTGGTTGTACTCGCGTTCGAAATGGGCGCTTTGCTGCTCTATCTGCCGTGGTCCATCTATTGGGAACAGAACTTTTTTCTCAGTCACTATCCTTTGCTGAGGTTCATCGTGCTTCATCCGTTTTTCCGCGGCGCGGTCAGTGGCATCGGCATTCTGGACATCCTCTTGGCCATCGGATGGATTGGCTCGCGACAGGATCCAGACCGTGTCCCGCCCCGGTAAATCGGAGCGCGTTCCGCTGCTTTGCTACGTAACGGACCGGCGAAGTCTTGTTTCTGCAGAAGGTTCCAAAGCGCGTCATCCTCTTGATGCGCGCAAAATACTCCTCGAGAAAATCGCAGCCGCGGCGGCTGGCGTTGACTGGGTCCAAATCCGGGAAAAGGATCTATCCGGGAAAGAATACAGCTCACTTACCCGCGAAGCCGTGCGACTCGCCGCAAGGTCTTCGTCCGGCGGTACTGCGAAAGTTTCAGCTTCGTCGATATCCGAAGCGCCGTGTGAGCTGGTTTCCGCGCGCATTCTCGTAAACGACCGGCTCGACGTTGCATTGGCCGCGCAAGCAAGCGGCGTGCATCTGGGCGAAAAGAGCCTGCCTGCTGGAGAGGCGCGGCGCCTAGCGAGTTCGTTCCAGTACGAAGATTTCTTGATAGGCGTTTCGTGCCATTCGCTCGAAGCGGCGAAAGCGGCAGAGCGCGGCGGCGCGAACTATCTTTTTTTTGGTCCCGTGTTTGCCACGCCGTCCAAGGCCACTTACGGCACGCCGCAAGGCCTTAAGCACCTCACCAAAGTCTGCCGCGCCGTCGCGGTTCCCGTGCTGGCTATCGGCGGAGTCACCATGGAAAACGCAGCGGATTGCCTTTCGACCGGAGCCTCGGGCATTGCCGCCATTCGTCTCTTTCAGGACGCCCCCGACATGGATGCTGTTGTCAGCGCTCTCCGAGACCTTTCCGCGTAAGGCGAACCGCTTTTTGTGCTGTTTTCTCCTCTCTGCTCCCTAATCCGTAGTCTCCAACCCGTAATCTCTGATCCCTGCCTTTCTGTTTCCGCCCCCTGACTCGGTTCTCCGGTCTCTGTTCTCTTCCTCAGCCCTCCTGCAAACGCCGCAGAAGGCGAATTTGCCCCGCGTGGTAGACATCGTGAAACGCCACGCCATATACGTGTCGCAGGAACTTGGCGCCGCGTGGCGTGCGCAAGACTTTTGCCACCGCCGCGCGCAGGGTGCGGTGTTCACGCTCCAGCAATTTCCTGTCGGCGGCCCAGGCGGCTTCCGTCGCGTTGCCTTTCTCCGGCCGCGGAAAAAAATTGCTGCCCTTCAACGCAAACGATCCCCGCTTGCTGCCTTCAATCCTCTGCCGCGCCACGTATTTCCAATAAGCCGCGTGCAGCGTCTCTTCCCAAATATTGTGGCGGCCCGCTCCCGGGCGCCACGCCGCCTGCACCACCGACACGCCTTTAAGGGACTGTTTCAGGTTCGGCCCGTGCCAAGTTTTTTTCTCATACGCCTCATCCAACAGAGCCAGCAGCAGTTTTGCCGTTTGTGTTTTCGTAGGACTCACGCCATCCCCCTCGGGGCAAGCAGTATATCGTTCTCCGTTGTAAGTTATTGGTTGCGAAAACGCGTGGCACCTCCAGGAGGAGAGACGCCGACAGAGTAAAAGGGCGCTGCTGCATCCAGTTGATAGATGGGATGCGCTTAGGCTTATTGGTTGTCGAATACTATCAAGGTGAGGATCTCGGAGACTTTTGCGAATGAAATCCCTTGGGAAACAAATCCGGTTGAGCGCGACGGACCTGAGCAACCACTTGGCTTGCCGACACCTGACGACGCTGGACTTGCAGGTGGCGCAAGGGGAGAGGTCTGCTCCGGACTATGCGGCGCCGGACTTGAAGGTCATCCAGGAACTTGGGCTGCGGCATGAAAAGAGGTACCTGGCCCACCTCGCTGCGCAGGGACTGGCGATGGAAAACCTGAGCCATATTCCTCACAAGGAAGAAGAGCGACTGCTGGAAGAAACAGTGGCACTCATGGAGCGCGGCGCACAGGTGATTGCGCAAGGGGCGCTAGGCGATAAGAAATGGTTTGGACGACCGGACGCGTTGCGGCGCGTAGAGACGCCCAGCAAGCGGTGGGCATGGTCTTACGAAGTGGAAGACACAAAGCTGGCGCAAGACACGAAGGCAGCGACGATTCTCCAGCTCTCGTTGTACTCAGACTTGCTCGCGAAAATCCAGGGCACGACTCCGGAATTCTTCTACGTTGTTCCCCCCAGTCCGGATTTTGCCAGGGAAGAATACCGCGTGTCCGAATACGCGGCGTACTACCGCCACGTAAAGGACAGGCTTTCTGATGCCGTCGGAGAAGGCTCGCCTTCCAAGGAAACGGAAATACAGAAAACGGCTACAGCTTCAGCGGGTGGCGGGCAGTTTGAGCTGGTATTCGAAATGGGAACAGGCGGAGCGAAAGCCCCGACGTATCCTGAGCCTGTGGAGCACTGCAACATCTGCAAATGGTTTCGCGAGTGCGACCAGCAGCGGCGAGGGGACGATCATCTGTCGGTCGTGGCGGGAATCCGGCGGCAGCAGCGGAATCAGTTGGAAGAGTGGAACACCGAGACCATGGCAAAGCTGGCAGTGCTGCCTATTCCACTGAAGGAGAGGCCAAGGCGGGGCTCGCGTGAGGCCATCGAACACGTGCGGGAGCAGGCGCGCGTGCAGGTTGCGGGGCGCAACGAGAACAAACTCGTTCATGAGTTATTGCCGGTAGTGGAGGCAACTGGTTTTTGCAGATTGCCGGAGCCTTCCCATGGTGATGTTTTCCTGGATCTGGAGGGTGATCCGTTCGCGGGCGAACAGGGATTGCTATATCTGTTCGGGTTTGCAATGTGGAATGCAGACGGCGAATTGAGTTACGAGAAACGATGGGCTCTGAATAGAGAAGAGGAGGAAAAAGGCTTTGAATGGCTGGTGGACGAAATCACACGGCGGCGCGAGACGGATTCGAAGATGCATGTGTATCACTTCGGGGCGTACGAGCCGGGAACGCTAAAGCGATTGATGGGATTGCACGCGACCAGGGAGGGCGAAATCGACCGAATGCTGCGCGCGGGCGTGCTTGTGGACTTGCATCAGGCGTTCAAACAGGGTGTGCGTGCGAGCGTGGAAGAGTATTCGCTAAAAAAAATAGAGGCATTTTACGGTTTTGAGCGAAAAACGCCGCTGGATCAATCGCGGCAGGCGATGCGGTACATCGAGCACCGGCTCGAGTTGGGCTGGGGCGAGGAAGCGATGCCCGAGCAGATTCGCGAAGCGATGGAGGGTTACAACGCAGACGATTGCTTCTCCGCGGCGAAGCTGCGGGATTGGGTGGAGACAGAGCGGCAGAAACTGTTAAAGAGCGGCACAGACGCGCCGCGCTTTGTGAATCGGGAGGAAGAAGCATCCGAAGAGTTGGACGAAAGACAGAAGCGCGTCGCTGCGCTGGTGACCAAACTAACAGCGGATGTTCCAGCGAATCCTGTGGAGCGGACGGAGGAGCAGCAGGCGCGTTGGCTGCTGGCCCAGCTTCAGGACTGGCATAGGCGAGAGAACAAGGCGACATGGTGGGAAGGCTACAGGCTGGCGGAACTGGACGAAGAAGAGTTGCTGGAGGATCGCGCCGGCTTGGGGGGCATGCGATTTGTCGAGCGGTTGAGAATCGACCGAAAAATTCCTGTAGACCGGTACGCATTCGAGAAGCAAGAGACGGAAGCGCGGGTGGAAAGAGACGCTTATCACAAGGGCGAGAAATTTGGCGCAGTGATGACAGTGGACGTCGCGAAGCGAACAGTGGATATCAAGAAGACTCGAAAAATGGCGGAAGTGCATCCGCGGGCCGTTTATTTGTGGGAGCGGCCTTTCGAGGTGAGAGAACATGCGGAGGCCCTTTTCCGGATCGGAAGCTGGGTGGCGGAGAACGGGCTTACAGCGGAAGGCCGGTATCGCGCGGCGAGGGATTTGATGTTGCGGAAGGGCCCGCGTCTTTTAAGGGGAGAAACAATCGCGCCGCTTCCCGGGGAAGAACCGAAAGTCACAGCCTGTCGGATTGCGAGCGCATTGGATGAGGCGGTGTTCGCTATACAGGGCCCCCCTGGAGCAGGGAAGACGTTTACGGGCGCGCGAATGATTTGCGAACTGGTGAAACGGGGAAAGAGGATTGGGGTAACGGCACTAAGCCACAAAGTCATTCGGAAACTGCTGGAAGAAGCCGTTCTCGCTGCTCACGAAGACAATGTGACTGGCGTGCGGTGCATGCAGAAGACCGACGAAGAGGAGCCAACCGACGGAATTGCGATCGCCCAGGATAACCAGGAAGTCTTGGATGTGCTGGCGTCCGGCAAAGCTACCGTTGTGGGCGGAACATCATGGGTGTGGACGCCCGAAAGCTCTCTTGAAGCGCTGGATGTGTTGTTCATTGATGAAGCGGGACAGATGGCGCTCGCGGACGTCATCGCTGTGTCACAGGCAGCGAAGAGTATTGTGCTGATCGGCGATCCGCAGCAATTGGAGCGGCCGTTGAAGGGGAGTCATCCGGAAGGAGTCGAGAAATCTGCGCTGGAGCACCTATTGAACGGGCGCAAGACCATTTCGAATGAAATGGGGATGCTATTACCGGAGACCTGGAGACTGCACCCGAGGATTTGCGCGTTTACTTCCGAACTTTTTTATGAGGGGCGGCTGGCTTCACGGGAAGTGCTGCAGAGCCGGCTTTTGGATGGTCACAGATGGCTGAAAGGGGCGGGACTGTGGTTCGTACGCATGGGGCACTCGGGAAATCAGAATGCCGCGGCCGAGGAAGTGGAAGTTGTAGCGCGGATCGTGGAAGGGTTGCTGCAGCCGCAAGTGAAATGGTTTTATGGCGTAGGAAACCGCAGGAATTTGAAGGAAGACGACATTTTGATTGTTGCGCCGTATAACGCGCAGGTTTCAGATCTGGCGGCTCGGCTGCCGAACATGCGCATTGGTACGGTGGACAAGTTTCAGGGCCAGGAAGCTCCTGTGGTGATTTATTCGCTGACGACATCGTCCCCGGAGGATGCGCCGCGCGGGATGGAGTTTTTGTACAGCTTGAACCGGCTGAATGTAGCGACATCGCGTGCGATGACGGCAGTGATCTTGGTGGGGAGTCCTCGGCTGTTTGAGCCAGAGTGCCGGACGCCGCGTCAGATGCAGCTGGCGAACGCCTTGTGCGCGTATCGGGAAATGGCGATTGAGTTGGATGCCAACGAGATTTAGCCGGGAACGCCATTCTCCAGAATGGCACTTTAAGCCCCTCCAATAGGTAGGTTCGCCCATGCCATTGGTTGGCTGCGAACAGGAGACGCCAATTAGAGATTGGCGTTCCCAGGGAGACTCATTTCTGGCCAAACTGCTGCAAGGTCACGTTGACCAGGAACGGGCTGTCGAATTCCGTGGTTTCGCCCCAACCTTTGCCGACCACAGGCAGGAGCCGCGCGGAGAGCGGCTTGTGCCACTTCACGGAGAGGCTGGCCACGTCGGCGATTATCAGGGCGAGGCGATCTTCGGTGACGTCGCCCGGCAGAGGAATGGTGTCTAGGCCGGTGCCGCACACGGCAGAGTAGGCGAGCAGCGCGTCCACGGAAATGCGGCCTTCGCTCCAGCGCTGCGCCAGCCGAGCATCCTCGAGGACCGGCAGCATCAGCCCGGAATAGCCGGTTTGCTTCGCTTTCACATCCTTGATGGCTGCGGTAATCGTGGCCGCGGCGGTCATCGTGCCGCTCATGCCAAACGGCTGCTTGGTCAGGTTCTCGATGGCCACGCCAATCGAAGCGTCTTTCGCGGGTGACGGCGCGGGCGAAAGGTCAATGCCCATGTAGGTCCAGCCGGTCTCGGAGTCCACGCGCCCAGCGTGATGCTCGACGTCGAAAGCCACGTTGGCGAGCGCGTCGGTCAATCGTTGGCGGGCCGAAGGCAGATCCGGGGCATCTTTGAACGCGGCGGCAACCACAGGGGCCGACTCCAGCGCAACGGCGAACTGGTGGCCAAAACCGGTGTGATAGGCAGCCGGAAAGAACGGCGACAGTGGCGGCACGTTGGCGATGGCGGCAAAACGGAAGTTACCCTGGCTGTGCTCGGTGGAGTTTTCAAGCTTTTTCATGACGCGCGCCGCCGCCGCGATGGCGCCCCAGCGAACGCCGTCTTCGCCCGCCACAACCACCGTGCCGTTCAGGTTTTTCGTGCTGGCGAGGATCTCCGCAAGCAAATCGGCCTGCGAAGCGGGGTCGTTGGCGTTGAGCATCGCCGGGCCGATGGACATCGCGAATTTTTGCTGCTCGGCAAGCGCGTCCAGCAGCTTGAAGAAACCTACAGCTTGCTGCGTGTTCATTCCCTGGATGTATTCCGGAAACGGCTGTGTGGCAATTCGAATGGTCTGGACCTGGTAGCCGCGCGATTCGAAAGTCACTTGCGCGCGGTGGAGCATTTTCAGCGCGTCGGCGATCTGCCGCTGGTAGTCATGCCAATCAAGATTGATGAACGCCGTGACGGCGCGGATCTTAGGATTGGCGGGATTAGCAGTGTTCGCGGCCGCCTGTTGCGCGGGCGCGTGTTTCGTTTGCCCTTGTGCGGGGCACGCTGATGTTGCTACAGCGAAAGCGGTGAGTGCGATGAACGCAAAAGAGCAGAATCCACGGCGAGGTTGCATGCGAAATCTCCCGGAAGGCACGATACATCGCGCAAAACCTGCTTACAAGGTTCAAGCTGCGAGTTGTTGCTTGAAACGTCCGAAGGAATGACTAAACGAAAGCGGAGATGCCGGTGACGCGTTCGCCGATCACCAGCTTGTGAATGTCGTTGGTGCCTTCGTAGGTGTAAACGCTTTCGAGATTGTTCATGTGGCGCATGATGCAGTAATCGTCCACGATGCCGTTGGCGCCGAGAATATCGCGGGCTTTGCGCGCGGTTTCAAGCGCGATGCCGACGTTGTTCATTTTCAGCATGGAAATGTGCGAGGGATCCATTTTGTTTTTATCTTTAAGACGGCCGACGTGCAGCGCGAGCAATTGGCCTTTCACAATTTCGGTGATCATCCAAGCGAGTTTTTCCTGCACGAGTTGGTGCGAGGCGATGGGCTTGTTGGCAAATTGCTTGCGCGTTTTGGCATATTGCAGCGCGGTGTCGTAGCAGGCCATCGCGGCGCCGAGCGCGCCCCAGCCGATGCCGTAGCGCGCCTGGTTCAGGCAGCTCAACGGTCCTTTCAACCCCACGACGCCGGGGAGCAGATTTTCTTCGGGGATTTCGCAATCGCTGAAAGATAAGCCGGAAGTGACCGAAGCGCGCAGCGACCATTTTCCGTGTACGTCCCAGGATTTGAATCCCGGCGAACCTTTTTCGACGAGGAAACCGCGGACTTTATCGTCCTCGCCTTTGGCCCAGACCACCGCGACATCAGCGATGGAGCCGCTGGTGATCCACATTTTTTCGCCGTTCAAAACGTATTTGCCGCCCTTTTTCACGGCGCGGGTAAGCATCCCGCCGGGATTCGAACCAAATTGCGGTTCAGTCAGCCCGAAGCAGCCGATGGCTTTGCCTTGCTGCAAAAGCGGCAGCCATTTATTTTTTTGCGCGTCGCTGCCGTAGGAATAAATCGGGTACATCACCAGCGCGCCCTGTACGGAAACAAAACTGCGCAAGCCGGAATCCCCGCGCTCGAGTTCCTGGGTCATAAGGCCGTAGGCGACGTTGGACATGCCCGCGCACCCGTAGCCTTGTAAATTCGCGCCAAAGAATCCGAGTTCGCCGAGCTGCGGAACCAGGTGCATCGGAAAAGTGGCTTCGCGGCTGTGTTTTTCGATGATGGGAATGACTTCGTTTTCGACGAATTCGCGCGCGGTCTGGCGGACGAGCTTTTCTTCGTCGTTCAATTGCGAATCGAAGTCGATGTAGTCCACACCGCCGAATTTGGCCATGCGATGGTCCTTTCGAGTGTTCCTAGAGTGTAGCAACGCGCCGGATTTGGCAGCAACCGCGCTGGCTTGACGCAACGCGGCGCAGCGGCGAAACTTTTTGTTTACTCAATGCCGTCCGAAGGACCATGGAGACGTGACGAAGAAGGCTTCAGCAAGGCAAGAGAGAACAACGCGAAAGAGCAAGATGCCGGCCTTTCGGAAGGTGCTTTCAACGCAACCCAAAATCCTGATTTTTGATGTGGATGGCGTGCTCGTGGACGTGACCGGCACGTACTGGCGATCGGCGCTCGAAACAGTGCGTTACCTTACGGGCAAACGCGTGACCTACGCGGAGCTGCACAAATGGAAGAGCAAGCCTGGGTTCAACGACGACTGGAGCATGGTGGCGGCGTGGGTCACGGCCCTGGGGAAGCCGCTTTCTTACGAAGAAGCGCGAGTCGCCTTCGAGAACTTTTACTGGGGCAGCGACGGAAAGCCCGGAAACGTTCGCAATGAAAAAATCCTGGTGAGCGCCCGGCAAATCGAAAAGTGGGCGAGGCGATTCGAACTGAATCTGTTCACCGGACGGACGCGCCAGGAGCTTTCGTATACGTTCGAACGCTGGCCAGCCACGAAATATTTCCGGACCATCATCACCATGGACGACGCCAGGAAGAAGCCGCATCCCGACGGCCTGCAGATGATTTTGGGCGGTCGCGATGCGGCCACAGCCCTCTATCTTGGCGACAACATTGACGATGCGCTGGCTGCGCGAGAGGCGGGCGTCCCGTTCTTCGCGATAATCGCGCGCAACGAGCACCGCTATCGCGAACGCGCCACGCGGTTCCGCGAATTAGGCGCGCTGGCACTGCTTCCCCGCGCCACTGAATTGAATCGCATACTTGCCTAGAAGAAGGAAACAGCACTCCACCGCCCTCGCCAGGAGTGCAATGTGAGAATCGGCTGCCACTCTTTCCTCGATCTGGTAGAGTGCGTCGAGCTAATTGTTGGATGGGGAATCCCGATGAAACGACGCACTTTTCTGAATGTCACCGCGGGCGCCGCGACTGCTTTGGCATACGATCCGATGGCGCTGGCCAACGGACAGGAACGAAAGGCGCCGGTTGTCTATCCGGATCCCGCCGTGGAAGTCATCGATCCGCGCTTCACAAAATACGTCGTCGGAAATGCCGCGGTTGAGCGCCTGTACACTGGCGCGCGCTGGGCCGAAGGGCCTGTTTGGTTCGGGGATGGGTGCTATCTTCTGTTCAGCGACATCCCCAACAATCGCATTCTGCGATGGCTGGAGGACACTGGGGAGGTCACCATTTTCCGCAGTCCTTCCAACTACAGCAATGGAAACTATCGCGACCGGCAAGGCAGGCTGCTGACCTGTGAGCACGACACACGCCGCCTGACGCGAACCGAACACGATGGCACGATCACTGTCCTGATGGACCAGTTTCAAGGCAAGAAGCTGAACGCTCCGAATGACCTCGCGGTCCATTCCGACGGCGCCATCTGGTTCACGGATCCCGGCTACGGGATCATGTCGAATTACGAAGGCCACAAAGCAGCATTTGAACTGCCTACCAACGTTTATCGCCTCGATCCGAATACGCGCCAGGCGACGGTCGTCGTCAGTGACCTGGACAAACCCAACGGAATTTGTTTCTCACCGGATGAAAAGAAACTGTATATCGTGGACACGGGAGTTCCCAAACACGCTGGCGATCCGCACCCCATTCGCGTTTACGACGTCGAGGATGGCGTGCGCCTCAAGAATGGCCGGCTGTTTGTGAACATGGCGCCGGGTTCCTCCGACGGCATCCGGTGCGACATAGACGGCAATGTGTGGTCGGCTGCGGGATGGGTGGGAGAAGGCTACAATGGCGTGCACGTTTTCGCTCCGGACGGTACGCTGATCGGCAAGATTCATCTTCCGGAAACCTGCGCCAACCTCTGCTTCGGCGGCGCCAAGAAGAACCGCCTATTCATGGCCGCAAGCCAATCTCTTTATTCGCTTTATGTTGGCACGCAAGCCGCGCAACTGCCGTGACCCCGCGAACGATTTGCTTTTGTGGGTTGCCCGAGGAGGTCCAATGACCGGTGCAACTATTCCCGCCATGCAAACTCCGCCGAAGAAGAGCCGCCTCCTGCGATTTGTGAAGCGCGCGTTGATCGGGGTGGTCCTTTTGCTCGTGTGTGCAGCTCTGGTGGGCGCTGCCTACCAGGCGATCGCAAATTGGAGAGACGCGCGGCGGTTTCCTCAAGAGGGACGTTCGATTGCGCTGGGCGCCGATTTCCCTGGAGTTTCGCTGAGTCTGAACTGCATGGGGCAAGGCTCGCCCACCGTGATCCTCGATAGCGGCCTGGGCGTTCCTGCAGCGGGATGGGATTTGGTAATGCCCGACGTCGCCAAATTCGCGCGCGTTTGTTCCTACGATCGCGCGGGGTACGGCTGGAGCAGCGCAGGCCCAATGCCGCGAACGAGCGGAGAAATCGTCAAGGAATTGCACGCGCTGCTTGCCGCTTCCGAAGAGAAGGGGCCGTTTGTACTGGTGGGCCATTCGTTCGGTGGCTACAACGTGAGGATTTACGCAGATAAATACCCGGCGGACGTGGCCGGACTCGTGCTCGTAGATACCTCGCACGAAGATCAAGAGCAATTGATGCCCCCTTCATTGAGGAAGCTTACTCAGGATCAAATCAAGCAACTGGACTCGCAAAAACGCCTGATGCCAATTCTCATCTTCTTCGGAATTGCGCGGCTGACGGCGGGCGACGACGGTGACAGCAAGCTAAGCAAGGAATTCCGCGGCAAGATGAAATATTTACAACTGCAAACAAAATTTATCGACGCCGCGTTTTCGGAAATTAAAAGCTTCTCACTGAGCGCCGAGGAAGTTCGCCGCACGGGAAACCTGGGTGACCGGCCGCTGGTGGTGCTTACAGCGGGAAAAGATCTCGAGGCAAAGGATCTGCCGAAAGGCGTTTCCGTGGAGGAGATGCGAGAGTTCAGGAAAACCTGGGTTAACGATCTTCAGGTACGGCAAACGCGGCTCTCCACCCGCGGAAAGCGGATTATCGTTCCGGATAGCACGCACATGATCCCGATGGAAAGGCCGGACGCCGTGGTGAACGCGATCCGCGAGGTTTGCGACGCCGTGAAAGCGGGACCGGCGCCGAAAAGCTAAGGACGTGCAATGGCGGGAGCCGAAAGCGCAAAAGCATCCTTCTGGCAACATAGAGGTTCTAATGAGTGACATTTCCTGACCTCTGCTTTCTTCGGGAGAGAAGCGGAGGAACCCTTGAAAACTAAAGACCTGTTAGCTTTTTCATTCCTTGGAATGTCTGGGGCGCTGCTCCTGTGTTCGCAAAGTGCACGGGCGCAGGCGCCGGCCGGACCGGTCGCCGCACCACCACCCGGGACAGCGCCCGTCGCGAAAGCACCGGAACCAGCGGCGCTGCCGCCTCCCCGGCAGACCATCCTGGGTGCGTGGAAATTGAACAAAGACGAGAGCGACGATCCCCGCGAGCGAATGCAAGAGTCGCGCGATTCGAACGGCGGAGGATATGGCGGAAGACGCGGCGGCGGAGGGTGGCCTGGAGGAGGAGGAGGCCGTCGCGGCGGGTACGGCGGCGAGAGCGATGAGGAGCGTCAGAAAATGCATGAACTCCTGAGCCCGCCTGCGACGATGACGTTCTCAGCGACCGGTGCGGAAGTGGATTTGCAGGACGGCCGCGACCGTAAGCGGGCCTTCATGACCGACGGACGCAAGCTGCAGAAATCGAAAGACTACAGCTATCAGGAAATCGCCGCAAAATGGGACGGCAACCGGCTGGTCACCGAGGAAAAAAGTCCGCGCGGAGGAAAGATGAGCCGGACATTCGAATTGTCCCCCGACGGCCGGCAACTTTACGAAAACCTGCACATCGAGAGCAGCGGGCGAAATAGCCGTTCGCTGGATAGACACTACGTCTACGACATTGTTGCCGAGGAACAGAAGCGATAGTGAAAGCAAGACAACACCGATCCTCCTTTTCCCTGTGTCTTCAAGGCCGCGCGTGAACCGCAGCTGATGCCGCAATCGCAAACGTTGCAGCTCGACCGTGACTGACTAACGTGGCGGCAATTTCGCCTTTCGTCTCTTTCGGACCCGGAGGTAGCCGCTTAGAACTATTAAGACAATGGAAAGCGGCGCCCAGACCCATCGGTACGGGCCAGACAAAACGAAAGGCAGCAACAGGGCGGCAGCTTGGAGAGCGAGGAACAGGCAAAAACCTGTCGCGATGATCGCACCAACCAGAACAAGAGGACGACTGGCGAGAGACATTGCCCACCGCACAACGAGCCTGGAGCCTAGTATAACACCCGGGAGTCGCGTTGACGCCCGGCGCGGCGGATGCTATAAAATACATTTTGAAGCGGCGGTCTGAAGCCCACCGTACGCTCCCTGGGGTGGAGCGAGGCGCGGCTGCCAACCCAACTGCCCCGCGCGGATCCGGGTCAGAGGCGACGGAAATTTAGGCGCAACAATTTGATGCCTTCCATCGGTCACCAACTTGGCGAACTGTTCCTTGGGGCTGCGCCCACAGTCCTGATTATCCTCATTTTTTACTTCATCTTACGGACGCTTTTCTTCCAGCCGTTGCTGAAAGTCATGGCGGAGCGCGACGCGCGGACCATAGGCGCGCAGAAGGCTGCGGAAGGCGCTCAAGCAGCGGCGGCCGAAAAGGTGAAGCAATACCAGGAAGCCCTAAAGCAGGCGCGCGGGAAAGTGTACGTGGAACAAGAGGCAGGCAGGAAGAAACTGCTCGACGAGCGGACGGCGCAATTGAAGGACGCGCGGAGCAGGGCCACTGGGGAAGTTGGTGTGGCGAAAGAACGTGTAGCCAAGGAACTTGCGGCCGCGCGGCGCGATGTGGAGGCGTCCGTGGCTCAACTTGCCGCTGAAATCGCGCGGCGCATTCTGCAAGCGCCGCCGGGTCCAAGCGCCCCCGCGAGAGAGGCTCGATGAAGGCGAGACGCCACGTCTTGGTCGCAGCGAGCGCCGTGATTGCGGCGCTTTTCTTAACTCTGACGGTGCACGCCGCGGAAGAAAGCGGAGCTGCAGGTGCGGGCCCCTCCGAGGAAATCTTCAAGTGGATTAATTTTGCGATCGTCGCGGGCGCTCTTTTGTGGGTGTGTTTGAAAAAGGCGCCGGGATTTTTCCGCGGGCACGCCGAAGCTATCGGTTCCGCGATCACCAAAGCTTGCAGCGCCAAAGCAGCCGCTGACGCGCAACTGCGCGAAGCGGAGACGAAACTCGCGAACCTCGACAAGGAAGTAGCCGAACTGCGCGCCTCTGCGGAGCGCGAAGCCGCTGCGGAGGTCGAGCGGATTCGTCTGGCAACGCGTTCGGACCTGGAAAAAATCGCCGCCGCCGCAAAAGCAGAAGTCGAGGCGGCGGAACGCGCGGCGGGGCTGGAATTGAAAGCACTGGCCGCGAAGCTGGCGGTGGACGGCGCGGAAGCGCTCCTTGTGAAACAGCTAAACGCGCAGGCGCAGGCAGGGCTGATTAGCAACTTCGTGAAAAGTCTGGAAGGGATGCCGAATTGAAGTCCGCGAGCCTCCAATACGCAAACGCGATGACGGACATCGCGCTGGAACAGGGTGCAGCCGAGCCTGCCGCCAAGCAACTGGCGAGTTTTGGCGCGGCGTACGAGCAATCGGTAGAATTGCGCACGTTTCTGGCAAGTCCCGCGGTCAGTGTGGAAGCGAAACACGCAGTGATTGAAAAGATCACCGGGCGCATCGGTGCGAGCAAGATTATCCGCAATTTCCTCTTTGTAATTGCAGATCATCGGCGCACGCAACTGATTCCGGAAATCATTACAACGTTTCAGCAAGTGTTGCGTCAGCGCCAGGGTGTGGCGGAAGCGGACATTTCTTCGGCAGTGGAGCTGACCGCGGCGCAGAAAAAAGAGCTGGCGGCAACACTGGCGCGCCTGACGGGAAAGAAAATCGAGCCGAAGTATTCACTCGATCCCGCGCTGCTCGGCGGCGCAGTAGTGCGCATCGGAGACACGATTTACGATGGTTCGTTGCGGAGCCGTTTGAACGAGATGCGCGCGCGGCTTGCAGCGGAATAAAAAGGCTAAGGAACAGCGTTTTCGGCCAGGGTGTGACGAAGTAGCTTTCGGGGAAGCGACGGAGCAGGCATGGCAAACATCAAGGCAGACGAAATCAGCAAAATACTGCGCGAGCAGATTGAGAATTACGAGCAGACCGTCTCGGTGGACGAAGTGGGCGCGATCATCAGCGTCGGCGACGGTATTGCGCGCGTGCATGGCCTCGAAAAAGTGATGGCCGGCGAGATGCTGGCGTTCCCGCACGACATTTACGGCATCGCCCTCAACCTGGAAGAAGAGGAAGTCGGTGTTGTCCTTCTGGGCGAAACGACGGAGCTCAAAGAAGGCGACGTCGTCAAGCGCACCAACACGATTATGTCCGTGCCGGTGGGTGAAGCTCTGGTGGGACGTGTGGTGAATCCGTTGGGGCAGCCGTTGGACGGCAAGGGGCCGATAGCCACGAAGCAGCGCAATGCCCTCGAGCGCATCGCGCCGGGCGTGCTTGACCGCCAGCCGGTACGCGAGCCGCTGCAGACTGGCATTAAAGCGATTGACAGCATGATTCCCATCGGGCGCGGCCAGCGCGAATTGATCATCGGCGACCGGCAGACGGGCAAGACCGCGGTCATTCTTGACACCATCATCAACCAAAAGGGCGGGGATGTTATTTGCATTTACTGCGGCATCGGGCAAAAGCGTTCGACGATCGCGCAGGTGGTGAAGACGCTGACGGACGCGGGCGCAATGGACTACACGATTGTGGTGGCTTCGTCGGCCGCGGAGCCCGCTTCGCTGCAATACATCGCGCCATACGCGGCATGCGCCATGGGCGAATATTTCCGCGACAACAAACGGCATGCGGTGGCGTTTTACGACGATCTTTCGAAACACGCGCAGGCGTACCGCGAGATTTCTTTGCTGCTACGGCGTCCGCCGGGACGCGAAGCGTTTCCGGGCGACGTGTTTTATTTGCATTCGCGCTTGCTGGAGCGCGCCGCAAAACTGAATGACAAGCTGGGGGCGGGATCGTTGACTGCTTTGCCGGTCATTGAAACGCAGGCCGGCGACGTTTCCGCGTACATTCCCACCAACGTGATTTCGATTACCGACGGGCAGATTTACCTGGAAGCGGACCTTTTTAACGCGGGCATTCGTCCCGCCATCAACGTGGGCATCAGCGTGAGCCGCGTGGGCGGCAACGCGCAGATTAAGGCGATGCGGCAAGTGGCCGGCTCTCTGCGGCTGGACATGGCGCAGTATCGCGAACTGGCGGCGTTCGCGCAGTTCGGTGCGGATCAGCTCGATAAGGTGACGCAAGGTCAGCTTGCCCGCGGGCAACGACTCACGGAAGTTTTGAAGCAGGACCAGTACGTGCCGCTCCCGGCGGAGAAGCAGGTGCTCATCATTCAAGTTGCGACCAGCGGGGCCCTTGACGCCGTGCCCGTGGCGGAGGTGCGCCGGTTCGAACGCGAGCTTTTGCAGTTCACGGAGACGAATTACCCGTCTTTGCTGAAGAACATCGCCGCGAAGAAAGCGCTCGACGATGGCATCAAGGCGGAGATCAAGACAGCCGTCGAGGCGTTCAAGGAGCGCTTTACGGTGGCGGCTACCGGAGCCGCAAATTAGGGACTTGGACTGACGAACCAGCATGCCGACACTTCTCGATTTCCGGCGACGCATCCGCTCGGTAAAAAACACCCAGCAGATTACGCGCGCCATGAAGTTTGTGGCCGCCGCGCGGTTGCGACGCGCTCAGGAAGCGGCGTTGGCGGCGAGGCCGTATGCGAAAGAACTGGTGCGCGTGTTGCGCTCGACCATCAGCCGTATCGCGGAGCCGCAGCATCCTTTGCTGGCGCGCCGTCCGGAAGAACGAGTTCTCGCGCTGGTCTTGACGGGCGAGCGCGGCTTGGCGGGCGCGTTCAATACCAATATTTTGCGCAAGGCAAATGAATTGTTTCGCGCAAATAAGAACCGAAGGCTTTCGGTCATTCCCGTTGGCAAGAAGGGCCGGGACGCTTTGCGGAAGGCCGGGTTCAACCTTATCGCCGAATACATCAATGTGCTGGCGCGCGTGGAATTTGGGACGGTGCGCGAGATTTCGAATTTGGTGACGGATTTGTACGCCAAAGGGGAGATCGATTCCGTTTATGTCATCTTCAGTGAATTCAAAACGGTGATGTCGGCGAACCTGACGATGGAGAAGCTCTTGCCGGTGGATGCGGCACAAGTGCAGGAAGGCAGCGAAGGCGCGGCGGCTAGCGCTCAGGTGGATTACATATACGAACAGCCGGAAGAGCAGCTTCTCGATCGTCTTCTGCCGCGCTACGTCGAATCGCAAGTGCAGCGCGCGATGCTGGAATCGTCCGCCGCGGAACACGCGGCGCGCATGACGGCAATGGAATCAGCAACCAAAAACGCTGGCGACGTGATCGAAGCGCTGACGCTGCACATGAACAAAGTGCGCCAGGCGGCTATTACGAAGGAAATCATTGAGATTGTGAGCGGTGCGAGGAGCACTGCTTAGGAGAAGGCATGGCGGAAAAATACGCAGCCGTGGGACACATCGTGCAGATCATCGGGCCCGTGCTCGACGTGCAATTCGAAAGCGGACATCTGCCCGCCATCTACAACGCGGTTCGCATCACCAGCGACGGGTATAACGTCCCCGAACCCATTGACGTGACCGCTGAAGTGCAGCAGCACCTGGGCGAAGGGCGCGTGCGTGCTGTGGCGATGGAACCAACGGAAGGACTCGTTCGCGGTATGAAAGCTTTCGACTTGGGCGAGGGCATCAGCGTGCCGGTTGGCCGCACCACGCTGGGCCGCGTGATGAACGTCCTCGGCAAACCGGTGGACCAACTCGGCCCTCTGGAAAGCAAGACGCGCTACCAAATCCACCGGCCTGCACCGCTGCTCGATCAGCAATCCACCACGCTGGAAATGTTCGAGACCGGCATCAAGGTCGTGGACCTGATTCAGCCGTTCCTGAAGGGCGGAAAAATCGGACTGTTCGGCGGCGCGGGAGTCGGCAAAACGGTACTCATTCAAGAGTTGATTCACAACGTCGCGATGCAGCACGGCGGCGTCTCAGTTTTCTCGGGAGTGGGCGAGCGCACGCGCGAAGGAAACGACCTGTGGCTGGAATTTCAGGAATCAGGCGTGGTTGTACCTGGCAATTCCGAGAAGTCGCGCGCCGCGCTGATCTATGGCCAGATGACCGAACCGCCAGGAGCGCGTCTGCGCGTCGGCCTGACCGGTCTGACCGTGGCGGAGTACTTCCGCGACCAGGAACATCTCGACGTGCTCCTGTTCATTGATAACATTTTCCGCTTCGTGCAGGCAGGGTCGGAAGTCTCCGCTCTCCTTGGGCGCATGCCGTCGGCCGTCGGTTATCAGCCGAACCTCAACACGGAAATCGGCGAATTGCAGGAGCGCATCACTTCAACCAAAACCGGCTCCATCACCTCGGTGCAGGCGATTTACGTGCCCGCCGACGACTACACGGACCCGGCGCCGGCCGCGACGTTTACACACTTGGATGCCTCCACGAACCTGAGCCGGCAAATCGTCGAACGAGGCATTTATCCCGCGGTGGATCCGCTGGCCAGCTTCTCGCGCATTTTGGATCCGCGCATCGTGGGCCAGGAGCATTACGCCGTGGCGCGCGCGGTGAAATCCATTCTCCAGCGCTACAAGGACTTGCAGGACATCATCGCGATTCTCGGCATCGAAGAACTTTCCGACGAGGACAAGCGCACCGTGGCGCGAGCACGCAAGATCGAAAAGTTCCTCTCCCAACCGATGTTCGTGGCCGCGCAATTCACCGGCCTCGAAGGCAAGTACGTCAAGATCGAAGACACCGTGCGCAGCTTCAAGGAAATCGTCGAAGGCAAGTACGACGATATCCCGGAGCAGGCGTTCTACATGGTGGGCACCATCGAAGAGGCCTTACAAAAAGCGGAAAAGATGAAGGCAGGCGTTTAAGAGAAAATGCTTCCCGAAGCCATGGAACTGGTGATCGTCACGCCTACGCGGCAATTGGTGCGCGTGCGAACCACCGAAGTCACGTTGCCGGGCGCCAATGGTTACCTCGGAATTCTTCCGGGCCACGCGCCGTTGATGACCGAGCTCGGCATCGGCGAATTGACGTTTCAGGGCGCAGCGCAAGGGGCGGCGCCTCTTGCTATCGTTCGCGGCTTCGCGGAGGTTTTGCCGGATCGCGTGACCGTCCTCGCGGAAACTGCCGAGCTCGCTGCAGAAATTGACCTCGAGCGCGCGGAAGCCGCGAAAGCTCGCGCTGAGAAACGCCTTGCCGCAGGCGCTCCCGACATCGATTGGGACCGTGCCGGCGTGGCCCTTCAGCGCGCCCTCATTCGCGTTCAGGTTGCGCGCAAATTCCGCGGCGTTCCTGCCCATTCCCAGTGAGCTTGCGATCCGCGCCGCCTCTGGTCAATTTTGTGACGCGACAGAGGGCAATACATTTAATCTAATTGTAGACAAAGCAATGGAGCCCATAACGATTTACACCACAGCTTGGTGCCCGGATTGCCGCTACACGAAGGCTTTCCTGCGCGAAAGAGGCGTTGCCTACCGCGAAGTGAACATCGAAGAGGATGAAGCCGCCGAAGAAATCGTGCTCAAAGCCAATAACGGCTTGCGCAAGGTGCCGACGCTGGAAGTGGCCGGGCGCTACTTCGCTTGCAGCCCTTTCGATCCCGAGGAGCTTGCAGACGAACTCAATATCCCGCTGAATCCGTGATTCCTAGAGAAAGCGCAACTAGGTCTAATGCACTGATATCCCGCGCGCCCACACATGGGTCACGCGCAGAGATTCGTCTAGCAGCAGGACGTCCGCATCCGCTCCAACCCGTAAGGACCCCTTCTTGAATTCGATCCCCAGCAACGAGGCGGGATTCAGCGTCAGCATGCGAACCGCGTCCGTCAGGGGAACACCCAGGTTGACGATGTTCCGGAGCGCGCGGTCAAGCGTCAGGGTGCTACCCGCAAGAATTCCTGCAGCGTTGCGGCAAACCCCATTGGTCACCGTCACCTCAAAACCGCCCAGCATGTACTTACCGTCCGGCATGCCGGTGGCGGATAGCCCGTCGCTCACGAGAGTGACCCGCTCATAACCCTTCGCTCTCAAGAGCAACTTCATCGCGCCCTCCTCGACGTGGACTCCGTCGGCGATCAGCTCCGCATTGATCTCCGGGGAAGTCAGCACGGCGCCGATCACGCCCGGATCGCGGTGCGTGAACGGCCGCATGGCGTTATACGTGTGCGTCGCGCTGCGCGCGCCTTGAGCGATGGCAAAACGGGTTTGCTCATAGTTCGCATCGGTATGCCCCACGGAAACGACCAGGCCTGCCTTGCGCGCCGCTTCGATGCACGGCGTCGCTCCCAACACTTCGGGAGCAATGGTAATCAGCCGCGCCTTTCCTTTCGCGGCTTGCAGGAAACGGTTGAGTAAGTCCGCCGACGGAGCCTGAATCCATTCCACGGGATGCACGCCACGCCGCTCTTTGCTGATAAACGGCCCCTCGAAGTGAATACCCAGAACTTCCGCCCGGGATTCCTTCGCCGCATGCTGCTGCGTGATGTACAACGAAATCCCCGCCGTCGCACGGATAGTGGCGTCAGGTGCGGCGGTGACCGTCGTAGCCAGCAGCGAGGTGGTGCCGAACTCCGCCACCTTCCGGGTGACAACAGCCAGCGCATCCTCGTCGCCTTCCATCATGTCGCGCCCGCCCGCGCCGTGAATATGAATGTCAATGAATCCCGGAATCGCCGTCTTCTCGGTCGCGTTGAGCTCCGTCGCGCCTGCGGGCAGGCTTACGCCGCTGCGCGGCCCAATCGCCTCGATAACGTCGTCGCGAATCAATATCCCCGCGTCGTTGATTTCAGAAGTGGGAGTTAAAGCACGCCCGGCATGGATCAAAGTGGTCGGCATGGCCGTTCAACATCGTAACGGAAATGCGTGGCGGGACAAAACAAAACGGGCAGACCTGGTATTTCAGTCTGCCCGCCTGTTCCGAATTCGGAATGCTTCCGTTTACTTGCCGGCCATATCAATGCTGGCTAGTTTCAGCGTGTCGCCTTCCACCGTGCCCTTGACGGTCACGTGATGGCCGGCGTGGTCCGCTACCTTGTCCTGCGCATCGACCACGTACACTTTCTTGTCGGCGTCGTTCACGAACACGTACTTCGCGCCATGTTCCTTGACGCATTTGGTCGTGCACTCGCCGGCCTTTTCATTGGCGCCCTTCACTCCGCACTGGCTGTCGGAAATCCAGCCGGTCATGGAGCTATCTGCCGCCATTAGAAGTGTCCCGGTAAACAGCGTTGCTGCAAGCGCCGTTGTGAGTCTTAGTTTCATTTTTTCCCCCTCCAGAAGTCCATTTGTGGTGGTTGAGTTGCCGGGCCGCCCCTGTAAGCTTCGCATAGCCGCGGCTCCGGTGTCCAGCTACTTCCTAAACCGTTCTACACCCTAACTTTATTCCCGGATGAGCCCAAAAAGAAAGGGGGAGGATTCTTCTGGAATCCTCCCCTGCTTGCCTCGCAATCCTAAGGATCTGCGGTTGCTTACGCTAGTTCCAAGCTTATTGGCCGGAAGTGGTATTGCTTGCCGAGGCTGTCGTAGCGCCCTTCGGCATGCTCAAGTAGCCCGTAGCGCTGCTCTTGGTGACTTTGTTCACCACAAGCTCGAGCGCCGAGCGGCTGCCCCCCGTGTAGAAAAAGATGGGCTCGTTGACCGAGCGGTTCTTTTTCTCGAAGCTGTTGTCATCCGCAAGAACGTTGATCGTGTACTGGTTCTTCTTGGTATTGGTGTCTTTCAGCACCAGCTGAATGCCGCCCACTTTTGTCGCGCCGCCCTTGCGCTGTACGGTGAATTCAAAATAATCGCGCTGGCCAGTGCGGCGAAGCTGATCGATTTCGTCATGGTTGCGGGCGATTAGCGTGCCCATCTCGCTGCGGGCCATCTGGATGCTGTTCTTGGTAGCGTCGAGGTCACCTTTGACTCCAGTGACGTCGCCGTTCAGCTTGGTCAGGTCATCCGCACTCGCTTTGGTGGCCAGTTCGGCCTTCATGGAAGTAGCGAGAGTGTCAACCTTCTTGTCCACCGCGCTCGTAGCGTTCTTGGTCTGTTTGCGCGCAGTGATCAGTTCTCCCTGCGTGACGTTCAGCTTGTCCGCAATGACCCTCAGGTCGCTTTGGAGTTGCTGATTGATGTCGTCTTCTTTGGCCAGGCGCTGGCTCAGCGCTTCGCTGGCCTGCTTCGAGGCCACTGTCGTCTGCTCCAGGTTCTTGGCCTGATTAAGGGCGCTCCAGCCCAGTCCCAAACCTATGAGGGAAAGGCCACTCAAAATGCCCAGCGCCAATCCGACCCAACGAGGTGTTCCCGAGGTAGTCGTGTGTGAAAATTCCTGAAATTCGCTCATAAACGTTCGTGTCTCCTTTAGGTAGGCGACTTTGCCCTGTGTATGGGAAATGAGCACCCCTGGCACCAAAAGAACCGCATGCTACTAGTACTAGCTAAAGTAAGCGAAATCAAGGGGATAAACCTGATCGAGGGCGCGTAAGCCTAAATTCTAGAAGTACTAGTACGTGTAAAGCTTACGCAAGCACGTAGAAGGCACTCAAATGCTTCAAATTCAGTGGACTCTTGAGAATGGCCCCCCGTATTTACAAGGAAGGTGACAGCATAAGGAACGTCGCAACAGCTTAGAATTGAGGAGTTTACAGGTGAGAGAATCAAGCGGCCCGGAAGGCATCCGCTGTTGCTTCAGCCCGCTCCGGGTTGAAATAGCAGTCGAGCGTATTTACAGCAGCTTCGAGCACAAGGCGGCAGTCGGAGCAGCCTTCAAGATGACGCTTGATCTCGCTCTCGACCACCGAAGACAAACGCCCTTCTAAGTACCAGCAAATCAAGTGGATTGTGTCGCGACAGCTCATTACCCGGCCCTCAGCATTTCCCCCAAAGCGACAGCTGGGCACTACTTAGCTGTGCACTTGCACCACCAAAAGCTCGCCTTCCGAATTATGCAGCGTGAAGTTGTTGGAAAAACAAGGCTTACGGTCCCTTTGTCGCCTCAGGATAAACCGCAGGTGACAGTTCAGTTTTGAAAAGATTACACCCCAAATGGACAAAATGAGCACCGATTCGACAAGGCGTGCAAGCTTACCTTTGTGGAACGATGGTCATCTCGCGAAGCTTGGCAATTCTGTCCGGGAGCGCTGGGTGTGTGCTAAGCAGGGTCGCCAGCGAGCCGCCGCCAAAGAGCGGCTTCACGATGCAAAGAGAAGAGGTTGTAGGCGTAATGGCGGTTGTTGGGATGCGCTTGTTGTACGCGCCCAGGTTTTCGAGAGCGTTAATCAATCCGTAGGGATTGCCCACCATCCGCGCGCCTGTTGCGTCGGCCGAATACTCCCGCTGGCGCGAGAGACCTAGCTGCAACAGCATGGCGGCGATGGGCGCAAGAATGAGCATCAGGATAGCCCCCATTCCGCCGCCGTCACGGTCGTCGCGGTCCCCTCCCCCGAAGAAAAACCCCCAGCGGCTTAACGAGAAAATCGCCCCTGCTAGGGTTGCGGCAATCGAGCTGATCAGGATGTCGTAGTTGCGGACATGCGAAAGCTCGTGAGCGATAACGCCTTCGAGCTCGTCGTCATTCATCAGTTCAAGCAAACCCTGAGTCACCGCTACGGAGGCGTGATGCGGATTCCTTCCGGTTGCAAACGCATTTGGCGCGGCCTCCGGAACGACATAAAGTTTCGGGACCGGCAAATTCGCTTTCGCCGCGAGGCGTTCCATCACCGCATATAGGCGCGGCAACTGCTCGCGCGTTACAGGTTTAGCGCCGCTGGACATCAACGCGATCTTGTCCGAAAAGAAGTAAGCAAAAACGTTCATGACCACCGCGAATCCGAGTGCAAGCGTCATGCCGTTGGGGCCGCCGAAACGCCGGCCGATCAGCATCAACAAAAGCGTAAGGGCTACCAGCAAGAACGTTGTGCGAAAGACTCTCATAATTTCCTTCTATTCCAGGCGTGCGCTGTGCGCGCGCAAAATGCTCATCAGCCATTGCGAATGGGCCATTTTGAACTCGTTCTACGACACTACACCTCTTTAGATTAGATACGCGCCGCGGCCGCGGGTTGTTTCGCAGGCTTCCTCTCGAAGCGCATAACATCCCTTTGGCCATCGCGATCCGCGATAACATGATCGCCCGGCAACACCTTGCCTTCGAGAATCTGCAACGCCAGCGGATCCTGGATCAACCGTTGAATCGTGCGGCGAAGCGGTCGCGCACCGTAAGCCGGGTCGTAGCCTTCGCGCAAAAGCAGTTCTTGCGCTGCGGGCTGCAGTTCCAGAGTAATCTGCCGCTCCGCGAGCAGCTTTTCCACACTCTTCAAAAGCAGGCCAACGATTTTCGCCAGCTGCTCTTTTCCAAGTGGATTGAAGATCACGATCTCATCAATGCGGTTGATAAATTCCGGCCGGAACGCCGCGCGCAATGCTTCCATCGCCTCTTTTCGCGCGCGCTCTGGATCCTTACCCGTCAGCTCCGAAATGGCCGTCGAGCCTACGTTGCTGGTCATCACCAAAACGGTGTTGCGGAAGTCCACCGTACGGCCTTTGCCGTCCGTGAGGCGCCCGTCCTCGAGAATCTGCAACAAGACGTTGAACACGTCCGGATGTGCTTTCTCTATTTCGTCAAAGAGAATGACGGAATACAAATGTCGCCGGACTTGTTCGGTTAGCTGTCCGCCCTCTTCGTAGCCGACGTAGCCCGGCGGCGCGCCGATAAGCCGCGAAACGCTGTGCTTCTCCATGTACTCGCTCATATCAATGCGAATCATCAGCTTTTCGTCATCGAAGAGGAATTCTGCCA
>Ga0137379_10001080_pt1 | contig 24723 bp, 26 predicted proteins | sample SagtaG_18_FD_104812 | JGI IMG/M metagenome (GOLD analysis project Ga0137379, IMG submission 104812) | Vadose zone soil microbial communities from Sagehorn Ranch, Mendocino, California, USA - Sage2_L_80_16 metaG | ecosystem: Environmental > Terrestrial > Soil > Vadose zone | place: USA...
AACTTGGAGGAGATCGCCGCGCGCGCCTTCGCGAGAGCCGAGGGGGACGGATCGACCCCGATGACGTGGGGCGGCGGCTGCTGGTCGCGCACGCGCTCGAGAATGAGCTCCGTGATCGCACCCGGGCCGCAGCCGAGGTCGACGATCACCTCACGGCCCGGACAAATCACCCGCTCCAGAATCCAGCGGTTGACGTACCCGAAGAACGGATGCCGCGTGAACGGCGTGAACGAAAAGCGGTCGTCGTCTGCTGCCGGGGTTATCGCGGTCACATCTTATGAATCCCGAGCGGTCCGAGATGGACGTCGAGATTGTGATTGACCCGGTAACCCACAACCCCGTTCACATCGAGGCTCGCGGCGTCGCCGGTATAGACCTCTTTCCCGTTCACCATGAACTTCGCCTTGCCACCCTGGACCAGAATGCTCAACTCGTTCGTCGCCCGGCCGCCCGAGTCGGCCTTCGTGACGGCATCGCTCGCGGTCCATTCGACCACGGCAGTGGGCCGCGTGGTGTAGCTGGCGCGGCGGCGGATCGAGTACATCCCGTCGATCGGACGAACCAGGAAATAGGTGTAGGTCTGGCCCGAGTCGGCGAGGTTCTTCCCGCCGATGAAGATGCCGAATGCTTCGGGATGCGCGGGATTCTTCATCTGCGCCAGCTTGGCTACGACATGGTAGGTGCCGGAGATCGTGTCGCGATCGCGCCAGTAGATCGCGGCCGGCCCGACCGTGGTATGCAAACCATCGCCCATGCTCGTGAACTTGACATTGTCGAGCGGCGCCGGTTGGCCGGTCTGCCGGTTCGGCTCGGTGCGCACGCGCCAGCCGGCGGGCAACGGGCCGCCGCCGGCCACGGGATGGTCGGGGTCGGCCTGAGCCGCGAGCCCAGGGACGAAAAGCAAGAAGACCGCCGCAGCGGTCAGCAAGCGCATCGACATTCGTGGCTCTCCCACAGGTCTGAACATGCGTTCGTGAGTCTAAGTGACATCACGAAAAGGTTTTAGTCAAGAGCCGGCCAGGTCGTGCACCGTATCCAAGCTCACGATCTTGAGTTTGCGCTTGCCCATCGGGAGTGTGATGTCCACCTTTTGGCCGACTTTCCCGCCGAGCAATGCCTTGCCGAGCGGGGACGCCATCGAGACCGGCATCTCTGCCGCGCCGTCCTCGCCCTCGATGAACTCGCCGAGGGTGAGGGCGTAGACCTCCTTCTTCTTCGTATCGAGGTCTTCCACCGTCACGCGCGATCCGAATCCCACACGGTCGCGCGGAATGTCCTGCTCGCGGACATCGGACAGTTTCGACAGCCGCAGGCGCAAATGATGCACGCGCACCTGCGCGAATTGCTGTCGCTCGAGGGCAGCCTTGTACTCGGAGTTCTCCCGCAGGTCGCCGTGCGCGCGTGCCTTCTCGATCTCCTTCGGCAACACGAAAGAGATCTCATGATTCAGCCGTTCGACCTCGTCCTGGAGCTTCTGCTTGAGTCCTTCAATCATGCAGGATACTAACCGACGAACCGCCCCACCGGCTAGCTTTTAGCCTCATGCGCACCTACCACCAACTCACCGATCCCGACCGCTCCGGCCTGGCCGACCAGATCGGCGCTCAGCGCAAGCGCGTGGCGGAGCGCCTGGCCGGGGTGCGGCGCATCGTGGCGGTGATGAGCGGGAAGGGGGGGGTGGGGAAGAGTTTTGTCACGGCGCACCTGGCACGCGCGCTGGCCCGGGGCGGCCGGAGCGTGGGTGTGCTCGATGCCGACCTGAATGGGCCGACGATCCCCGGACTGCTGCAGGCACCGCCGACCGCCCAACCGCCGGCGGTAGGCCTCGACGGGGTGAAATGCATTTCCATGGGCCAATTCCTGGATGAGGGCGCTCCCCTGACGTTCACCGGCCCCGCCGCCGAGAGTTTCGTGTGGCGGGGGGCGATGGAAGCGTCGGCGCTGCGGGAATTCCTGGGCGATGTGGAATGGGGCAAGCTCGACATGTTGCTGCTCGACCTGCCGCCGGGTATGCAGCGTTACGTGGAGTTGTGCGACATCCTGGGGAATCCGCCCGCGGCGCTGACCGTGACGATCCCGACGCCCGAATCGCGAGATGCTGTGCGCCGCGCGATGCGCGCGGCCGTCGAACGCGGATCGGAGCTGCTCGGCATCGTGGAGAACATGGTGGGAGGGGCGTTGCAAGGCACGGCCGGGGACGATTTGGCGGCGGAGTTTGCCGCACCGGTCGTGGCCAGGATTCCCTGGCACCCGACACCAGACAGCTGGAACCAGTTGGCCGCGCAGCTATGAAGTTCCTCTGCGTCGAATGCGACCAGCAGATGGCCTTCGGCGAGCGGCAGCTTCCTGGCGACGGCACGCTGGCGGCGACCTTCAAGTGCCCGAAGTGCGGCCGTGTCGTGGCCATGCTCACGAACCCGATGGAGACGCAGCTCGTGTCGTCCCTGGGTGTGGAAATCGGTGGGCGGACGGTGCCGAGCGAACCCTTTGAGATGGTGCGGGCAAATGTGGTGACGGGCGGTCCGGCGTGGTCCACTGATGCGCAGGAGCGCTTGAGCCGGGTACCGAGCTTTGTGCGCGGCATGGTGAAGAAGATCTACGCCGATTACGCCAAGGAACGCGGTATCCCGGAGATCACGCCCGCGATCATGGACACCGCGCGCGCCGAGCTGGGCCTGGAAGGGATGTGAGCGGGGGCGGGGGCGGGGGCGGGGGCGACTTCGAGGAGCGCAGCGTCGGCGCGCTGCGCGTGCGCATCGACCGCACCCTGTGCGTCGGCTTCGGCGACTGCATCACGGAAGCCCCGGAAGCGTTCGTGCTGGATGACAGCGGCACGGCCGTATTCGTGAAGCCGGATGCGGTTGAGCGGGAGCGGTTATTGCGCGCGTGCGACGCCTGCCCGGTGGATGCGATTACGGTTTGGAACGAAACCGGGACCCAAATCGTCCCGGGAGCTTGTGAACAAGTTCCTTGACAGCCTCGGGACTCGCGCACATATCCCTTAACTCTGACGGCATCCACACCGACATCTAGAGTTCAGGCCCGCTCGAGCGGCGTTACTCGGGGAGGTAGTGGTGTACCGCGAGATTTTCGTTCCGGTCGACAACTCGCAGCACTCCGATTGGGCCGTCGACCGCGCCATTGAGATGTGTAGGAAAACAGGCGGCAGAATCACCGGCAACCATGTCTACGCCGCCCGCCTCCACGATGTCCGCTTCCGCCAGCTCGAGACCGGCCTCCCCGCCCAGTTCCAGACGCCCGAAGAAATCAAGAAACAGCGCAAGATCCACGACAAACTGATCGAGAAGGGATTGCAGCTGATCGCCGACAGCTTCCTCGATCAGCTGGGCAAGCGCTGTGAATCGGCCGGTGTGCCGCTGACGCGCCAGCTGCTCGAAGGCATCAACTACGAAGAGATCGTCAACGAAGTGAACCGGGGTGCGGGCCGCCTGCCGGGCCTGATCGGGTTCGATCCGAACCGCGCCGCCGGCTACGACGGCGGCGACAAGGTCCGCAGCGACGTCAAGCTCGGCGAAAACGGCCGGCTCGTCGCCGAGGACGAGGATGCCGCCGCCCGTCTGGTCGGCTCGTCCGGACGGCAGTACGACCTGCTCGCGATCGGCGCCCACGGCCTCGGCCGCCAGCAGTTGTCGCAGCTCGGCGGCGTCGTCGCGCGCGTGCTGCGCGATATCGAGAAGGACGTGCTCATCGTGCGCGACCAGCAGCCGCTCGAGGGCGGCCGTTTCCTGGTCTGTGTGGATGGATCGTCCTACAGCTACAAAGCCATGAAGGCGGCGCTCGAGCTGGCCCAGAAGTTCGGCGGCTCGCTGTTTGTCTGCAGCGCGTTCGACGTGGAGTATCACCACGTCGTCTTCCACAACATCAAGGACGTGCTGTCGTATCAGGCGTCGAAGGTGTTCAAGTTCGAAGAGCAGGAAGAGCTCCACAACAACATCATCGACAAGGGGCTGCTCAAGCTCTGCCAGGCGAACCTGAAGCGCGCCGAGGTGATGGCGCAGCGGTACCCCGACGTGCCGCTCAAGACGCAGATCCTCATCGGCAAGCCATTCCAGGTAATCATGCAGTGGGTGGAGGAGATCAAGCCCTCGCTGCTGGTGATCGGCCGCCACGGGGCGCACCGCGTCGAAAACACGGAGCTGGGATCGCAGGCGGAGAATCTGCTGCGGTTGGCGCCGTGCTCTGTGTTGTTGACGGGTGTGGTGGGCGTGCGGCCCGAGGACATCCCCTGGATCGAAGAAGACGGTCAGGCCGGTCTACCCTGGGCGCCCGAAGCCGAGGTGCGGATTCTCCGCGTGCCGCCGTTCGCGCAGGGGATCGCGCGCCGCGCCGTCGAAGAGTACGTGCTCGAGAAGGTGGAAAATGCCGGGCCGCCGCCGACCGTGACGAATAAGTGGCTCGACGAAGCCATTCAGAAGCTGCTGCCCACGCACATGCAGCTGATCATGGGCATCGGCAGCGCCGAAGAGATCGCGCTCGCCGAGGTGAAGGCGACCGAGCAGATGAAGGCGACGAAGGTGCAAGGACACGACGCCGATCCCGAGCCCCAGGTCCCCGAAGTCGAGACCAAATGCCCGGTTACGGGCGCGGTCTCGAAGCGGCCGCGCGTCGCCTCCGACCCGATCGTCTGGACCGAGGAGGGGTGGCAGCGGCTGCAGCTCGTGCCGCTGATCGCGCGCCCGCTGGCGCGGAACACCGTCGAGCGCTTCGCCCGAAACCACGACATCTGGCGTGTCACGACCCACGTCATGGACGACAACAAGCAGGCGATGATCGAGGCCGACGAGTTCGACGTCGACACGATGATGGCCATGTTCACTGAGCTTCGGGCTAAACAGATCCGCGGCGAGGCTTCTTCCCTTCAAGCCTTTATCGAGGAAGCCAAAGCGCAGGGGATCACGCGCTGCCCCATCCGCGACATCGAAGCGAAGATGGACAAGTGCCCCGTCGACATGAAGACGGTGACGCCCGAAGAGGCGAAACGGGCGGTCGAGAAACTGCTGCAGTGAGCCACGTCCCACACGTCGTCGCCTGGAATCTCACGCGGCGCTGCAATCTCGAGTGCGCCCATTGCTACATCTCGGCCGGTCCACACGAGAGCGCGACGTCGGAGCTCGCGACGAGTGAGTGCCTGCGGATCGTGGACGAGCTGCTCGGCGTGAATCCGGCGCCGCTGCTGATTCTGTCGGGCGGCGAGCCGCTGCTGCGCCCGGACGTCACGCAGATCGCGGGGTACGCCTCGCAGCACGGCGCAACCGTGGTGGTCGGGACGAACGGCACGCTCCTGACGGACGAGCGGATCGCCGCGCTCAAGGCGGCCGGCGTGCGGGGCGTGGCGGTCTCGATCGATTCCTTGCGGCCGACCTACCACGACAACTTCCGCCACGGCAAAGGCTCGCTCGATGCCACGACCCTAGCGCTGGGCCGGCTGCGCGCGCAGCGGCTCGATTTCATCATCCAGACGACGGCGACCAAGGGGAATCGCGCCGAGCTGGAGCGGGTGGCACAGTGGTCGGCAGAGCAGGGCGCCGTCGCGTTCAACTGCTACTTCCTGGTCGCGACGGGACGGGGCGCGGGGTTGTCCGACCTGGCGCCGGCCGAGTACGAGGCGATCCTCGCCGATCTCGCGCGCTGGCAACGCCAGTACCGCGGCCAGATGATGATTCGCGCCAAGTGCGCGCCGCATTTCATGCGGCACGTGCATACGGCCGATCCCGAGTCCCCGATTCTGAATTACGAGACGCGCTGTCCGTGCGGCACGCAGTACTGCCGCATCACCCCCGACGGCAAGCTCACGCCGTGTCCCTATCTTCCCGAAGTCGCCGGCGACCTGCGCGCGCAGAGCTTCGGCGAGATCTGGCGCACCGCGCCGCTGTTCCGGCAGCTGCGGGAGGGGACGCTGGGCGGCAAATGCGGCCGCTGCGAATACCAGAAGCTGTGCGGCGGCTGCCGCGCGCGCGCGTTCGCGCTCGAGGGCGACGTCCTCGCGGCGGATCCGTCCTGCGTCTACGAGCCCGCGGGTGTCGCCGTCATCGAGCCGCAACACGAGGTCTCGTACGGCCAGGAGTTCATCCCCGCGCTCACGTGGTCGGCCGCCGCGCGGTCGCGGCTCGATCGTGTCCCGTCGTTCGTGCGCGGCGTGGTGGCGAAGCGTGTCGAGGATTGGGCGCGCGAGCGCGGCCTGCACGAAATCACGCCCGAGCTGCTGAGCGAAATCCGCAACGCGATGCCGATCGACTTCTCCAAGACACGGCCCTTTTTTGTGGCGGATAGCTGATGGTCGACGCCCTGCATCTGCTTCAGGCCGTGGCAGACACTACTGGCGCATATCGCGACTTCCCATGGATCGGTAGCCGCGCCGCCGTCTGGATCGCGGCGGAGATCCACCTGATGTTCGCGGCGTTCGTGCTCGGGGTGCCGATCTTCGCCGTGGTCGCCGAGGGGATCGGCATCTTCGGCAAGGATCAGCGCTACGACCGGCTGTCCAAAGAATTCACTCGGCTGTTGCTGATCGCCTACAGCGCGACGGCCCTCTGGGGGGCGACGTTCACGTTTCTCCTGGCGACGCTCTATCCCAAGTTCTTCGCGTACCTGCTTGCGATATTCGCGCCATCGGTGTGGGTGTACGGCGCCATCTTCTTTTTCGAGTCGTTCACGCTGTATCTCTACTACTACGGCTGGGACCGGTGGAAGTACGGCCGGGCCAAGATCGTGCACTGGTGTCTGGGCATCCTGCTCAACATCTGGGGTACGATCGTGATGTTCATCGCCGACTCGTGGCTGACGTACATGATGACGCCGCCGCGCGACATCACGCCCGAGACGTCACCCACCAGCATCAAGATCTGGCACGCGATCCTCAACCACACCTGGATGCCGATCAACATTCACCGTTTGATCGGCAACGTCGTGTTTGGGGGCGCGATCGTGGGGGCGTATGCGAGCTACCGCTTCCTCGCCGCGCGCACCGAAGAGGAGCGGGCGCACTACGACTGGATGGGGTACGTCGGCAACTTCATCGCGATGTCGGCGCTGATCGTGCTGCCCTTCGCCGGCTACTGGCTGGGCCGTGAGATCTACCAGTATGACCAGTCGTTAGGCATCACCATGATGGGCGGCTTCATGAGCTGGCTCTGGGTGATCCAGGCCTTCCTCATCGCGGTGCTGTTCCTCGCCGGCAATTACTACCTCTGGGTCGGGATGGGGCGGATTCCCGGCGCCGAACGCTTCCGCCCATACACCAAATGGCTGCTCGTCGTGCTGGTGCTCGGCGCGCTGGTCTGGGGAACGCCGCACACTATGATCGCCGATTCGCGCGAGCTCGCGGCGATGGGCGGCTCACACCACCCGCTGCTCGGCGCGCTCGGCGTCATGAGCGCCAAGAACACCGCCGTCAACCTGATGATTCTGTCGACGTTCCTCTCCTTCCTGCTGTATCGCCGGGCCAATATCCGGCAAGTGGTGCCGTGGGCGCAGACCGGCACGCGCATCCAGGCGGGGATGTTCGTGATCGCCGCCGCCATCGTGCTGTTCTTCGGGATTCGCGGCTACTTTGTGGAAGCCATCGTCCGCATCGGATACTCAGTGTATCAGGTGGGCGCCGTGCTCGCCTGCATCATCTTCGTCACCGTCATCGACGTGCTCATGGCCCGCGGCGCGCAGTCGCTCGGCGCGATCCAGTGGGGCAAGATGCCGCCGCGCTCGCAGTACGCGCTCTTCATCCTCGCCGTGACGTTCACGTGGCTGATGGGTCTGATGGGATTCGCCCGCAGCGGCATCCGCCAGCATTGGCACGTGTATGGAGTCATGCAGGACATGACGCCCTACGCCGCAACGCCCGCTTTGGGCTACGCGGCGATCATGATCAGTACCTGCGTGCTCATCTTCCTGTCGCTGGTCGGCTTCATCTTCTGGCTCGGCGGGCTGGCCGAGAAATCGACGTTCGTGCCGTCGACCGTGGAGGCGCCGCATGTGGGCCATTAATCTCCGCATCATCGGCGTCGTGCTCGGCACACTCGCACTGTATACGCTGATCGCGAACAAGATCCCGCAGGTCCAGTCGGAAGTGCCGCACGCCTTGACCCTCGGCGCGAATGTGACGCCCGAGCAGCTCACGAGCGCCGGCGACCAGCTCTATCACGGCGCGGGCGGCTGCACCGCCTGTCACGGCCTCGGCACGCGCGCCCCGAACCTGTTGACGGACGAAAAAGGGCAGGGCCCGGTCGGCGCGCGCTGCGGCAAACGGGAAGCGGGCAAGGACTGCAAGGCCTATCTCTACGAGTCGCTCACCAGCCCGCGTGCCTACGTCGTGGCGGGTTATGAGCCGATCATGCCGGAGATGGGCCGGATCTTGTCACCGCAGCAGATCTGGGCGCTGGTGGCGTTCCTCGAGTCGAACGGCGGGACGGTCGACGTGACGGCGTCAGACATCCCTGCCGCCTCTGCCGCCGGTGGGTCAGGGGCGCCAGGGGCGGCAACGGCGGCAGGGATCGCTGGCGGTAGTACCGATCCGATGACCATGGTTCGCGGCGCCGGCTGCACCGGCTGTCACAAGATCAATGGCGAAGGCGGCGCGATTGGACCGGATCTCACGCACGTCGGCTCGCGGCTGTCGGCAAACCTGATCCGCGAGTCCATCTTGCTCCCCGACGCGAAGACGGCGAAGGGATATGAGAAGTTCAAAGGCGTCATGCCGAAGACGTTCGGTCATCAGTTCACCGCCGAGCAGCTGGAGGCGTTGGTGCAGTTCCTGGCGGGGCACAAGTGAGAGCCTACCTCAAGCACCCGTTCTGGCAGGCGGTCCTGCTGCTCGTGCTCGCCTATCTCGTCATCGTCTTCGTCATCCCCGTGCTGCCCGGCAGCGCGATGGTGCCGAAGAGCGTCGTGCTGCAGTACATGGCGACCGTGCTCGTCGGGATCCTGATCTGGGTGAGCGATGACGAAGCGCGCTGGACACTGTTCAAGGAGCCGCTGCACGAGGTGCTCATCCAGCCGCGTCTCAAGGCCGTGCGTACGGCCTTGCTCGCCGTCGTGACCCTGATGGTCGGCTGCCTCACTTACAGTCAGGTCAAGGCCAGCGTCGCCGCGCCACCCAACCTGCGGTCGATCCATCCGGCTCCACCGTCGCAGATCACATTCCGCGGCAAGACGATCGCCCTGGTGGGACTCGAGAATCCGCTGCGCCGCTCTGGTGACATGGCGGCGCACCTCGCCGAGGGTCGTCGCATCTACTATCAGAACTGCGTGCCCTGCCACGGCGACCATCTGGACGGCCAGGGCCACTTCGCGTCGGGACTCAATCCTCTGCCCGCCAACTTCCAGGACAACGGCACCATCGCGCAGCTGACGGAGAGCTTCGTGTTCTGGCGCGTGGCGAAGGGCGGGCCGGGGTTGCCGCGCGAAGGCACGCCGTGGAATTCGGCGATGCCGGCGTGGGAAGAGTTCTTGACGGAAGATGAGATCTGGTCGGTGGTGCTCTTCCTCTACGATCAGACGGGCTGGAAGCCGAGGACCTGGGAAGTGAGCGCGGAGGGGAGCAAGTGATCTACCCACTTCTGCTCCTGGCCGTGGTGGCGACGCAGGATACATCCGCGGGAAAACAGGTCTACACGAAGTGGTGTGCCGGTTGCCACGGCGTGGACGGCAAGGGCGACGGCGAGGGTGCCCGCCACATGATCCCGCCGCCGCGTGACTTCACGGGCAACGCCCTGTATCAAATACGTTCGACGCCGAGCGGCCAGCTTCCCACCGACGCCGATCTGCTGCGCTCTATAGATGAAGGGCTGCCCGGGACGGCGATGCCCGCGTGGAAGACTCGGCTCTCCGATCGGCAGCGGCGGGACGTGCTGGCGTACATCAAGACGTTTAGCCCGTACTTCGCCGACACGACGCAGCGGCCTCAACCGGTTGTCTTCGGGAGTGCGCCCGGAGGCGGCAGCGGCGCCGACGCGTTGCGCGTCGGCCGCCAGTTCTACGACTCGATCGGGTGCCGCAAGTGCCACGGCGATCTGGGGCGGGGCGACGGGCCGTCGGCTCCGACGCTCAAGGACGACGCGGGCCATCCGATCTTCGCCGCCGATCTGCACGAGAACTGGCGCTTCAACGGCGGCGGCACCGCGGAGGACATTTACCACCGACTGCGCACCGGTCTCGATGGCACACCGATGCCGTCGTTCAGCGATCTGATCGAGCAGAAATTCCTCACCGACGAGCAGCTGTGGCGCGTCGCGCAGTATGTGCGCAACCTCTCGCCGAAGGAGCCGCCCGCGGTCCGCGACGTGATCCACGCGCCGCTCGTGACGAAAGCCCTGCCGCACGCGCCGGACGATTCGGCCTGGACGTCGGTCGACGGATACTGGTTCCCGCTCGTGGGCCAGGTCATCCGCAAGGAACGGTGGTTCGCGCCGGCCGTCACCGGCGTCTGGGTCAAAGCCGTCCATACAGCCGACTCGATCGCCCTCCGCGTGGTGTGGGACGACCGATCGCAAAGTCCCGACACCGCCTGGCTGGCACATGTTGGCCGCGTGCTCAACACGCTCGACAGCGATGACTCGACCCGCGAGCAGCCGGCGCCGTGGCCGGACCAGCTGGCCGTGCAGTTTCCCGTCGCCATTCCGTCGGGGATGGAGCGGCCGTATTTCCTGATGGGGAGTCCCGGCGCGCCCGTCTATCAGTGGCGCTGGTCGAGCAGCTCACGGACCGCCGCGGTCGCCGGTCTGGCGCGCGGGATCGATCGGTTCGATCCGCAGGCCGGCTCGGGGCCGGGGGTGCGCGTGGTCTACGACCACGGCCAGTGGCGGCTGACCTTCACGCGCGCACTTGCTTCAGCCGATACGGCCAGCCAGCTTCCGTTCCGGACGGGCCGTGCCATCCCGGTGGCGTTCTTCGCCTGGGACGGGTCCAACGGTGAGCACGGCACGCGGATGGCCATCAGCACGTGGTATTTCCTCGCCCTCGACGAACCGGTGCCGGCCCGCGTGTTCATCTCGCCGGTGCTCGCCATGGTGCTCACCCTGGGGTTGGGCATGCTGGTCGTGTGGCGCGCGCAGCAGAAGACTTCATACCGGAGGCAGCAATGAACGGCAGAATCTTCAGCGTGGTGGGCGGGATGTTCCTGCTCACCGTGTGCAGCAAGGGGGACCGCAGCGCTGTGCAGGCGGCACCCCCGAGGACGGAAGTCTCCGCGGCGGGTGGGACGATCACGGGGAAGGTCAAGTTCACCGGTGCCGCGCCCAAGAACCCGGCGATCGACATGAGCGAAGAGGCGGCGTGCAAGGCGAAGTACCCGACCACGCCCACCGAGGAGAACGTGGTGGCCGGCGCGGCCAACGCCCTCGCCAACGTGTTCGTGTACGTGAAGTCCGGCGTTCCCGCCGGCCAGACGTTTCCGGCGCCCGCAACGTCTGTCGTGCTGGACCAGAACGGCTGCCGCTATCACCCGCACGTCTTCGGGATCATGGTGGGTCAGGGGCTCGAGATTCTGAACTCCGACCCGGTGCTCCACAACATCAAAGCGATCGCCAAAGCGAACCGGCCGTTCAACGTGAGCCAGCCGTCCGCGGGGATGAAGACGACGCGCACGTTCGCGGCGCCTGAAGTGATGGTGAATCTCGAGTGTAACGTGCACGGCTGGATGCACGCGTACCTCGGTGTGCGTCCCGATCCGTTCTTCGCGGTCACGGGGCCCGACGGCAGCTTCTCGATCAAGGGCCTGCCGCCCGGGACGTACACGATCGAGGCATGGCACGAGAAGTTCGGCACGCAGACGGCGACCGTGACGATCGCGGCGACCGAAAGCAAGACGGCCCACTTCACTTTCGCCGCGCACTAGCGCGAGGAGAGACCCGAATGCGTTGGTGGCTTCCCGACGCAGGCTCGACGTTCGCCGGTCCCATCGACACGCTGTTTCTGGCGATTCTCATCATCACGGGAATCGCGCTCGTCATCGTGGAGGTGGGATTGATCACGTTCGTGATTCGCTACCGCGCGCGTCCCGGGCGGAAGGCCTTCTATACGCACGGCTCGACGCGCGCGGAAGTGATCTGGACGGCAATCCCGGCCGTGACGATGGTGGCGCTCGGATTGATCAGCAATCACTACTGGGTGCTCATCAAGGATAAGAAGAGCGTCCCGCCGAACGCCTACCACCTGGGCGTCCACGCCAAGCAGTTCGAGTGGCAGGTGACGTATCCGGGGCCCGACGGCAAGCTCGGCACCGCCGACGATTTCACCGTCCGAAACCAGCTGCATGTGATCGTCAACCAGCCATTTGCGGTCGAGCTCAGCTCCGAGGACGTGGTTCACTCGTTCTTCGTCCCCGAGTGGCGTTTGAAGCAGGACGCGGTGCCGGGGATGCAGATCACCGCCTGGTTCGAGGCGACGAAAACGGGTGAATTCGAGCTCGGCTGCGCTGAGCTATGTGGGATGGGGCATTACAAGATGCGCGCACGTGTGTTCGTGCATACGCCCGATGAGTACAAGGCCTGGGTCGCCCAACAAGCCGCCGGAGGCTCCGAATGACGACGGTCGCCCACACTCCGACCCAAGCGCATCACGAACCGATGAGCTTCTGGCGCAAATACATCTTCTCGACCGACCACAAGATCATCGGCATCCAGTTCCTGTTCGTCAGCCTGTTCTTCCTGCTGGTGGGCGGACTGCTGGCGATGCAGATCCGCTGGCAGCTCGGGTTCCCGGGCAAGCCGATGCCGGGGGGCGGCATCCTGCCCGAGACGATGGTCGTGAACGGCGTGATCCTACCCGAGTACTATGTCCAGCTCGTCTCGATGCACGGCACGTTCATGGTGTTCTTCGCCATCATGCCGCTGCTCGTCGGCGTGTACGCCAACTTCCTCATCCCGTTGAAGATCGGGACGCACGACATGGCGTTCCCGCGCATCAACATGGCCTCGTTCTGGCTGGCGCTGCTCGCGGGCCTGATCATGACGGCGAGCTTCTTTGTGCCGAACGGGCCGATCCGGTCGGGGTGGACGAACTACGCACCGCTCGCGGCCCGTCCGGATCTCTCGGGCGTCACCGTCGGGCAGATGTTATGGTGCGTCTCGATCGTTGTGCTCGGGCTGTCATCGGTACTGGGGTCGCTGAATTACATCACGACGGTGATCAACCTCCGCGCCCCCGGCATGACGTGGTTCCGTATGCCGCTCTCGGTGTGGGCGCTGTTCATCACCGCGATCCTCGGTGTGCTCGCGCTGCCGGTGCTGCAGGGCGCCGCGATCATGCTGCTGTTCGATAACGTCCTCGGCACGCATTTCTTCGATCCCGTCGCCGGCGGACAGGCATTGCTGTGGCAGCACTTGTTCTGGTTCTTTGGGCACCCTGAGGTCTACATCCTGATCCTGCCGGCAATGGGCATGGTGTCCGACATCATCGCCAACGGCAGCCGCAAGCCGATCTTCGGCTACCACTCGATGGTGTTCGCCATCATCGGGATCGCGTTCCTCGGCTGGATCGTGTGGGGCCATCACATGTTCATGAGCGGCATGAACCCGACCCTCGGGTCGACGTTCATGGTCTCGACGCTGCTCATCGCGGTGCCGTCGGCGATCAAGGTGTTCAACTGGATGGGCACGATGTGGCGCGGCAACCTGCGCTTCCACGTGCCGATGCTGAATGCCATTGGGTTCGTCTCCATGTTTACGATCGGCGGCCTGTCGGGAATCTTCATGGCGGCGACGCCGGTCGATATTCCGCTGCACGACACCCAGTTCATCGTCGCGCACATCCACTACGTGCTGTTCGGCGGATCGCTGTTTGCGCTGTTTGCGGCGATGACGTACTGGTATCCCAAGATGTTTGGCCGCCTGATGAGCGAACCGTTGGGGAAGATTCACTTCGTGCTGACCTTCATCTTCTACAACCTGACGTTCTTCCCCATGCATATCATCGGCATGGGCGGCCAGATGCGGCGCATCTACGATCCGACGATTTACACCTTCCTCAAGCCGCAGCAGCCGCTCAACGTCTTCATTTCGTACGCCGCGTTCGCGTTGTTCGCGACGCAGTTCCTGTTCGCGTTCAACTTTCTGTGGAGCCTGAAGTTCGGCAAGAAAGCGCCGCAGAATCCATGGGAGGACAACGGGATGGAGTGGTCGTTGCCGAATCCCGCGCCGCACGGCAATTGGGAAAAGACTCCCAACGTGTACCGCGGTCCGTACGAGTTCAGCGCGCCGGAAGCCGGCGACAAGGACTATCTGCCGCAGTACCTGAAGCTGCCCACCGACCGAGATCCGGTACCGGCGCCTCTCCCGGCTGGAGGACACTAGCGTGCAGACACCGACGGTGACGGACGCGATGCGGCCCCCGTACCCGGCCGAGCCGGGCGCGGGGGTGTACAGCAACAAGCTGGGGATGTGGGTGTTCCTGGCGAGCGACGTGATGTTCTTCACGGCGTTGATCGGCTCCTACATCGTGCTCCGCTTTGGCGCGCCGGGAGAGTGGGCCAAGCCGGGCGCGGTGTTGAACGTGCCGCTCACGGGGCTCAACACCTTCCTCCTGATCTGCTCCTCCGTCTCGATGGTCAAGGCGTACGCCGCGATCGCGGACGGCAAGAAGTACTTCCTCCGGAAGGTGCCGGGGAAGATGCTGCAGGATGGCGGGCTCAAGTTCTGGCTGCTCGTCACGATCATCTGCGGCGCGGGATTCGTCAGCGTCCAGCTGGTCGAGTACATCAAGCTCGTCGGACACGGCTTCACGCCGAGCGGTTACCGGGAAGGCTCGTTGTTGGCGGAGCACGCGCTCGCGGATCCCCTGAAGTACGGCGCAGGCGTCGCCGGACTGTACGGCTCCACGTTCTTCACGATGACGGGCTTCCACGGCTTCCACGTGACCTGCGGCGTGATCAGCATGCTGTATCTCTATTTCACCAAGGTGCTGCCGGAGAAGTATTCGCCGCAGGACTACCGCGGCATCGAGGTCATCGGGTTGTACTGGCACTTCGTCGACCTGGTATGGATCATCCTGTTCACGATCGTCTACCTGATCTGAGGCCCCCGAGGCCACGGAGGCCCCGCGCTCTATGACGACGCCTTCTCCGACGACGCACGTTCGGCCGAATTACATGCTGATTTGGCTGTACCTGTTCGTGATGACGATCGCCGAGGTGTTGCTGGCATTCGAGCTGCCGGTGGCGCGCAACCTGAAGCTGATCCTGTTGCTCATTCTGGCATTCTGGAAGGCGATGCTCGTCGCGCTGTTCTTCATGCATCTCAAGTTCGAGCGCTGGCGGCTGCGCCTGATCTTCATCGTCCCGTTGCCGCTCGCGGTGATTCTCGTGACCGTGGTCATCATGGAGAAAGTATTCTAGCCAGGTCGCTGCTCGAGCTCACCAAGCCGCGCATCACGCAGCTGGTGCTCCTCACCGCCGCCGCGGGGTTCTACCTCGGCGCGCAGGGTCGGGTGGATGTGCTGCTGCTGGTGAACACCTTGATCGGGACGGCGCTCGTCGCGGGCGGCACGAATGCGTGGAATCAGATTCGCGAGCGCGACGTCGATGCCCGCATGGCCCGGACGCGGCGGCGGCCGCTGCCGTCTGGGCGCCTCACGCCGCGCGCCGCGATCTGGTTCGCTTCGGCGATCACCGCCGGCGGCGTCGCGTATCTGGGCGCGACGGTCAACCTGCTGACCGCGGCGCTCGCGGCGCTGACGTTCGCGAGCTACGTGCTGCTTTACACCCCGCTCAAGCGGACGACGTCGCTGAACACGCTGGTCGGCGCGGTGCCCGGGGCGCTGCCGATCGTCGGCGGCTGGACCGCAGCCGGCGGCAGCCTCGGCGCCGCCGTCGCCGCGCTGTTCTGGATCCTGTTCTTGTGGCAGCTGCCGCATTTCCTGGCGCTCGCCTGGTTGTACCGGGAGGACTATCGCGCCAGCGGCTTGCGCATGCTCAGCGTCGCCGACGATGATGGTCGGGACACGGGCCGGATGGCATTGCTGTACGCTATGGCCTTGCTGCCCATCAGCCTGCTGCCCACGTTGCTCGGCGTAACGGGCGCGTGGTACTTTTTGGGGGCCTTGGTGCTGGGGATTGGGTACGTCGCAGCCGGGTCCGGACTGCTTATCGGAGCGACACCCGGGCGGGCTTGGCGTTTGTTCTTCGTCTCGATTGTCTACTTGCCGGCCTTGTTGACGCTCATGGTGCTGGACAAGGTGGCGGCATGATCCCGTTTCACCGCGTGCTGATTACGACTGGCATCGTGTTCTGCGCCGGGTTTGCCCTCTGGTCGTTGTGGCGGGGTCAGATGGTGCTAGGCGTGGGATTCGCGGTGCTGGGCGCAGGGCTCACCTACTATCTGCGCCATCTGCGGCGCTTCATCGGCCGATGAATCAACACATCGATCTGATTTATTTCTGGAGCTCGCTTGTGTTGGTGGCGCTCCCCCTCGGGGTTTTCAGCTGGCTGACCTATCTCGTGGTCAATGCATACCGGCGGGACCTGAGAGCAGCGCGCAAGAACCCTCGTTAGATTCCCGCGCATGGCTGCTGGATCGGAAAAACGGCAAGTCGTTCGGTACGCCTTCTATAAGCTGGATCCCGCCTGGCGACGGCTGACCGCCGAGCGTCAAGCCACGGCGAAGATCGAATTCGGCGAGACCCTCGAGCGCTATCATGGGCGCCTCTTGCTCCGGCCCTACGGTCTCGTCGGCATTCGCGGCGACACGGACTTCCTGCTGTGGCAGGTGTCGGAAGACCTCGACGCGCTGGTCGAGCTGCAGACCGCGCTCAACCGCACCGATCTCGGCGGCTATCTCGCGATTCCCTACAGCTATCTGGCGATGACGCGGCGGTCGATCTACGAGTTCCCCGCCCCCGCTACGCCCGATCAGGCGCACGAGCAGCGCCTCGTCATCCAGCCGAGCGCGGCGAAGTACCTCTTCGTGTACCCGTTCATCAAGACCCGCGCGTGGTACGCGTTGCCGAAGCAGGAGCGCCAGCGCATGATGGATGAGCACGTCCGCATCGGCCGCAAATACCCGACCATTCGCCTGAACACGACGTACTCCTATGGACTCGACGACCAGGAGTTCATCGTCGCGTTCGAGGGCGACAATCCCGGTGAGTTTCTCGATCTGGTGATGGAGCTGCGAGAGAGCGAAGCATCGTCGTACACGCTGCGTGACACCCCCACTTTCACCTGCGTCCAGATGTCGCTCTGGGATATGCTCGACACGTTGGGTGGTGCGGGCGCGGCGGAAGCGGTAGCGCGGCGCCCGACGCGCACCGACGGCTTCACGCCCGTCGCATCGGTGTCCGAGCTGCCTCCCGGCAGTGCCAAACGCGTGTACGCCGCCAACGAGGCCGTCGCGCTCTTCAACGTGAACGGCACCATCTACGCGATCGCCAACCGTTGCACGCATGCCCGTGCCAGCCTGTCGGAAGGCACGGTGGACGCCGCCCGCTGCGCCGTGACCTGTCCCTGGCACGAAGGTGTATTCTCGCTGGAGACCGGCCGCGTCCTCGGCGGCCCGCCCGTGCATCCCGTCGCGGCCTATCAGGTGAAGCTGGACGGCGACACCATTCTCATCGCTCACGAGGCTCGGGAGCCTGCGGTTTCTTGAAGCGTGCCGTCGGGAGCGCACCGACGTCACTCCAGTCTGGTTCATGCGGCAGGCGGGACGCTACATGCCGCAGTACCGCAAGCTCCGTGAGCGCCATTCCATTCTCGACCTCTGTCACAGTCCCGAGCTCGCCGCCGAGGTCACGCTCCAGCCGGTCGAGCGCCTGGGCGTCGATGCCGCCATTGTGTTCGCCGACATCCTGCTGCCGTTCGAGCCGCTGCGGCTGGGCTTGGGCTTTCAGGCGGGAGAGGGACCGCACCTCGATCGTCCCATCCGCGACGCCGCCGATGTCGAACGGCTTCCGTCGTTCGACATCGACGCGGAGCTCGGATATGTCCTGGACGCGATTCGGCTGGCGCGCCGCGCGCTGCCCGCGGACGTGCCGCTCATCGGATTCGCCGGTGCCCCCTTTACGCTGGCGAGCTACGCGATCGAGGGGGGAGCCAGTCGGACATTCACCAAGACCAAGCGCTTCATGTACCAGACACCAGACGCCTGGCACCTGCTCTTGAGCAAACTCGCCGATGTCGTTGGCACGTTCCTGGCGGCGCAGGCGCGCGCCGGCGCGCACGCGTTGCAGCTGTTCGACAGCTGGGTCGGCTGCCTCTCGCCCGACGACTATCGCACCTACGTGCAGCCGCACAGCCGGAAAGCGTTGTCGCTCGCTGGGAAATCACAGGTGCCGCTGATTCATTTCGGTACCGGCACCGCCACGTTTCTCGAGGATTTTGCCGCCGCGGGTGGCGACGTGATCAGTATCGACTGGCGCATGCCGCTCGACGCGGCGTGGTCCCGGATCGGGAATCGAGCGATCCAGGGCAATCTCGAGCCCGCCGCCCTGCTGGCTCCCGAACCCGAGCGCAGCCGTCAGGTCTCGGACATCCTGGCGCGCGCCGGTCGACGGCCCGGCCACATCTTCAACCTCGGTCACGGCGTGCTCCCGGAGACGGACGTGGCCGCCGTGCGTGCGGTCGTGGATCTCGTACATGGCGGCTGAGCAGGTCGCCGTGCTCGTCATGGCATACGGGGGGCCGGGCGACATCCACGAGGTGGAGCCCTACCTCATGGACGTCCGCGGCGGCCGGCCCACCAAGCCGCAGCTGGTCGAGGAGATACGCGCGCGCTACGCGCGCATCGGCGGACGGTCCCCGATCCTCGAGCTGACGCGTGCGCAGGCCGCAGGCATCGGCCGGATGCTCGGCGATCAGTTCCGCGTCTATGTGGGCATGCGGCACTGGCATCCCTACATCCACGATGTCGTCGCGGAGATCGCCCAGGCCGGCCTCCGTCGCGTCGTCGGCGTCGCGATGGCGCCGCACTACTCCAACATGTCGGTCGGCGCGTACGAGAAGAAGCTGCTCCAGGCCGCCGACGGGCGCCTGGACGTCTCGCTGGTTCGCACCTGGTGGGGCCAGCCGCAGTTCCTCGATGCCGTTGCCGACCGCATCCTGCAGGCGTTGCAGCGTTTCCCGAAGCCGTCGCTCGTCGAGGTCGTGTTCACGGCGCACAGCCTCCCGGAGCGCATTCTTGCATCCGCCGATCCCTATCCCGAGGAGCTCAAGGCCAGCGCGAGCGAGGCCGCGAAGCGCGCGCGCCTGAAGAACTGGCGTCTCGCGTATCAGAGTGCGGGAGCAACGGCGGAGCCCTGGCTCGGGCCCGACGTGACGGCGGTTGTCACGGAGCTCGCGAAAACGGGCCACGACGCGGTATTGCTCGTTCCCATCGGTTTTGTCTGCGACCACGTCGAGATCCTCTATGACATCGACGTCGAGTATCAGGCGCTGGCCCGGCGACTTGGCGTCCAGCTCGAGCGGACCGCCTCGCTCAACGCGGACCCTGGTCTCGTCGCCGCCGTGGCCGATGTCGTGCGCACGGCGGCTTCAGGCCGGGGGTGGCTGTGAAGGTCGTGGTCATCGGCGCCGGCATCGCTGGCTTGGCGGCGGCGTGGGAGCTGGTGCGGACTGAGGGCTGCGAGGTCACCGTGCTCGAGAGTGAGCGCCGGGCGGGCGGCGTGATCGTGACGGAGCATCGGGAGGGATTCATCGTCGAGGGCGGGCCCGACGGCTTTCTGGCGGGCGAGGCCGAGCTTCCCGCGCTCGCGGCGGAGCTGGGGATCGGGGATCGGGTGGTGGATCAGCGCGCCCGTGGGACGTCATTGTGGACGGGTACGGCGCTCACTCCCGTCGAGGACGGCCGCGCTGCCGCAGTGCTCGGCATCGAGGCGAAGAGTGCGGAGGTGGCGGCAGGATTCCGGAGCTTCGCCGCGGGAATGAGCCAGCCGGTCGTGGCGCTCAGCCAGCGGCTCGCCGGGGTCCTGAAGTTCACGCAGGGTGTTGCCGGCCTGACCCGAGCCGGCGACCGCTGGCGAATCGCGATCACCGGCGGCTCGACGCACGAGACGGATGGGATCGTGCTGGCGCTTCCCGCCTACGCGGCGGGCCGGCTGCTCGAGAGCGTTGGCGTCACGCACGCGCGCGCCCTCGCCGAGGTGACCTACCTGCCGAGTGTGACCGTGTCGCTCGCGTATCGGGCGGATCAGCTGGGTTCGCCGATGAGTGGGGCGGGGTTTGTGGTGGATCCGAACATCGTAGGGGCGCAGCATGCTGCGCCCCTACCAAATCACGCGCCACTACACCTGCGCGCGTGCACCTATGCGTCGGCGAAATTTCCCGGCCGGGCCCCCGCCGGCCACGTGCTCCTGCGCGCATTTCTCGCGCCGGGAGATGGCGATCCTGCGAACGCTGCGCATACACAGCTCGCCGCGATTTTAGGCCTTCGCGGCGAGCCGCTCTGGTCTCGGGCGTTCCACTGGCCACGCGGGCTGCCCCGCTACCACGCGCCGCATCGCGATCATCTCAGTGAAGTCCGTCACCGGCTGACCCGGCTGCCGCCCATCGCGATCGCCGGCGCGGGCTATGACGGCGCCGGGGTGTCGGCCTGCGTGCGCTCCGGGCGCGAAGCGGGGCGCCTCATTGCACGGTGGATGGCTCGGTGACGAGCGGAATCACCTCTTCGGCAAAGCGCTCCATCTCCTCGAGCTGAGGGCTGAACTGCAGCAGCAAGAGATCGACGCCCGCCTGCTCGAACGCACGAATCCGATCCGCAATCTGTTCCGGTGTGCCCGTGAGTCCCGCCTTCAGCCCGCGATTGGAGACGGAGTAATCCTCGAGGCTCACACGCTGCTCGAGCTGCGTGTTGGCGAGCCACTGTTCGTAGTTCGCATAGCCAGCGGCATTCTGCCGGACGTCGGTAATTCGTTCCACCTCGCGCCGCGCCGCCGTTTCCGTGGCACGGCACACAACGTAGCCGGCCACGCCGTAGACGAGCGGCGGGAGATCGTTGGTGTCGCGCTGTGCCTGCATGTCCACGATCTTTGCGCCCACGCGCTCGGGGGGGTCGCCGTGCATGAGATAGCCGTCGCACGCCCGGGCGATCAACGCTTTGGCTGCCGGCGATTCGCCGCCGGCATAGAGGGTTGGCCGCGGCTGACGCACGGGCTTTGGCTCGAGAATCGCATTCTCCACCCGATAGTACGTGCCGGCGTAACTGAAGCGACGTTCGGACCAGAGGCCATCGACCACGGCGAGCCACTCCGCGGTGCGGGCATAGCGCGCGTCGTGCGTATCGAACTCCACGCCGTATTGCTTCGCTTCCTCGGCCCACCACGACGAGACCACGTTCAGCGACAGCCGGCCGCCCGAGATGTGATCGATGTTCGCCGCCTGTTTGGCGAGCAACGCCGGCGGGTGAAACGTCGGGCGCACGGCCACCATCAGCTCCAGCCGATCGGTCACGGCCGCCAGCGCGGCGGCCGTGGACCAGGCATCCAGTGCCGGGGCGTCCGGTCCCTTGATGTCGTTGAGGTTTAGCTCGGCGATGAGCGTGAGGTCGAAGCCGGCCCGCTCACTCGCGCGCGCGAGCTTCCGCACGTACGACCACTCCGCTTCCATGCGCTCGTCCTCGACGTTGCGCAGCCACCCGCCGAATACCGGTAACCAGTATCCGAACCTCATAGGCCGGCCTCCTGTTCGACGAAGTCGGCCAGCCGCGCGAACGGATCGAATCCCACGACGCGCGGTGCGTCGGCCACGAAGTTCGAGAGCGCATTGATGTCGTAGTAGTACAGCCGGCCGGTGCGGTCATCGATCGTGTACTCAATCCCCCCGACGTCGATGCCGCACGCGGTCGCAATCCGCTCCACTTGTCGCGCAATCTGGGACGGCGGCTCGTAGCCCTCGACGCGCAGGCCGTTGCGCGGCGCGTCGACGGGGCAAGCGGTGCGCACGAGCTCCTTCCCCTCGGTCGTCTGGCAGACGTCCGCGGGGCAGAGATTGAATGTCTCGCCGGAGGAGTAGACGCGAATGGCGTACAAGAACCGTCCATCCAGCACCTCGACCCGGGTGATGCGCCCCTCTTCGGAGGGGATGAACTCCTGGACCAGCGCGGTGTGGTCGGGCCCCAGCTCGAGCCCGCCGGTTACCGCAGCCGCCGCGAGCTGGGCCGGGGTGTCGAAGCGCACGATGCCCGCGCCGCTGCCTCCCACGTTCGGCTTCACGACCACCGGGAATTCGAGCTCCTCGGCGGCGGCGGCCGCGTCAGCGGCGTCGTTGATCACGCGGGCCGCCGGGTAGGGAAGCCCCAGCTCGCGGAGAATCGAGAGCTGCAGCGCCTTCGACGTCTCCGCCTGATAGGCCCGTGTCCCGTTGATGACGCGCACCCCGTAGCGCTCGAGGTGAGCGAGAAACTGATGGGCATAGAAGACCGCGTGCCCGTGGCCGCGCTGCCATGCCGACGGACTCATACGATTGAGCACCAGATCGACTTCGGGCTGGCTGCCCGGATCGAAGCGGTGGCGCTCGGCGTGGAGCCGCGTGTAGGGAATGCCGCGCCGGTCGAGCTCGGCGAAGAGCGGAGTGAACCAGTGCGGATGCTCGTAATAGATGCCGATCATATCGTCACCCCCGCCGCGAGTGACGCCGCCTCTAGCGCCGCGCGCTCGATTCGCTCGACCAGACCCGGCTCCGGCACGCCGGCGCGGAACTGCGCATCAGTGCCGTACACGCCCGTCGCAACCACGAGGGCGCCGACGCTGGCGAACAGCGGCCGCAGTCCGTGGTCGACGGCGAGCAAATGACCTGGTCCGCCGCCGGTGGCGATCGGGATGCCGACCTTGCGCGCGAGGGCGTCTTGGGGCAGGAGATCGAAAAACACCTTCAGGAGTCCGCTGTAAGTCGCGCGATAGATCGGTGTGCTCACCACCACAATTCCCGCATCCAGGACAGCTTGAATCGCGTCCGCCACATCCCGATCCTCACGCCGGCCGAGCAGCGCATCAGATGGCAGGTGCGCGAGATCGATGAGCCGCGTAGGCCCGGCACCCTGGCGCTCCAACGCTGCGAGCGCCAGCTCCAGCAGCGCCCGTGAGCGCGAGGCCGTGTTGGGACTGCCCGACAAGCCGATGACTGATGCCGTCACAATTTCCTCCTGAAAAAGCGATCGGCCGCGACTCGAATCGTGGAGTCGCGGCCGATCTTGGTGCGTTGTCTTGGGGGCGGGAGCCCGCTGCTATCTCATGTCAACCCGCATGCCGACGCGCCAGACCGTCCGCTCCCCGACAACACATGGGGCGGCAAACACGGCAGCACATCAGCATGGTGACTGGCTTCATCGTTCGCGAAACCTAGGCGTGGCGTCGGGCTTCTGCAACCACCCCGTCCACGGTCAGTCCGAACTCCTTGTAGATCCGCTGATACGGCGCCGATTCACCGAATCGTGCGATGCCCATGATCACACCATTGTCTTCCGGGACCCAGCGGTGCCAGGACTGCGGCGCGGCTGCTTCGACGGCAATCCGCGGCACACCGGGTGGGAGCACGGAGTTCCGATAGTCCTGTGACTGTTTGGCGAAGTACTCGATACAGGGCATCGAAACGGCACGCGGCCGTCGGCCCTCAGCCTTCAGCTTTTCATACGCCCCAAGGATTAATTCGACCTCAGACCCCGTGGCCAACAATACGATGTCGGGGTTCGGGGAGTCGGCGAGGACGTAGCCGCCCTGATGCAGCCCGGCCGCCGGCGCGTACTTAGTGCGATCGACGACGGCCACCTTTTGACGCGTCAGCACCAGCGCCACGGGTCCGTTGCGATGTGAAATGGCTGCGCGCCACGCCTCGACGACTTCCGTTGGATCGGACGGGCGGATCACGGTCATATTGGGGATCGCGCGCAACGCGGCGAGCTGCTCGATCGGCTGGTGCGTCGGCCCGTCTTCGCCCAGGCCAATGGAATCGTGGGTGAACACATAGATGGGCCTGAGATGCGTCAGCGCCGCCAGCCGAATGGATGGCCGCATGTAGTCGGAGAAGATCAGGAACGTTCCGCCGAACGGAATAAAGCCTCGATGGAGGGTGATGCCGTTCAGCACGGCGCCCATCGCGTGCTCGCGGACGCCGTAGTGGAAATTGCGCCCCGGTCCGCCCCCTTTTATTTCGGTGTTGTTCGAGCCGGTGAGATCCGCTGACCCGCCGATCAGCTCAGGGAGCTTCGCGGCGATGGCGTTCAGCACCTTCCCCGACGCCGCGCGCGTCGCCTGCGCGTCCGCCGGCCCGAATACCGGCAGCGACGCGTCCCACCCCGCCGTCAACCGGCCCGCGATCCGGCGCTCCAGCTCGGCGCGCTGATCGGGATGCGTCGTGCGGTACGCATCCCACTTCTTTTGCCACTCGGCTTCCAGCCGGGCGCCTCGGGTCTTGGCGCGCCGCCACTGCTCGAGCGCCTCCTCCGGCACATAGAATGGCTCGAGCGACGGCCAGCCGAGGTTCTGCTTCGTCGCCTTCACTTCGTCGACGCCCAGCGGCGCGCCGTGCGCCTCGGCGGTGTCCTGCTTGTGCGGACTTCCCCACGCGATGTGCGTCCGCACGATGATGAGCGAAGGGCGGTCGCGGACACGCTTCGCCTGCGTGATTGCCTCATCGATCGCGTCCAGATTGTTGCCGTCGGCGACCCGCTGCACGTGCCAGCCGTAGGCCTCGAAGCGCTTGACGGTGTCGTCGGAGAAAGCCAGATCGGTGGAGCCGTCGATCGTGATGCGATTGTCGTCGTAAAAGCCGATCAGCTTGCCCAGCTTCAGGTG
>Ga0137379_10001106_pt1 | contig 24376 bp, 14 predicted proteins | sample SagtaG_18_FD_104812 | JGI IMG/M metagenome (GOLD analysis project Ga0137379, IMG submission 104812) | Vadose zone soil microbial communities from Sagehorn Ranch, Mendocino, California, USA - Sage2_L_80_16 metaG | ecosystem: Environmental > Terrestrial > Soil > Vadose zone | place: USA...
CCTCATGCTCTTGGGATGTCTCCTCTCTCTTCGCTTCTCCTGCCAACTTCCTTTCTGATTTCATCCAGATCTCTGTTTTTTACAGCAAGCAGACTTTGTTCCCCACATGTGAGGAAGAGCGCCCGAATCAGATTATCGTCACCACGCGAAAAGGGAACCATTGCCCCGAATCAGATGGGAAATTGGTCCCCAATATCATTGACAAATACAGTCTTTCGCCTCTCACCTCTTCGCTATACTCTGCACTTGAACATCTGAGCTCATTCTACCAGAAACGTTCGCCTCAATCGAGATGGGCAAAAGGGCATTATGGCGTGAATCTCTGCCCCTCACAAGTGAGCGGTACTCGCTTCTCTCCGGCAAGCTGCCAGTCAGAACCATTGGGTTCCCAACATATCGGGCCTTTCAAGCGGGGCAATTGCCTATGAACCTCCGTGAGCATGTCGTGAATCTTCGTGAAATACTGCTGAGACTAAGCTTCTATCATTGTTGGAGAGATCTTGCTGTCCTGGTGAGCCGAGCATTCGCGAAGTGGCTATGGATGTGTCGTGCTGGTGTTGCTTCGGTAAGCTAAAACCAGGCCACGAGCCATCAGACTACCTTTTTAGCAAGAGTACGTGGTTGGACCGGGGTCAAGTGCGATAGTCGCCTTTGCGACTATAAGAAATGGGTAGTGTAAAATGCACGCCCCTTTAGAAGGAACGGAAATGGAAGATGAGGATCAAACGACAAACGAAACGAATGGCACCGACATTTCAGAGGAGCAGGTGATCGAACAGCAGATTGTCCCATTCATGGGAGATGACCTCGCAGCGGCCCTTGCTCCCGGCGGAAATATTTATGTCACATTGCCAGGAATGTGCACTGCATTAGGGCTGAATACACGAGGCCAGCTCCAACGCATCCAACGCACGCGGACCCTCTCCAAGGGCCTTCGCCACATTCCCATTCAAACCAAAGGCGGGTTCCAGCACCTGAATTGCCTCCGTATCGACCTAATTGCGCTCTGGCTGGCGGGCGTGCAACCTGGAAGCATTAAGAACGAGATTCGGGTGAAGATTGAAGCATACCAGGATGAACTCGCGCCGGTGGCGACGCAAGTCTTTATGCGGGTGATGGGGCTTCAGATCAGGGAGGTCATTCCAACGACCGATTCGCAGGTCCTTGCGCTGGCTAACCGGGTTGACGCGCTCACCGAAATCACTGCCCTTGTACGCGAATATTTAGAGACGCTTCTGGAAGTACAAGGACAGACCTCTATGCAGTTGGACCAGGCCATCCGCCTGCTGGAAGCGCTCACCAATCGACAGGAAGTGACCGAGACGCAGGTCGCAAAAATTGACGAGCGTACCCAACGGCTCACCTCAGCTCACGGGCAAGATGTGCAAGAGATCGTGAATCTCATCGCTGCAGCGATTGTGAAGCAATCGCCCAACATCACACCCCAACTCGCCCATGCTATGGTCTATGGACGTCTCAAAAAGCGCTTCCAAGCTAGGAGTTACATCGAGATCCCGGATGAACGTTTTGACGAGGTGATGGTCTACTTACGCGGGGTACTACGCACCTTCTCAGGTGGCGATCTACCAGGGCAGGGAAGTCTCTTTTGAAGATTGAAAGCAAAGAAACAGGGGACCATATCGCATTGATAGACAGCCAGGACGAACTCAGCGCTAGCAGCGAGTAGGGGAAGTGGCATCACCCATCCCCTTTTTGTAGCGACTCCCCGCGCCTTGCAGGCATGGGTGCGCGACGAATTACTCGTGCGTGTCGTCCCACACCACTCGTTCAGTTCAACCACACGGCGGAAAAAGTCCCTTTATGGCTTTTCGAAAATGGCTTTACCACACCACCTCTCGGGATATTTGCTCTACGATCTTATTGTTGAGATTATCATCAATCTTGCCTCAGAATCCAATTTCTTTCCACTGTTCTTAATAGCCTCTTCAAGATCAATACCCACTTTTTCGGCTCGATGAGGCTAACAGGGAAGACCCCTAGCAGATGCGCCAGGGCCATCTCTCGAAGCACTTCATGACGAGGTGGCAGGAGATTATCGAGGTGCATCTGAAATAGCGGGCACAATCATTTCACGAGTTCCCGCGCTATGCGCTCACCTTGGCTGGGTTGAAAGTTCTGGAGGTTGATGCTATCCTGGCTAAGAACGGTCCTCCCTGAGACGCAAACGTGTCTGGAGACTGGCCGAGCGTCACGGGTGGGAGTTAAACAGGATACTATACATCCAGGTATCGTGCAGAACGCCGCTCGCCTGTCCGAGGGCATATAGCGATGGAGAAAGGAAGAGCTTGCAGCAGGCTGCTGTAGACTTTCGTTCAGTATCAACGCCTTATGATGAAGAGAAACTAGCCTACCCTTCTGGCGAGGAGTAAGAGATGAGAGCATGCCAGCTTCTTGTTCTGGAGGTAGCATAAGCAATAGGAAAAGGGTCGAAGAAGGAAATATCTTATGGTGGATCCCCATGATTCAGATCAGGAGCCAGAACCTCCTGACCCCCAACAAGCTCTATTGAACTCGCTTGTCACTTTGCAGCCCGAACTTCAAGGACAGATCGACCAGCACGTAGAAGCGCTGGAGCGGCTACTCGATGAGCATGATCCCTTCGATCTCCTCGGGAGTCTGTTTTGCCTCAATGCGGTTGCAGACGAAGCAGCAGCGCAACAGGACAATGGCGAAAGAAACGATGCCTATACCGAGTACCTGGCGCTGCTTCTCCTCACGAAGCCCTCAGTAGCATATCCAGCGCAAAACAATGGCGAGGTAACGGACGAGATCATCGCTCACATCAACGAGCAGGTCCAGGCAATCTTTCGCGATGTGACCCTCTCGGTCATGTTTCGTGAGGTGCGGTCCGATCGTGTTGAACCCTCCGATCCTCTCGATCGGCTTCGTACAAACATGCTGATGCGCTCAATCGTAGTCAGAAATCCTGTGTATCAAACATATCTCCGCGAGCTGCTAACAGGGCTCTTTACGCCACTTGATCGGGAACTCACTGCGCTCCTCGGCTTCACCATTGACGATGCGCTGCTCCTGGTTGACACGGTGGCAGCGCTGATGATTGAGCGCTTGCAAAGACGCGAGCTTGAGGCGAAGCACTATAGCAAACAACTTGCGAAACAGGTCGAGGCTTACAGACAGCATGCAACCGGGCGCCGAAAGCAGCAGCGGCGAGGGGGTCCGGTGTCAGAGCGGGAGCAAACGGTCAGCCACCTGGCCAGTTTGCGTCCACGTGAGATGAGACGAGCACTAGAAGCCATCCAGCTGCGGCAGATGCGTGCGTCTGCGGGAATGACCTTTTCCTTTACCCCGGAGGAACTCGCATTCCGGGCCCAGCTTCCACTCGATCGCGTCCAAGCATTTCTTGGGCGGATGTCCCTTGAGTTCGGTGAGGTCGACCCGACCTACTATCGAACTCCCGCCCCCGTTCATCCATTGATGACGAAACCCTTTCTCCATCGACAGGGGCGATACCTCTGCCCAGTCCTACCAGTCGCCTATCGGAGCCTTCGTCCGGCGCTGGAAGTCTTTCTGAATCCACAATTTCCCGATTCCGTGAATACAGATAACGCGTTGTGGGCAAGATATCACAAACGTCTCCGTGCGCAGTACGTCGAGAAGCAGGCGCTGACAGCTCTCTGTCAGGCACTGCAGCATGCCCGGAGCTATCAGGGTCTCACCTATCACATTGGCCCGCAGCGGCAGTTGGTCGAACTCGATGGTCTGGTGCTGGCTGATTCTGTGGTCATGCTAGTCGAGGGCAAGGGCAGTGCACTCTCGCTCAAGGCCCGGCGGGGAGCACACCACTCGCTGCGCAAGGAACTCAATCAGGTGGTGGGAGAAGCCTCAGAGCAGCTGCGCCGCGCGGCGCAATACATTCGGACTTCTGATAACCCTACCTTTACCTTATCCGATGGAACTAGTTTCACGCTACCTAAGCAACAGATGCGCCATTTGTTCCTGGTGGGCGTGACACTCGATTCCTTTGACGCTCTGATTACCAATATTGCCCAGTATGCTGAAACCGGACTGTTCCCACCAGATGCCTTACCCTGGGCAGTCTCCCTGACTGATCTGCGCGTAATCAGCGACCTGCTGGAATTTGGGAACCAGTTCGTACAGTATCTGCTCCGACGACTGAAGGTCAACGAGCTCAGGAATATCCAGGCATTCGAAGAACTGGACTGGTTCGGGAACTACCTCACAGAAGGGCTTTTTTCGATGACGGCATCCCTGGAAGTGAGGGCGCTGACCTCATCCATATAGGTGACTACACAGCGATGATTGATGCCTACTACCTGTCCATAGATGGAGGCCAAGGCGAAGTTGCCCGGCCAGTCCAACCGCTTGCACCGCTCCTGCGACGCATCCTCCAGGAACTGGAAGATCTGCACCCGGCGGGGTACCTGGATGCGGGCTGTGCCCTGCTCGATCTCTCAGGAACAGCCCGCACCTCTTTTCTTGACGCAATCGAGTACCAGCGAAAGCAAACGCTGCGCGACCGGAGTCTACACGACTTCTCGATCTGGGTCGATAATGCGAAGTGCGGAATCACTTGCGTCTTTGCGCCAAATGAGGCGGCGCTCGAGTTGCATGATCAGCTTGCCACACTCTGCTGGCCCAAACACCAGCAAGGCGGCGACCAGTGGATTGGTTTCGGATTCCTGGTTGATGCCCTCCGCCTTTTGAACGCGTGTCTCGTTCTTGCTCCCAAACAAGGAGGTTGATCAGCACTTCTTATTCCCAGCACGGTCCTAAAGTAGTCAACTTTTGACACAATACCTACCGTTGCACCCAGCGCCTGAGGTTCTCCCTTCCTGTTGCTGCTCCATCGCAATGTGTATGAGAGGAACACCATCCTCCAGAAATGGGTGGATGACGTGAAAGCGCTTCCGCGCCTCTGATCGCCGGGCCTCTGTGAAATTCGTAAGTTGATGAGTATGTGACATCTCCCTCTCTGCCTGATCTTATCAAAAATGCAACACTACTTGCTCGCCTGGGGAACGTTCGACTTTGATCGCCTGAATGTACGTAAACTTCCACTTGTCCTCTACCCGAATTACCGCAAATCCCAGTTGCTCCAGATCTTTTGCGAACTGATTTCGATCTGCGAAGCGTTCAGTGGCTTCTACAATGTGCAGCAATCCATCCAGTTTGAGCGTTCGATGGGCCTCACGGAGATATTCCGTGAAATTGACACCCATGAGCGAGAGGGAAAAGATGGCCACATCCAGCGTCTCGTCATCCAGCGGAACGTGAGCCATATCACACACAATGACTCCCTCGTTAATGGCAACGTGATCAATGCTGTACACAGTATGACGATCGGAGACGGCCTGAGCCAATAAAGCCTCGCCGCAGCCGAAGTCCCCGATCACCTTGCCGCTGCGCTGCTGACACCAGCGTATCATCTCTTCATAGGGAACAACGGCCCACTCCTTGCGCTGTTCTCGATACAACGTATGATATTGCATCCATTCTTCCGGGTTGGCCTGCAAGCACCGATGGGTTTCTCCACTATACCCCTGATTCCAGCGTCGGTTCATGGTGGAGAACGTCCCATAATATCGCTGTCGATGCTCCAACTCTGCAGCATCTCTCACTGGAAGGGGTACAAGGATTCTCGGCCGGCTAATGACCTTGATGTCTTCCATCTCCAGCCGCTCAAGCCATGCCATGAGATCCTGGTAGGCTTGTACAGGAGTGCGAAGATGTCCTTCAGGCACCACTCCATCGACGGTCGCATCTGCGATGGACTTCTTGAAGCTTAGACGCTGCATTTTCGACTCGCACCATGACCAGCGCTCGCCATGGACCAAGGCATACGTCAATGGAAGGATCATCGTCACTGGATGTTGCTGCCCCTGACGAAAGATGCGTCCTTTGAGTTGTTCAAATTCAGCAGCAGTCCAGGGCAAAACGTTGACGATGAGCCGATGACAGACCTGTTGTAGACCATCCACCCCAGTTCCAATAGCGCTGGAACCGATAAGTACATCGATATCTCCATCAAGAAATCCTGTGAGTCCTGTTTTGTCCTCTCCTGTATAGAATCCGACCTTCCATCCATCCTCAACTAGTGCATCCCATAAGAGCCGATCAATGCCCTGGATGAGGTGTGTATAGATGAGTGTTTTTGAAATGATATGTTGGCGGATGACAGGCAATCTGGCCTGGGTGAGAATCAGCTCGAGTGACAGAGGAGTCCCTTTCACGCTAAGCGCACGAATATCGTTGAGCCTTGAACTACAATCTACAGCAATTTCGCGCTGTTCATAGCCTGTGCGGTACTCTGGCATCCAACGAATGCCAAGCTGGACAAGTCGTTGATGTAAGGCCATACAATTGGACACCGTAGGATGAGTATCCAGATCATCATAAGCCACTCCAGTAACCAGCTCAATCAGGCTTTTGCCCTCCTGCAGATTGTTGATTACTGGAGTAGCTGACATGCCCAAGACATAGAGGTTGGGATTCTGTTGAGTGGCACCTACTGTGAGCGCTGCAATGAGTTTGCGCCGCTGTGTTGTGTCCTCAACTGTCCTCTGTTTGGTGTAGTGAATCTCGTCGACGATCACAAAATCGATCTGCTCATGTTCAACAAGTGTACGAACGTGCCTAGCTGAATCCGCTTGTTGGAACGCTTCATAGTTCAGTACGAGATAACGATGGTCTCTCTCACGAAAGCCTAACGCATCATCGCTTCCCTCATTCCATCGAGGCGTGAAGCTTTTGACCTGAATCTGGCTGTCTGGAAAGCTGTCAAGAATCGCCTGCTGCCACCCCTCAACGACGCTATTGGGGCAACAGATAATCGTGAGCTTGGCTTCGACAACCCTACTCGCGAGAATGGCTGAAAGTGTTTTACCGGCACCTGTCCCCGACCAGTTTCCAACTCGTATCCTATTCCGGACGCGAACCGCAGCGAGTCGTTGCATGAGATTAGGAGGTGTAGATACCCCGTCCACCTGGAAGGCGTATCCAGGTGGAATGCGGAGCGCTTTTGCTTGCCAGTATTCATCGAGAAACCTCTTTCTCGTTCGCTCTGCATAGGCGTTGTCGCTCACTTGTTCCGCCTGGGCAGCAGCAGCGCTTTCATCATGAAAGGCATGTCTCCAAATCTTGGCAACAGCAGAGCTAATGAAGAACTCGACGGCCTCTTCATCTGAAGATAACGTGATGAGGTGCCCCACGCTACTGAGCACAGCTTTGGTTTCAACAACTGGCGGGAATATTCTATTAGCTTCAGTTTCGCAATCAGCATCATTGGACAGTCCTCTGCCAAGAAAAGCATATTCATCGTCTTTAGGATTGTCATACTTCTGGGGAAGCAAGTCCTGCTCTCCCTGGCCGTTTATTCGTCCTTGTTCTAGTGTTTGCGAGGGATTATCAATGAACTGATTTACCAGAGATTCCTCGCCGGACACGAACTTGACCAATTCGTCCACTGGAAAGCGCCCAGTAGCTAATGCCTTCACGAATGCTTTTCTCCTACCCGAAGAGGTCAGTAAACCGCTTTGCAAGAAGATACAGTACAACTCCGCAGGGGTGAGCGCTGGGAGATGCACTTTCAACGAATCAACAAAGCCGCGCATGGCGGGAAGCGTCCATCCCCGGTTACATGCTGGGCATCCACGCCCTCTCACACGATGGTTAACGGATGCTTCCCAGACATGAGATGGGTCCGTTCGGCACTGCCACCAGACCTTTTTGTTGCTCCCTGGTAAAATGTCTTTCGGAGTAAATGCTCCGTTCTTCTCTTCATGCCACTCGGCGGCAAGCTCAGGGTAAAGAGCCTGCAGAGATGTGAGCGGAGTAACGATTTTACTGGCACACGCGAGGCAGCCACTACCATTGATACGATTGTAGATTGAGGCCTGCCATTCATGCGAGGGATCCACCCGGCACTGCCACCACACCTTTTTTTCTCCTCCGGCCTTCACATCATCCGGTGTAAGACTCCCGTTTTTCGTGGGATGCCACTCTTCAGCGAGATAAGGATATAAAGCGCGTAACGAGAGACATAGTGGGCAGCCATGTCCTCTTCCTCGGTAGTTTATGGACATTTGCCATTCATGCGAGGGATCCACCCGGCAGCGCCACCAGACTTTTCTGCCGCTTCCTGGCATAACATCATGTGGTGTCAGTTCACCATTCTTGATAGGATGCCACTCTTCTACAAGTTCAGGACGCAAGGTGTACAGGGAAGTAAGGGAAGTCGCGGCTTGTCCAGCACATATCCGGCATCCATTCCCTCTGACACGGCTGGAAATCACTGCTTGCCACTCATGAGCAGGATTAGTTTTACACTGCCACCACACTTTCTTATTGCTGCCTGGCTTTACCTCATTGGGCGTCAGGTTCCCATTTTTCTCCTGATGCCATTCTTCTGCAAGCTGGGGATGGAGCGCTCTAAGAGAAGTCGCAGCAGTAGCAACGAATCCGCTACAAATAGGACATGGGCCATATCCTTTGACCCGATTTTGGATGCCCGATTGCCACTCATGGGAGGAATTCATGCGGCAGCACCACCACACTTTTTTGTTGCTGCCTGGCCTGACATCTTCTGCATGAAGCTGACCATTCTTCTCTGGATGCCATTCTTCTGCAAGCTGGGGATGGAGCGCTCTCAAAGAAGTGGAAGGGATCGCAATGCGCCCACTACATATCGTGCAGCCACTTCCTTTGGTCCGATTTCGGATGCTCGATTGCCATTCATGGGAAGGATTCACGCGGCAGCGCCACCACACTTTTTTGTTGCTGCCTGGTCTCACGTTATGAGGAGTCAGATCACCATTCTTCTCTGGATGCCACTCGTCGGCAATATGAGGGCAGAGTGCGTGGAGAGATGTACTCGGCGTGACGATTCGTTCATTACACCATCGGCATCCATTGCCCTTCACGCGATTTACAATAGTTGCCTGCCACTCATGAGAGCTATCTCTACAGCAGCGCCACCAGACCTTTTTGTTGCTTCCAGAGGTGACATCGTCAGGGGTGAGATCGCCGTTTTGAGTAGGGTGCCACTCTTGGGAAAGTTGGGGATACGTTGCCCGTAAAGAGTTCGTGAGTGTCACCACTTTATTGGCGCACATTGGACATCCACGACCTGCTACTCTACTATATACCACTGCTTGCCACTCATGAGAGCTGTCTCTGCTGCAGCGCCACCACACTTTCCTTTCGCTCCCTGGGCTCACCTCTCTGGACGTGAGATGACCGTTCTTCTCCGGATGCCATTCTTCTGCAAGTCGTGGGTATCGTACTTGAAGAGACGTTGTGGGAGTTACCACTCGCCCCATACATACCGGACACCCTCTACTTTTGATTCGAGCAGAAATGACTTGCTGCCATTCATGGGAAGGGTCTGTTTGGCATTGCCACCATGCCTGTTTATTGCTGTTTGGTAAGACATCATTCGGAGTACGCTGCCCGTTCTTGCTTGGATGCCATTCTACTGCTGCTTCTGGATACAGAGCCTGAAGTGATGTGCTATCAGTGACGAGTTTACTAACGCATGCCGGACAGCCAGTACCAGGTCTTTTGCCACCTACTCGTTCACCGATAACAGCCTGCCACTCATGAGCAGCGTTCTTTTGACAGCGCCACCACACTTTTTTCCCACTGTGGGGAACCACTTGATCCGATGTAAGATCACCATTTTTTTCCGGATGCCATTCTTCTGCAAGTTGGGGATAGAGGGCTTGTAAGGAAGTCGTAAACGTTACGCGTCTATGTGTGCATATCGGACATCTACGGCCACTCGATCGGCTAGCAATGACCGCTTCCCATTCATGAGATGGATCTACTGAACAGCGCCACCACACCTTTCTACCGCTGCCAGCCTTGACATCGTTAGGGGTGAGATCGCCATTCTTTTCTGAATGCCATTCAGTGGCTAGATCGGGATGAGTCACAGCTAAAGGTTCCTTCACTGTCTCGCTATCCTTCCTAAAATGTTCTATCCAGAATAGGCATTGATGCTCAATTGTTCCACTCGTGTGGCTAATTGCTCGACGGAGGGTTGGCTATAGAGTCGTGTCGTGTCTAACGAGTTATGTCCCAATAATGTCGCCAAGCCGACAATATCGCCGGGATACTGCGCCAGGTAATTGCGTGCAAAGGTATGCCGCAGAGTATGCGCACTCGTCGCTTGTGGTACCAGCTCACCTGCCGCTTTGACCAGATCGTCAAGCATAAAAGTTAAGTGGGATCACTTGCCCCTGTGAACACAGGCATGTGAGATATGGAGGGGTGGGAAGCCCTCCTGCTGGAGCCGCCAGACGGTCCCCATCTGTTTCTTTCCTGCCGACCGTACGTTGTCCCCATCGTATGCCTTCCTGCCGTCTGCCGTACCCGCTACGCGTCCCCAACTCCCGCGCGGGTTGATCACACCAGATCATGCGAGGTCAAGGCCGTGCAGGTGGAGCGGAGCCCGGGTGGGGGCACGCTCGTCTTGGCCTTGACCCGCGTGGTAAACTTGACCGTCCCGCGCGGGAGGCAGGCTCCTACCCCTCCCTCAGTGATATGAACGCTCGGAAGCCGGATTACCAGATTGGGAAGCATGAAACAGAATGGCTAGAGAGATTGGAGTCGCGCGAACTGTTCTTCACCGCAAAGGCAGAGGCCATGCACGAGATCGATTGGACGTGGTGCCCACGTGTGGCTGCACATGAGATCACCCGCAGCTTTCTCATTTCACAGGCACGCTTGCAGAAAGCAAGGCAGACACTCGAAGCCTACGGACGCGACCTGGATGATCTGCTGGAAGCCTTCGCTGATCTGCCACTTGCCGACCTCATCGAGGCCGATAGCGGCCAGCTCGAAATCTACCTAGACGGCCTGTACAATCGTCCTCCCAAACACGGAGCCAGCTCGCAGGCCAATATTACACGGATCACCAAGACTCGGCTGTCTCTGTCCACCATCCGACGGCGCGTTGGGACGGCGCGTCGCTTCTACCAATGGTTGATTGATCGCAAACTCCGCCAGGACCTGGTCAATCCTGTTCCCAAGGGGGTCAAAGGGAGAAGCCGCGGCCCAGTCCCATCCCCTCGCCAGGATCCCTGGATCCCTGATGACGAGGTCTGGACACGTATCCTCCAACATTTTCTTGCACACGAATCCCTTCGCAACCAGGTCCTCCTCCTGGTCTGCTACGATGGAGCCTTACGACGACAAGAGTGTGTGCACCTACGCGTGGAAGATATCGATCACAACAACCTCACCATCAAGGTACGAGCTGAGACCACAAAAAATGGGAAAGAACGCTTCGTCGTGCTCTCGCCCATCACCTATCAGAAGCTCAAGCAATACATCACGAGAGAACGAGCTCGTCTCATCGACGATTACGGAGGTGACACCAGCGGAACCATTTTCTTGTCAGAGTCACATCGAAACCCGGGGAAGCCAATTTCGGTGTGGACCTTCCAGGATGTGATCAAAAAGGTGCGCACCATCGTTGGCGCGCCAGGGCTGACGCCACACAAATTACGGCATCTGATGCTGACCGATTTAGTGCGTGGAGGTATGTCCCTGGATGAGGTTGGCTACTACGCAGGCCACGCCTCGCTTGCCACGACCGGCCTCTACGTGCATCCGGAGCGCTCGATGGTGGCACGCGATGTCCGCAGAGCGACCAGGTGGCGGGATGAACAGGTCAAGCAACTGATCGAGGAGACACAGCTCCATGAGTAAAGCGCATGCGGTAGCGATCGAACCCATGACAGACTGGCAGATGCCTCTCTGGCCAGAGCGATATGACAGAAGTGCGACGCTGACTGAAGCAGAGCGTGTGGCTCTCGCCGATGTGGGAGCACTGGCATCGCAGCAACACTTGTTGTTGCCTGGTCGCCCCTCAACCCACATTCTCGCCCGTCTTACCCAACCACTTCAGGATGTCTACCAGCTGGGACATACCCATCCAGATGCTCTCATCCCCTTTCTTCGGTACATGTATCAGCAGATGGCACGTTTGGAAAAGCCGTTTTGGGCCTGGTCGGAGGAAGAGTGGGTCAGCGCCATGCTCCCTGCTCACGCTCCAGCAGATGGGATACGAGCAACCATGCGCGTTGTGGCCTACCTCTTGTGTGATCTACTCATCATCGATGAGCATTTCCTGTCCTATCATCTGGCATGCGTCGTCTTCGGAACCGGGTGCATGCGAGAACAGTACGAACGGCTTGCACGTGTCATTTTTGGCAAAGACGGCCTGGGGTACGCGAGAGGTCAGAGAGGAGAGAGTCGCCTGCGTACAGCCGTCACCCTCACGCTGCTCTCCAACAGAACCCCCTCCCTTGACGCCATCACGTTCGAGAGCCTCCAGGCCGTCAAGCAAGTCCTGTCCAGGGATTATCAGTATGCGGTCCATTGGATGGCACGTGCGCTCGTGTCTCTGGGCATACTGGAAAAGGAGACGCTGACAAAACTCGCGGGTGGTCATGCGGGAGCTCCTGTCTGGTGGGACTACAGCAAACCAGATGTCGATCCACGCTGGCTGGCGTGGGTGCAAGCGTACATCGCTCACACCAACAGATACGAAGAGCGCTACCGGCAATCGACGTTCTACCAACTCATCATTGCTGGGCGTTGGCTCAAGCAGTACCATCCCAGTGTGGCTCTCCCAGAGCAATGGGATGAGGTACTCGCGCAAGACTATGTCAGCTGGGTCTGCAGTGCGAAGAGAGGGGAACTGGTCTCAGATTTGGCCAACATCCATGAGTCATCATCTCCCGACCGAACACTCCAGGCCAGCACAGTCGAGCGACGCCTGGGCGCTTTAAAGCTCTTCTTCAAGGCTCTTCAAAGAAGGGCATATCAGGTCGATGGGGAGCCAGCGCAACGACTCGCTCTTTCATGGAGCCCAGACGAGTTGCTCGCAACGCCGGAGCCGATCCGAAGACAACGAATTCCCAATCCGCGCAACCTGGACCACGGTTGGTGGCAGAAACTGACGTGGGCCGCAGCCACCTTGAGCGCGAAAGATCTGTCCTCGAATCACACCGCCTATTTGCCTCTGGTCTACTATCGAGCTGTCGGCCTGCTCTGGGTCACCGGTGCTCGACGCTCGGATGAAATTAGGCGGTTAAAGGTGGGCTGTGTGAGTCGTGAGTGGGCGCCTGAGATGCGCGATGAAGAGGGCCATCAATTGGAAGCGGAGGCGGACCTGTGTTATGTACGAGTGCCTGTCAACAAGCTGCAGGGAGAATTCTGGGTGCCTATTCCCACCTACACGGCTGATGCGATCGAGGCATGGGAACGGCTTCGTCCAAAGTTGCAGGATGCCCGCATAGATCGCAAGGAGCACAAACTGACTGACTATCTCTTCTTGATGCGCGACCAACTGATGGGTCGAGACTTCTTGAACAGGTCGGTGATCCCCTTACTGTGCAAGGCTGCAGGGTTGGTTGATGAGCAGGGGGTCCCGTTACGCGACGCCGTTGGGAAAATCACGAGTCATCGTGCCCGCTCAACACTGGCGACCTGGCTTCGGAGCAACGGGCTCTCCCTCACCTACATCGCTAAGCTGCTTGGCCACACCGATCTCAAAACGCTGCCCTGGTATCTGCGCGAGGACAAATATCGCTTTGCTCGCGCGCTGCGTCAACACAATCCTCTTGAACGCATGGTCACAGCCATCCTCGATCCTGAAGCGCTCAAGCGAGGTGCCGGCGAACCAGCGGTGTTCTACTATCTTGGCGACGGGGCTGATGGCCGACCCCACATGTGCGCCAGCCCAGACTATCAGAGATGTGTCCACCAGATGAGGTGTACCGAGTGTGAAATGCATGTGGATGCCGAGCAGGCTGAGGTCATTGCCCATCGTCCAGGGGTGTTGACCATCGAGGTTCGCATTCCAACGCCACCGATGGTGGCTGATCTGCTCACTCAGGAGGAGGAACTCGGCGTGGAAATCACCTGTCATCTGCCGGCGCCATCGGTGCCTAGCCCAGCGTATCATTTCAACCAGGCCGTACTTCCACGGAGTAGCGATCCACAGCTGCAAAGGATGAAGAAAGAACTCGAGGAATTGATGACGGAGTGGGTGGAGAAAGAGGGGAAATTTGATCTGCGCAGTGTCGTGATGAAGTCTCTCAAGAAATGCATCGCCAATCTCGCGGCGAGGATTGAGGCGCAAGAAGGTACACCGCCTGGGGACCAAATTAATCCCACATAATCTGTCCCATGGCCGAGGTGGTGAGCGCTCCGCCTTTTTGACTCTCGAAGAGGGGAGCAAAGGCATGTGCGGAGCCAGGTTTGGGCCATCTAGCAGCCACGGCCTTGATCGACGGCTTCTCCACGCTAAGCCGTGGAGCCACTAAGGTAGCAATCGCATCACGGGCGGAACTATTGAGTGGCACGGATCGCACTTTATTGCCCTTACCCGCCCGGACCAAAAGCAAGCCACCGCGCTCGCCAAAGGTGAGATCGCCAAAGGTGAGACCACTGCACTCGCTGAGGCGAAGCCCTGTCTGTAATAACACCTGCACAACGGCGTAATTGCGTGCAGAATCGCGGGAGGCCTGCGCCTGGCGAAGCAGCGCATTGACCTGGGACGATGAAAGTCCTTCGCGTTTGGAGCCTGTCTCGCCACCAATCAGCTTCACTCGTGCCGCTGGATCGAGTGGCAGGTATCCCTGATCGACCAGCCAGGCACACCAAGCACGCAAGGCACTGATGCGCAGGTTGATGGTGCTGATGGATTTGTGCTGCTCGTGTTGCAATTCGTTGCGATAACCAATCAGGGCAATTGGCGTGAGGGCAGCAAGCTGGAGGGGCATCCGTTCTTCCTGTTCATACCAGGCCAGGAAATGGACGACGGCCTGGGTATACTTTTTGATTGTGCCTGGGGAATGATCGTGTTCTTGTAAAAACCGACGCCAGCACTCCAGTAACTCGTTGGGCGTCTGGTCATGACGATCCGTTTTCAAGGGGGTCACACGTTGCATTCGGTTCTTCGAACTCCTCAAAAAATATTTCCCACTGTTATTTTTGCTGCTTAGCAGGGCTTTTGGTCATCACTGCTGAGCGTAGCGATTACCCCAAGTATAGCATAGAAGGCGGGGAAATGTCTATTTCCTGCTCTTTTCGCAGGAGAGATAGCAAACTCTGCCACTCTGATGAACAATGCTAATAAGAAAAAGAAGCGTTTTGTTCCTACAGTCCCACTAATCGAGAATGACATAAATACAATCTTTGCGTTTGGCCCCAAACATTGCCATGAGAATAAATGGCAGGCAGTGGCTTTAGGCAATACAACACAACATATCAGGTTCCCGATTCGGTATTTTGTGTCTGATGTTGGCGGTGAGTGTACTGCTTCCATAAGTGACACCTCTCAATACGGTAGTCCACGAGTGCTGCACTGCATCCCCTTTCGAGGGCAATTTCGCCCGCACCTAAGCCCCTGTTTACCTCGCGTTCAATGAGTTCTTTGGGAAGAAGGATGGTCGTGCCGAGGCCATAGGCTTCGCGTTCCTGATCTTTGTTATAATCACGACGGAGCAGACCAGTATGCGGATCTTCCTGCAGGCAGCTGGGAACATGCCCGAGTAATCCATGGCTCAACTCTTCCATTAATGTCGCCGACTGCTTGGTTACTGGCTTTGCTGAGTTGAGAATGACCATGAGGATTGATTCTCGGGGGAATTGAAAGGCAAAGCCGTCCCACTTCCCCTGATAGGCCGTTAGCGCCAGTTCGGGAGGTACTACATCCTCCAGAAGTAGCGAGCACAGGCCTTTCTCTTTTCTACAAGGTTTCTTAATCCAGCCATCATTTTCCTTTTCGTGCTGTTTTCATCCATTGGTAAAACAACCAACTCAAAAGCTGCGTCAATTAGCTGGGTTCTCTGACCGGTTTGGCGCTTCCCTTGGTTCCGCGAGCAATTTCGTGTACGCAGTCTCTTGCGTTGAACTTTCTCTCTCCGACCTCGATCTAATCTGAGCTTATCCGTAAGTAACCATCTTCTTCCGCAATTCTCTCCCACATACTATACTATCTAAACGTTATCTTAATTACCTACCTTACCCGTTTTGGGATAACTATCGCAACGAATTGGTCTTATCGAAGAGGAGCAAGTTATCTCCCAGGGCCAGAGCGGGCCTGTTCAGGCCAATACCTTTTAAAGATGGAGAACAGCAAATGGCCAGATTACGTCTTGAACCTTTCAAAATCATCGGCTCCACGCCTGCCATTAAAAAGACCTACGGAAACGCTGTGGCCCTTGCACCGGTGGCGCCCCTCGTTGCTGAGGTCGGGCAGGTAGATGATCGTTACATCCTCCGCATCTCGAACTACGAGACGGCAAAAACCGTGGGGCAGGTCGCATCTCCATCCTTTCACCCCACACTTTCGTTTGCTCCAGATGGAGAACGCCTGCTCGTTATGACCGGATGGAGGGGGCGCGGAGAAGATTTACTGCTCTATAGAGAACCCTGGGAATCCCCGCGGATCATCAATCAAGATCCCCCCCACTATGCGGCCCTTGATGGAGCGTGGCTTGATGAACGGACCATCTTGATCGCCGGTCTACTGGATGACCATGAGTTTTGTATCGCAGTTCTCGAAGTCGAAAGCGGCGCTTCGAGGATTGTTTACCGAAAGATTCCCGAGCCAGCCGATGATTCCTATCCCGTCTCTTTCGATAGCGCAAGCTGCTCTCCAACCGGTAGCGTTGTCTTTGTGATCAACTACGGCTACGGCCACGGACAACGAATTCTGTTGTATCAACTGAACGAAAGATATGATGCGGTTCTCCCAATTACCTCAATTCTGCTCAACCGAGATACCTTTTATGGCAGCTACGATTCAGGCATAATAATCGCAGAAGATGGACAGACGATGCTAAGCAAGCCCTCTTCTTACTCCTCTTGGCACGCCTCGACTCGTCTTTTTAATCGTCAGGGTCATCTATTGACGGAACTCTATAAAAATCAGGAACTCCTTGCCTATCGATACGGCACCGCCTGCTTCAGAAGAGACGCGGGCTACGGGACACACGAGATACACATCTACTACCTCAGAGAAGGCAAGCTACTTTCACGGTGTACGCTATACGTACGGGGCTGTTATGGCTGCAACCTCAGTGAGCGGAATGGAAAGATATTGATCGCGGTCGAAGAAGAGGAGAAGACGACCGTCTTCGAACTTACCGATCCCGATATCCTCCGACTAGCATCCGAGGACGCCCAGCAGCGCTGCGGGGCAATGCAGGTACTGGGCAGGAGACACTTGCGGGACGCAATTCCGGTACTGGCACAAGTGCTACTTAAAGACGAGGACGCGAGCGTCCGACTGACCGCGGTTGAGGCTTTGGTGGAAATAGGCGACCCCGCGGCGATTCCGCGCCTGATCTTCGCCTTGGGACACAAGGCATGCGATCACCTCAGGGGTGAACTGATCGCTGCGCTTCAGCAGTTCTCGATAGCAGAACTTGTTCCGGTGGCTTTTGAATATATCGACCGCGTGGGAAACGCTCACTCGCGAGGCGCAGCGAGGCTTCTAGAGGCCATGCCTTTCATCGAGGCGCTAGACAAGTTGTGTAAAGCAATAGGGGACCCCGACGAAGAGACCCGACTTTCGGCAGCCCACGCCTTACGGAAGAGAGCTGATGTGCGGGCCTGCATTGCCTTACTGGAGCGGATGAACGATGAGGATGAGAGGGTCCGAACAGCGGTCCAGCACGCTTTGAATAGAATACTCAGGGTTCGAGGACTGCTTTCCAGAGAAATCAGCCAGCATCTTACCATCCCCATGGACGCAGCAGTGTACGCGGAGAAAGTCATTGCGAAAGGCCGCATGCGCGGATTCGAAAGAATCGGTCCTTCCCCTATCGGCCGGTTCCTGGTCAGCCTATCAGCGGCATGCGTCCAGAGTGGCCAGGCTCTCCCTCAACTGCTAAATGCCATAGAGGCGCTGGCCGACGGTGGTCAGTCGGCGGAGCGAACCTCGTTATCCATCGCCCTGGTCGTCGCCCTGATCTGCGCCGACACTATGAGGAAAGAGCAAAACTGGAAAGGAGCCGTCGGTACTTACCGCGTTGCCGTCGAGCTAGCGAGGCGGATCGACGCCCCACAGATCGAATGGCGAGCTTGGCACGCGGCGGGCGAGTGCCTTGAAAAGCTCGGCGACGACCCCACCGCGCTGGCTGCTTTCCGCCATGCGATGGACATTCTCGATCGCCTCTGGTTCGCCCTGTTGGAGGAAGATAAACTGCGGGGCTTCTTTCGTGACAAAGCTCTGCTTTACGACCGGGCGGCGCTCTGCGCTCTGCGTCTGGGGCATGCAGCCTTGGCCCTTGAATGCGGAGAAAAGGCGAAGACGCGCTATCTGGGCGACCTGATCGCCAGGCGACAGATGGATCCCCGCGTATCCCTCGACCGAGAGCTCAAGGAGATCTGGCAGAACATCGGCCACGCCCGTTCGATTAGGGTACAGATCGGCTCCTCGCAGCCGGCCGGGAAGGACAGAGTAGAAGTGGTCGCCACGAGATGGGAGGTCCGCAAAGTCGGTGACAAGGCTGTTAAGCTAGAGCGACTGTCCGCGTTCGAGGAGGCCCACCCGGATGATAAGGAGACCTCGCGCCAGCACGCGATGATCCGGGGTGTCTGGCAGTTAATGGCCTATCTTCCTAACGTGGACGATGAGGAAATCCACGAGTATGTTGAGGAAATTTATCAGGCCCTCCTGCCTGTCCGCCAGGCGGCGAAGTCGTCGGAACTCCCCATGCCCTCTTCTGAGCAGCAGATCGTCATCGAGCGGTACAACAATGCAGCCCGTGCGCTCAGCCGCGCCGGGGAGAATATCCAGGAAGCACCTTTCTGGATATTCTCAGAAAACAACTTCGGGTGGATCGAAGAGATATGCAATTCCACCGACGAGGAAGAAGCTGGCCTGTTCCTGGATGCCGTTATGGAGGCCCTCAACAGCTATCTCCGCGACGAGCCCATCATCGGCGTTCCAACCGAGCCATTCGATGAAGAGGCAGAAGGTCCGGTTTTCGTGACCCGCACACTTGGCGGTGGGTCCGCTTCCCCGAGCCGCGGCACGACCACGATTGAGACACTGCTGGAGAGCCGCACGCATACACGCTGGCGCTACATCACCCGCCTTGCGCGCGGAGAGATCGTTGCATACCAGGATGTCTCGGAAGCGCTGCGGGGTCAGACCGGGGTGGCCCAGGTGCAATTCGCGGTCACAGCGCAGGGGACAGTTGCTTACGTTACACACTCATGCGAAGACTCCCGGCGAAGAAGCCGAACGATGCCCGACCTACGGGGCGACGCCAGTCTGTGCGTCTTCACCTGTCCGGAGATCAAACTCTCGTCACTGCGCCAGCGCCTCGCCCTGGCCGACAACGCCTGGTTCGCCCGGTACAAGCAGCGGCACCAAGCAGGTGGGCTGCAGTCCTGGATGGATGCTATGGACGAGACCTTGCAGTGGCTGTACGCCCATCTCATAGCACCGATCGACGCTCACCTCAAGCGTAGAGGCGTGAAGCGCCTGCACATCATCCCCCACCGCTCGCTGCAACTGATCCCCTTTTCGGCGATGTTCAGCATCGATCAGAGCGGACAGCGGCGCTACCTGGCAGACGACTACGAGATCGACTACGCGCCGAGCGCCACACTCCAGCACATATGCAGCGAGCGCGCCAGGCATCGGCTTTATCGGAGGACCCTTGCCGCAGTCTCCGATCCTACCGGTGATCTGCCCTTTGCCACAGCCGAGATAGCGCAGGTAGCCTGCTACTTTCCCCCCTCGGGCGTCCGCGTATGGCGCGGCGACCAGGCGAGTGCCCAGGCAGTGCGGGGTACCGTGCCGGAATCGGTATTCCACTTCGCTGGCCACGCTAGCTACGATTGGGGAGACCCGCTCGCATCCCACCTCCTTTTCGCGAGAAAAGAACGGCTCAGCCTGGAGGAACTCTTCGCCGAAGCCACAGCATTGCCTGAGACGAACCTGGTCGTGTTGTCAGCGTGCGAGACGAGCGTCACCGACCCCGAAGACCTTGCCGACGAGTACTTGGGGCTCGCCAGCGGATTCCTGTTCGCGGGAACGCCCGCGGTCGTCAGCACGCTGTGGGCAGTGGACGACATATCCACCGCCCTACTGATGGCACAGTTCTACGATAAGCTCTTCGGGGACGGCCTGCGCCCCAGCCAGGCCATGCAGGTGGCACAGCGCTGGCTGCGCGAAACTGTGGATAGGCGCCATGTAGTAGACTACATCCAATTGCAACTGTCAAGGCTCGAAGAACAGCGACGGCAGGTGCCTGCCTGGAGTGAGGAGGATGACCTTCTCGCGAGACAGTCGGGCGAATTGCGCAGGAGACGCAGGAGTTTCGAGCAGGAGGCGGGCCATCGCGAAGGCAAACCTTTTGCCCACCCCTATTACTGGGCGGCCTTCACGTTGTCGGGAGCCGACATCACCTTAAGCCCCCGGCCTTCGAAAACCCCGGCAAATCGCGTTTCTTAAAGACCCGTGCGAGCGGAGGATTGATAAACCAAGGAGATCGCTTTCGGCGGTTCGCCGGCTCAGGAAGCTCAGAAACAGAGGTCTACAAATTATGATCGACCAGAAACACCTACTCTACCTCAATGGATTGGATGCGACAACGGGTCGCCCGCTCATCGACCCCATCCCCTACGACGAGCTTACCCGCCGGGTTCTGAACTTCTTTACACCTCAGCTGCGCCGCGAGGAATCTGAGACCTACAGCCATGAGCGGCTCGCTCCTTTTGACGAGTACGAACTGGACGACCCGGCACGTGCGGGATGGGGCCTCTTAGTGCACATCGACGAGGCGGATGCAATGAGAGAACTGCTCGCGCCCCTCATTGCTCACCGTAATGGCCGCGTGCTTCTCTATCGAGATGAACCGGTTCGTCAGTGGAAGGAAACGTATCATGCCGACGCGATCAACCCCGACCGCTTCCCTTACTATATCCTCATCGCTGGCAGCCCTGCAAAGGTCCCCTATGAACTGGAATACTCCCTCGCTACCCTACAGGCTGTGGGACGCATCGACTTTGAGGACCCGGCAGACTACATTCGCTATGCGCAAGGTGTGGTAGAGCGGGAAACCAGGCAGGCAGCGGCTCCAGGGAAGCGAATTATCTTCTTCGCCCCTCGGCACCCGAATGATTATCCCACCGGTCAGACTAGCCAGTATCTGATACCTCCTCTCCTGGAGCAGCTACCACAGAGTGTGCCTGGCCTGACATTCAGTAGCATCATCGGTGACGATGCAACGAAGACGAACCTCCTGGCTGCTTTGACCCCTGATTCAAAAGGACAGACGCCAGCTCTTCTTTTCAGCGCTGGTCACGGCGCGACATTTAGTGCCTCCGATCCTAACCAGCGCGCGCTGCAGGGAAGTTTTATCTGCCAGGACTACCAGATGCCGTTAACACACCGACAGCGGAGGGGCATTGTCTGTGGATATGATGTTGCAGAGGGGTTCTGCCTGCCTGGTGGAATCCACTTCATCTTCGCCTGCTATGGCGCTGGCACCCGAGCGCATAGCGACTTCATCCGCTATATGCCTGAGGGAAGAGGCAGGCAACGGCTTGAAACGGCCCAGGGCGTGCAGGACTTTGTCGCGTACCTGCCGAAGGCTTTGCTGGCGCATCCCCGGAGTAGAGCGCTAGCAGTGGTGGGTCACGTGGATCCAGCCTGGGTTCACGCCTTCAGAGGCACCGTGACAAGGGAGCGGCGCATCGACCCGTTCGGCTTTACCCTGGCCAGACTGCTGCGGGGCAAGCCCGTGGGCTTTGCCCTGATGTCCTTTAAACAAAAGTACACGGATATCAGCACTGATCTGCTGAGTCTGATCGAGCGCAACCAGAAAACCGCGCTGCTGCCCGATCCAGCTGAATTCATGGACCTATGGATATGCCGCAACGATGCTCAAAATTATGTCATCATAGGTGACCCGGCTGTACGTCTGAGATTTGGGTAAGAGACCATTCCAAAGTGGATACTTCTCTGAAAAAGCGGTAGGAGGCTGAATGAGCGAAGAAGAGGGAAAAATCATACAGATGCTGCTTGATGAGGCTCGTGGTCTCCTGCTATCCCGCACCGGATGAAAACTCTGCGCCATCACCACACTGTGCATCATTTGGAAGCAACAATTTGAAGCACGGGAACAAGGGAGGACAGTGGCAGCGCGAGCCAGCCCTACCTGCTACTCAGCTTATTAACTCCCCCTGTGACCTCGATGCACGCTATAGGAAGAAGAGGACCACACTCTGAGTCGGCTATAAAGTGCATTTTACCCAAACCTGTGCCGAAGATGCTCCACAACTGATCACCCATGACGAGGCGACTCCTGCTCCTATCAGCGATGAGGGGATTCTCTGCGCAGTCAACACCAGCCAAGCTGAGATGGATCTCCTCCCAGAGCAACATCTCGTCGATGCCGGATATATCGGGGTGAGCAATCTCGTCAAGGCGCAATCTGGTGACGGTGTTGACTTGGTTAGCCCTGCACTCAAGACCCAACGGTATCAAACGGAGACCGGCTACGACCTCACGCACTTCTCTATCGATTGGGAAGCTGAGACGGTCATCTCTCCAGAGGGCCAGGATTCATCGGACAAACCGTGTAAGCTCTAGAGCAAGCGAGAATGAGATACCCGGGACGATCTTCTCGAGTGATCAAGGCAAGCAGCAGGAGACCTTTCCTGCCCAAGCAGCGCAATTTGTCGCTTTTCTTTGATCATTATGCTACCTGCATACTTGACTTTGATCGCTGCATGGTCAAAATGATGAGCTTTAGGGAGACTTACACAGGAATGGTCTCCTACTAGAATAGTGGGAAAAAGAGGGCTGAAACTTGCTCAGGCATCCCCTGGCATTTGGTCCTGCACTTCTGTAGGCTGTGCGAGCGTTTCTAGGACTCGTAGCACAATCAGAGCTTCCTTTATGTCCAGGTCATCGACCAAAGTATACCAATCTCTTGCACCTTCCCAGATGCGCCAAATAGCTGTGGTTATAGGTTGTGGGCCGTTTACTGCAGGTTCTGGCAGAAGGGCCTCAACGTCCTTCCTTGCTTCTATGTCCCCTTTAGCTGCAGCTGCAATGGCAGCAATAGTAGGGCCGCTAATTCTGTCGACATTAATGCGGTTGCCTGGAAAGGCGGCAAAAGTCTCACATGCCCGGCGGTGATAGTTCCGCGCAGCCTCCGCTCGTCCTTCCAGTTTGGCGATAGTAGCGAGGGTGGCTAAGGTATCCCAGATTGTTAATGGTGCCTCCGATATTTCCTGCAATGTCAAGGCCAACTCAGCATTACTACGAGCCTCTATTAAGCGCACTAGAGGAGCACGACCCGCTTGCACCTCTTCCACTAGCAAATCAGCAAGTATGCTATAAGTACGCTTAGACAAAGAGCTATCTGGCTGGATCTGCTCCAATAGAACCAATGCCCTCTTATACCAGCCTTCAGCTTCTATAGAGCGTTCTTGATCTTTAGCAATTCGACCAAGGTTATGATAGCAGGAAGCTGCCTTTGCTATATCCCCTCCTTGCTCGGCTAGAATCAAACTTTGGCGAAAACAGCGCTCAGCTTCGGTCCACTTGTTCTGTTCAAGTTCAATAGCTCCAAGGTTGTGCCAAACAGTAGCTTCTCTTGTCGGCTCCCCCAGGGTTTGGAGGAGTTCAAGCGCAAAGGAGAATTGTGATCGAGCTTCGTCGTATGCTTTTTGTTCCACTGCTAGATTGCCGAGGTGTATTCGAACTGAGCCTTGAATACTTAGATCAGCTAGTTGTTCGGCAAGCTGCAGTCCTTCCTGATAAACTTCCCTTGCCTGCAGGTATTTTCCCTGGTAACGTAGTACAGAACCCAGGTCCCTTAGCAACGTAGCCTGGTGGCGGATAACTTGCTCTTCTTCATCACGCTTCAAGAACTTATCCCAATCCTTTTCCTCGCCTAACTGAGCTTCAGCAGCAAGTGGTTTCTTACTATCTTTGAGGTGGGGAGACCATAATTCCATTGCTCTCTTCAACAGTGTCTCAGCAGAGGATGGCTTCCCGCTATTCCTGAGACAGAGTGCCAATGATTGCAGTATCCTACTATATTGGTGCGAGCCAGGAGCCAATTCCCCGCCTTCCGGTAGTGCATCGGCACGTGTTAACAGAGTAGCAAAACGGGCATAGGCAGCACGGAGATCGCCTTTGTCGAACTCATACTCACCTCTACCCATTTCACGGAGATACTCTTCAGCAGTTAATGTCTCACCGCCCTGACTACCTTTAACTGCCGCAGCTTCAGCCAACCTTCGCCATAGTGCATCACGCTCCCGCCACAATCCGAAGCAGTCCAGAAACCAGACGATGAGATCAGCCAGGATAGAAGCG
>Ga0137379_10001107_pt1 | contig 24373 bp, 18 predicted proteins | sample SagtaG_18_FD_104812 | JGI IMG/M metagenome (GOLD analysis project Ga0137379, IMG submission 104812) | Vadose zone soil microbial communities from Sagehorn Ranch, Mendocino, California, USA - Sage2_L_80_16 metaG | ecosystem: Environmental > Terrestrial > Soil > Vadose zone | place: USA...
CATAATCCGTGTCATCTCATCGCCGTCGAGTTCGACGACGGGATTCGTTACCTTGATCTTGGGCATGCCGACGACTTCCCTTCCCTCACGTCGCTCCGCCTACTCTTCGGGACGCTGCCTGCGCCCGCACGTTCTCGCGTCACCTGCGCTGGCTTGAGCCCGGACGCCCCTGTCGGACGCCGGTCACGACGGCGTCGGCAGCGCAAAACCGGCGGCAAGCAGGCCAACGGCCAAGGCGGCCAGCGTTATCACGTCGGTGAGGCGCTTTCTGGATACGATCATGCCAACCTGGCTGCCCGGCAGCAGCAGCCTGGCAATCGATGCGACGAATATCGCACCTGACACTGCCAACGTACCTCCCGACGCCGTGGCTTCCGCTCTCCCACATCCAGCCGAGACTGCCCGCGCAAACACCCACCACGAGGAGGTAACCCAGGGGGCCCCTCGCCGGGGCCCTGTCTCGTGGCCTGCCGGGACTTTCCCAGCGCCGAGCCGATCGCGCGCGGTGAACCCCGCACGATTGATTGTGGTCATGCGGTTCGCTGACCCGACGGCGCAGCGCACCCGCCTCACCGCGGGCACGTCGTACCGTGCCTGTTCTGGGGCGATCACCCAGCGCACCTGCAGCGCCGCGCCGGCCTGGACCAGAAGCCCGCCGCCTTTGCTGTGGCGAGGCTGCCCGCTCGGTGAGACCTCCTGGGTTCGCGGACACTCCGTCACCGCCTGTCCAGCGGTGTCCAGGTAAGGCCGCGCTCACCGATGTACTCGCTGTCCGGCCGGATCAGCCGGTTGTCCGCGTGTTGCTCCATCACATGGGCTGTCCAGCCAGCCATCCGGCTCACTGAGAAGACCGGCGTGAACAGGTCCACTGGAATCCGGAGATAGTGATAGACGGTGGCCGCGAAAAAGTCCACGTTCGGGTAGAGGCCCTTCTCGGCCATCACGACTTCTTCCATCCGTCGCGACATCCGGTAAAAGGTGCCGTCGCCGGACGCCTCCGCCAGTTCTGCCGACATCTGGCGCAGGTGGGTGGCCCGGGGATCCTCGGTCTTATAGACGCGGTGGCCAAAACCCATGATCTTCTCACCGCGCGCGAGACGGTCAGCGACCGCTCGTTCCACCGTGCTTACCGGATCATCGGGCCCGGCCTCCCTGATATCCCGCAGGGTCCGCATAACTTGCTCATTCGCCCCTCCATGCAAGGGGCCCTTGAGCGTTCCGATCGCCGCGACCACTGCCGAGTGCATATCCGAAAGGGTGGCGGCACAGACTCGCGCGGCGAAGGTGGAAGCGTTCATCGTGTGGTCGGCGTGCAGCACCAAACACGTGTCGAAGATCTGTGCCTCGCGCTCCGGCGGTGCTACGCCCCGCATCTGGAGCAGGAAGTTGGCCGCCAGCCCAAGCTCGGCCTCCGCCGGGCGAATCTCACCTCCGGTACGCGCGGCGTGGTAGGCGGCCACGAGGAGGGGTTGCTGCGCGAGCAACCGCACTGCCTTGCGACTGTTCGCCTCTGGCGAGTTGGAGTTCTTGTCGGGGTCGTCGGCACTGCCCAGTGAGACCAGGGTGCGGATCGCTTCCATAGGGACTTGGCTGCGGGCGATGTCGGCAAGGCTGGCGCTGACCAGCTTCCCGAATCCGCGTCCGCCGGTGATCTCGGCCCGGTAGGCCTGAAGTTCGCTACCGGAGGGAGCGTGACCCCGCTGCAGCAGATAGGCGACTTCCTCGAAAGTCGAGGACACCGCGAGCTGGTGGATGTCATACCCGCGGTAGAACAGCAGACCCGCCCGCCCGTCGATGTCGCTGAGCGCGGTGGACGCCGCGATGACATCCGCCAGGCCCTTGGACGGTTTGTCCGCCATTTCGTTTTCCTTCCGCACGGCTCGCTGGGCAGTGTACTTCCGTGGTCTGCGCTCGCCCTGACCGGTCCGGCGTCACCGGCAGGACCAAACGGCAAAGAGGACGGTGGTCACCGGCCGCCGGCCGCGCCGCAGCCTGGCGCGGCCACCTCATCGCGGCCGGAGTGGCTGGGGTCCAGTCTGCGACCGAGTGCCACGGCTCAGCGAGTGTCCGGTTACAGATCGAAACGATTTCTGCCCGGAGTGGTAGGAAGTCCACGCGAAAGGGTAACCAGACCGTAAGACCACAGTTGCTACTTAGGCAGGCGGGAGGACCTCGTGGAGGGGCCCTATATTCGTATTGAAGAGACAGGGGTTATCGTTCCGCTGTCTGAGAAGGTAACCACGGTGGGCCGCGGGAGCGCGGTTGACGTCCGTCTCAGTGACCCGAGCGTCTCCCGTCTGCACGCTGAGATCATCCGGCGCGGGCCCTACGCCTATGTCGCCGACCTGGGTTTATCGCGCAACGGCACCCGCGTCAATGGCCGCCTTGTGGCCCGCCGGCTTCTCGAGGATGGCGACGTTCTAAGCTTCGGTGCCGCCCGCTGCCGGGTTGGCGGTCTCCCCCGGGAGGATATGACAGCCGAAATTGAGCTGCGCCGCTCCGCGAGCCCGGAACTGACGCGCCGCGAACTGGACGTGCTCACCTCCCTTTGCCGTCCCGCTCTGTCCGATGAAGCATTCGTTGCTCCCGCCACCGCTCGCGAAATCGCCGCCGACCTCGTCGTCACCGAGGCGGCCGTTAAGCAGCATCTGCTCCGCCTGTACCAGAAGTTCCGGATACCCGAGGGCGCGAACCGGCGGGTGCGGCTCGCCAATGAAGTGATCGCGCTTGGGCTCGTGCGCCCACTGCCGGTGGCCGAGCGGACAGAGATTCCGCAGCCACGCAGTTCGGCCGAACGGGGGGATCAGGCTTCGCCAGAACGCCCGACCTCTGGCCGGGAGAAGCCCCGGCAGCCGAGGGCGGCTGGGGAAGGCTCAAGCCCGGGCGGAAACGGCGCCGATGACGGCATTGCTGCCAGCAGGGGAGGCGGGCAGTCAGAGTCCCAGAATCAGGGGAAGAACACACCCGACCGGCAGGTCTGCTGAACCGCTGCGACTGGCTTTTGCCACCGCGCTCACCCGCGTGAATATCGCGGGCGCCATGACAACTGGCCTACCGGATGAAGCGGCGCAGCAGGAGATGGCGCAGCTGAGCGAGACGGTGCGCCAGGTCCTGCTGTCGCAGCCCGCTGAGACGATGCAGTGGCCCGATATGGATCGCTCCGATGTGGAAGAGCCCGCCCGGGTTGATTGTGGGCCAGTAGAGGGACGGGCCTGACGCGGCCGCGGTGAGCACCGCGACAGCGAGCGCGGCCATCCCAATGATGGCCACCAGTTGCGCGGTCGGGGTGCGCGCCACGGCGGCAAAGCCCTTGCTGAGCTGCCTTCGTGCCATGCCGGAACCTGGGCCGAGACCATAGAAGGCAACAAGGGCGCCCGCAGAGTAGGCAAGGGCACGGGAGGGCCAGTCGACGGGCGCGATGGCGACCGTTACCCCGATCACAACCGCCGATGTCGCCAGCGCGAACGGCGCGAGCAGCAGCATCGTGAAACCTGCACGCAACAGGAACCAGGGGAAAGCCGCGGCGACCAGGAATGGGTCGCTCTGTTTGGCACCCTGCACCAGCCGCCTGGTAGCGGAGCGGCGCTGCACAAGCCCGGCAGCACGGAGCGCAATGATCAGCGTGAGAGCGCACAGCGTCCCTGCCACCGGCAGAATCACACTGAAACTCGCCGCGATCACCATCGCCGCAACGGCCAGCAAGGGATGCCAGCGTGCCCCCTTCCGCCCAGTATCTGTGCCCGGCCTTACCGGCGGGAAAGGGCCCCCGGCCGGGCCGGGCACCTGCGCTGGAGCACCGTATGGGCCATACCGGACGGGCGGGAGCACGTCAGCGAGGTCATCCGGCAGTGGCCGTGGAGTGGCGAGTGGCCGGGTATGTGGCGCAAAAGATCCGGAGTAGGGCGCGCTGGCCGTCCCGCTGCCGTCCTTGTTCCCTACCATGCCTGGCAGTCCGCTGGCGGTGCCCCGGCCCGCGCCCAGCGCCCCCGCAGCGAGCGAGCCCGCAGCCGCGCCGTTCGCGGTCTCCCCGGCGGATCCCGCCGGACCTGGCACACCCGCACCCAGCCCGCCGGCCTCGCCCGGTGCTCCTCCGGCCAGTCCACCCACCGTGCCGAGGGCACCTGCGATCAGCTCACCCGCGGCGCCGGGAACACCACCGTCGAGCCCGGCCGCAGCGCCGGGAACACCTCCGGGGAGCCGGCTGGCGGCAGCCGCGTCTGCCGGGAACCCGCTCGCTGCTGCGGGTGCACCCGCAGCCAGCGCGCCTGCCGCGGGCCCGGTCCAGCCTTCAGGCACCGATCCTGGAGATGCCGCTCCCGGTGACCCCGATCCTTGCGGCGCAGGCTCGGCATCAGCGGGTGCCTCGTCTGCTCGCGTCACGCCGGCTGCGCGGTCACCATCTGGCGCACCTTGTCCGGCAGCCGGGGCCTGGCCGGAAACGAGTGCCTCCGGATCCACGAGAGCTGCCTGCGCGCTGAGTTTGATCGCCGATGGTCGCTGTGCGGGATCTCTGGCCAGCACGGCGGCCAGCAGCGAGAGCATCGCTGGCGGGGCGCCTTCAAGATCGGGCCGCCCGTTGACGATCCGGTAGAAGATGGTCTCGAATGGGCCGGCGCCGAACGGTGGGCGCCCGGTAGCAGCGAACGCGAGCGTCGCGCCCCATGCATGCACATCGGATGCTTCGCTGCTGGGCTTGCCTTCAATAACTTCTGGCGCCAGGTAGCCAGGCGTTCCCATGAACATGCCGGTGAGCGTTAGCCGCGTTGCTTCGGGCCCCTGGGCGATCCCGAAATCAATGACGACGGGCGAGCCGCGCACCAGCATGACGTTGCTGGGCTTGAGATCGCGGTGGACGACCCCGGCGGCGTGCACCGCAACGAGCGCGTCGGCAAGCCCGCATGCCAGTCGCGCCAGGGCGGGCCCCTGGACCGGGCCATCGGAATTGACAATCTCCTCCAGCGTGCGGCCCGGAACGTAGCGGGTGACGATGTAGGGCATGTCGCCGGCGAGGTCAGCGTCGATCACCTGGGCCACGTAGGGGCTCCGCACCCGCTGCATCGTCTCGACTTCGCGTGCGAGCCGGCGCCGGGCTGTCGGATCACCGGCCACGGCGGAACGCAGGACTTTGAGTGCGACCATCCGCTGGCCCGGGCCACGAGCCAGGAACACGACACCCATGCCGCCTTCGCCAACACGGTCGAGCAGGCGATACGCCCCGAGCCTTTTAGGCATCAGGTCCTGTCCACTCATGGCATGTCCCGCCTCGGGAGCCATCCCCACGTCACCCGGCCGACTCTCGCACCGGCCGGGTGGGCCGCCCACGCCGCCCTCAGATGTGTCCCCTGACTCCATGATGTCCCGAGAAGCCCGTGGGGTGGTAGATCTGCGGGCAACGGAATGGTCACCGGTCTGCTACTGAGTGAGAAAGGCATCCGTAGCCGCAGTGCCGCGCTGCCGGCGAAGTGGCTCCGGCGCACGGCCTACGGCCCGGCGACAAGTTTTCGCAGCGCCTCGGCGGCGCTCGCGTTCTGCTTGGCGTGGGTGACGAGCGCCCGGGCGAGTTCGTCCACCCACTCCTGCATGCCGGCCGGCTGCCGCGAAAGCACTACTCCCCGCACCTCTCTGCAGATCTCAGCGGTGGGTCCCCGGCCGCCCTGCACGCCCAGGTTCAGCACCTGATCGCCGAGCCGGACCGTTATCTTCGAGACCTGCCCCGGGCGGCCATGCACCCGGTCGGATACGGTCCGCACCCGGTCCACCGTTATGCAGCCTGGTGGGAGGGCATCTCCGAGCGTCTCGGTCAGGACACGGGCATAAAGGGCAACGTCGGCGCTGTCCGCGCGGAGCGCGGCAGTGACCATGTCAAAGGACAAGCTCTCCGCATGCTCGCTCATGGCTGGGTCCGCGGGTTCCACCTGCTGCGGGTGGTGAACGGGTGCATCTGTGGTGGGCTCCTTGGGTGACGCCGGGACAGCCGGGAACACCACGCCCCCGCTGTCAGCGCCCCACAAACGTGGCTTTCCCCGGTCCATTCTCGACGAAACTGCGCATGCCCGTCCGCTGGTCTTCGGTCGCGAACAACCCGGAGAAATGAAGCCGTTCGATTTCCAGGCCCGTTTCAAGATCCACGTCGAGCCCATCATCGACCGCCTGCTTGGCGGCCCGCAGGGCCACGGCGGGCCCGGTGGCATACCGGCCCACCAGTTCGCGTGCCGCCTGGTAGACGTCATTGTCCGGGACGACCTTGTCTACCAGCCCGATCTCCCGCGCTTCCGGCGCGGGCACGAAGCGCCCCGTAAAGATGATGTCTTTGGCCCGCGCGGGCCCAACGAGTCTCGGCAGCCGCTGGGTACCGCCAGCTCCCGGGATGACTCCGAGCAGGATCTCCGGCTGGCCGAGCCGCGCGCTCTCACCGGCTACCCGGAAGTCGGCGCACAAGGCCAGTTCCAGGCCGCCTCCCAATGCGTAACCAGTCACCGCCGCCACCACCGGCTTGCCGATTTTGGCCACGGACGTGAAGGAACCCTGGAGGCGCCGGCTGCCGGCCTCCATCTCGGCGTAGCTGACCTCGGCCATCTCCTTGATGTCCGCACCTGCTGCGAAGACCTTCTCGCCGCCGTAGAGCACCACGGCGCGGATGCCGGGATCCGATGCCACCTCGGCCGCGGCCTCGGCAATCTCGTCCTGGACCTGCGCGTTGAGCGCATTCATAGGCGGGCGGTCCAGCCGAATGGTTGCGATGGCCTGGTCACGCTCGACGCGGATGAACTCACCCATGTGCACCTCCCGTGCCGGGGCACGATCCTATGTGAGGGCACGCATGCCGGCAGCAGCGCGGCCGGATTCCGGTGTGGGGTGCCCCTGAGGAGGATCCGGCGCCGGCTCTCGGGGAAGACAGCCGGGGAACGGGTGCCTGGCCGGGAGGCACCGGGCAGCATGCGGCGCCACCAGCTTGCGGCGCCGACCGGAATGTGCCGGGCCAGAAGCCCGGCCCCGGGCGGGGGCGCGGGCGCGGGGCCGGGCGCAGCCTCGTCGCGAGATGCGAGGCCCGCCCGGCCCGGTGTCGCTTCCCCGTTACCCGACGGGCCGTGGCGTGGGCAACTGGGGAGGCGAGTCAAGGAACGCCTGGACTTCTGCCTCGCTGTAGCGGCGGTGCCCGCCCAGGGTGCGGATTGAGCGGATCTTGCCCCGCTGGGCCCACCGGGTGACGGTCTTGGGGTCGACCCGGAACAAGGCGGCTACTTCTGCGGGCGTGAGAAGGCGGGTCTGTGCCTGGATGTCTGGCCTCACGGTGATGTCGTTCCTTTCCTGTGCTGGGGGCCAGCCCACGGAGGGTGACGCCGTCGCGAGGTCATGCGGACGGTGCGAGCAGTCCGCAGGCTCGTGGTGTCACCCCCGCCCGAGAGGATGCGCATTCTCATTGCCGGCCGGGGGACACAAGAAAGACGTTTAACTCAACGCAACGGTTTACTTGCTCTGTGTGACTTTCTCGCTCAACTGGGCGGCACCGATCGTTTCCTCTCACCTGCCCCTGCGGTCTAGCGCAAGTCGCCGTTGGTCATCCCCGCGGGCGCGTCCGGATAGGTGACCAGCCCCATCTCCGCCGTGCTCGCCAGCAGGGGGTGGCGTGGCACCACCCGGACCGTGTACCCGAAAGGTCCCGGCCGGCCGAGACCGACCAGCCCGGTGTAGCGGGCGATGCCATCGGCGCTCGTGGCCACATCGAGCGAGAGAGCGCTGGCCGCCGGCTCGGCAATTTCGTCGTCCTGGCCAACCCGGCCGCACACGACCTCAGCGGCAAGGTCGCCGGGGAACAGCTCACCCAGGGTCACGCTGGCCCGGACCTGGAGCCGGTCACCTGGGCCGCGCTCCCCGTCGGCTGCCTCGACATGCTCGATGTGCACTCCACCCCAGGCATTCCTCACCCGGCGCTTCCACGCTGCCAGCTCGCGGGCAGCGGCATAAGGGCCGCTGCCCCCTGGCTGAGACGGCGCTGCGCCGTGTGACGGCGCGCTCTCGCCCGGGTCCCGCCCGGCGCCCGCGGTGACCGCCTCACCGGCCAGCGCGCGGGACGCCCGCGCGGCGGGCACGTACAGCCTCATCACATACTCCCGGAGCATCCGTGAGGCTTGGGCACGCGGGCCAAGGCCACGGAAGGTGTTGGCGACCATCTGCAGCCAGCGGCTGGGCAGCCCGTCCGAATCGGTGGCGTAGAAGAGCGGCGATACCGCGCGCTCCAGCAGCTCATACAGGGCGGCCGACTCCAGCTCGTCGCGGCGCTCGGGGTCCGGCAGATCATCCGCGGACGGGATCTCCCAGCCGTTCTCGCCGTCGGACCACTCATCCCACCAGCCGTCCTTCACAGACAGGTTGAGGCCACCGTTGAGAGCCGACTTCATGCCGGAGGTACCGCAGGCCTCCAGCGGCCGGAGCGGGTTGTTCAGCCACACGTCACAGCCCTGAACCAGCGCGCGGCCAAGTTCCATGTCGTAGTCGGGCAGGAACACGATGCGGTGGCGCAGCTTGGGATCGTCGGCGAATCTCACCATCTGCTGGATGAGCTGCTTGCCGCCTTCGTCGGCCGGGTGTGCCTTGCCCGCGATCACCAGCTGCACCGGCCGGTCCGGGTGGAGCAGCAGCGCGGTCAGCCGGTCCCTGTCGTGCAGCATCAAGGTGAGCCGCTTGTAGGACGGCACCCGGCGTGCGAAGCCGATCGTCAGCACGTTCTCGTCCAAGGCATGCTGGATCCAGCCGAGCTCGGCGTCGGAGGCGCCGCGCTGCCGCCAGGATGCCCGCAGCCGCTGGCGCGCCTCGGACACCAGCCGGGCCCGCAGGATCCGGCGGATCTCCCACGCCCGGGCCGGGTCGCTGTCCGCCACCCGTTCCCAGGCCGGGCCGTCTTCGGGCGGCTGGGAATCGCGGTTTCCATCACCGCCTGCGGCCAGCGCAAGAATCTCCGGCGCGACCCAGGTCGCGGCATGCACCCCATTGGTGACCGAGGACACCGGGACTTCCTGCGAATCGAACCCAGGCCACAGGCCGGAGAACATCTCCCGGCTGACACCGCCGTGCAGCCTGCTCACCCCGTTCACCCGCTGGGCCAGGCGCATTCCCATCACGGCCATGTTGAACACCCCCGGGTCACCACCTGGGTAGGTCTCCGCCCCGAGGGCGAGAACGCGGTCGCACGGCAGTGCCGGGTCCGCCGCCGTGCCACTGAATTGCTGCTCCACCAGATCGCGCGAGAACCGGTCGATCCCGGCTGCCACCGGGGTGTGGGTCGTGAACACCGTGCCCGCCCGGCAAACCTCGATTGCCTCGTCGAAGCTCAGGCCCGCGCTCGCGTACTCACGGATCCGCTCCAGGCCGAGGAAGCCGGCATGCCCCTCGTTGGTGTGGAACACCTCTGGCTCCGCATGCCCTGTGAGGGCGCAAAACGCCCGCACAGCGCGCACGCCTCCCATGCCGAGCAGCAACTCCTGCCGGAGCCGGTGCTCGCTGCCGCCACCATAAAGGCGGTCGGTGACCTCGCGCAGGGCGGGCTCGTTCTCCTCCACGTAGGAGTCGAGCAGGAGCAACGGCACCCGGCCCACCCGGGCCAGCCACACCTGCGCGGCCAGCGAGCGGCCCGCGGCCAGGGCGATGACGACCTTGATCGCCGATCCCGCATGGTCGCGCAGCAGGCTGAGCGGGAGCCCATTCGGGTCACCCGCCGGGTAGCGCTCGAGCTGCCAGCCCTCTGCCGACAGGGACTGGCTGAAGTACCCGTGCCGGTACAGCAGGCCGACGCCGATCAGCGGGACGCCAAGGTCGCTGGCTGCCTTGAGGTGGTCGCCGGCCAGGATGCCGAGACCGCCGGAGTACTGCGGGAGCGCCGCCGCGATGCCGTACTCGGGAGAGAAATAGGCGATCGCCGCAGGGGCGCCGTCCGGCTCGGCTGGCGCTTCCTCACCCACTGGCCTCGCTGCTCTGAGCTGATACCACCGGGGTTCGGACAGGTACTTGTGCAGGCCGTCCGTTGCGTCCCGGAGGCGGCCGAGGTAATCCTGGTCCCCGGCGAGCCCGGCCAGGTGCTCGGGAGACACCTCGCCCAGCAGCGCGACCGGGTCACGGGCCGCCTGCTCCCGGCCGGCGGGATCGAGCGCGGCGAACAGCTCCCGGGTAGGGCCGTGCCAGGACCAGCGAAGGTTCAGCATCAGCTCACGCAGCGGCGCCAGCGGCTCGGGCAGCGTCGCCCGGATGGTGAAGCGGCGGATTGCTTTCACCCCAGAGTGCTCCTGTCCCACAAAGTTCAGCGGTTGGCCAAGGCCCTTTGTGCCACGGCCTTGGCGGCATGGACGTCAGGCGCCCAAGTATTTAGTCTGCGGGAGTAGGGCTGACTAAATGATCTTGGAGTCGTCCATGGACCTCGGACAGCCTACCTATCCAGGTGCCCGTCACCAGCAAATCCGAACAACGTCGCATTTGTGCAGGCTGGACTGGTCATGGGGGAGTGCGCCCGGTCGCAGCTGGCTTAGCGGGGGCCGGGCCAGCACGCCGGGGCAGGTGCTGGGTAACGTGCAAAGGTGATCGGCCGCATTCCCATCTCCGACGTCCAGCCCGTGATCGAGTGCGGGCGCCGCCCTGCCAAGGCTGTCGCTGGCGAAACCTTCGACGTGAGTGCCACGGTGTTCCGGGAGGGCCACGAGGCACCAGGGGCTGGCGTGGTGCTCTTCGCCCCGGACGGCCAGCGGCAACCACTTGTGCGGATGTACGAGGGGGTGCCTGGCACCGATCGTTATGTGGCGGAAGTAACGGTCACCGGTGCGGGCCGGTGGCGATTCCAGGTCGAGGCGTGGGGAGATCCCATCGGCCACTGGCGCCACGACGCGGGCATCAAGGTGCCGCGCGGGCAGGACGTGGAGCTGATGCTGGCCGAAGGCGCGATCTTGTTCCAGCGCGCGGCCAACTCACCCCGGCGGCCGCCATCGCACCGGTCCGCGCTTGCCGCGGTCGCTGACCGGCTGACCGACCTGGCGATCCCGCCGTGGGACCGGCTTGCCGCCGGCGATGACGAGGAGATCACCGCCATCCTCACCGCCGCCCCGCTGCGGGAACTTGTCACCAGGTCAGCCGCGTACGCGGTGGTGGTGCACCGGCGGCGCGCGCTCTATAGCGCCTGGTACGAGTTCTTCCCGCGCTCGGAGGGGGTTCAGCTCGACCCGATGGGGCGCCGGGAGCCGGTGGGGGGAACCCTGCGCACCGCCGCGCGCCGGCTGGACGCGATCGCTCGCATGGGCTTTGACGTCGTGTACCTGCCGCCCATCCACCCCATCGGGACCACCGCGCGCAAGGGACGCAACAACGTGCTGCAGCCGGGCCCAGGGGATCCGGGCTCGCCGTGGGCGATCGGCTCGCCCGATGGCGGCCATGATGCCATCCACCCCGACCTTGGCTCGCTTGCCGACTTCGACGCGTTCGTCGCCCGCGCTCGTGACCTTGGGCTGGAAGTGGCCCTGGACTTTGCGCTGCAAACCTCCCCGGACCACCCATGGGTCACCAAGCACCCCGACTGGTTCACCACCCGCGCCGACGGCACGGTTGCTTACGCGGAGAACCCGCCCAAGAAGTACCAGGACATCTACCCGCTGAATTTCGACAACGACCCCGAGGGGATCTACCGCGAGGTTTTGCGGATTGTCCGGCACTGGATGGATCATGGGGTGAGGATCTTCCGGGTGGACAACCCGCACACCAAGCCGCTGGTGTTCTGGGAACGGCTGCTGGCGGAGGTGGCGGGGACCGACCCGGATGTGATCTTTCTCGCCGAGGCATTCACCCGGCCGGCGATGATGCACACGCTCGCGCAGATCGGTTTCCATCAGTCCTATACGTACTTCACCTGGCGCAACACTGCCGCGGAACTCACCGAGTACCTGCGGGAGCTGTCCGGCCCCGCGGCGGCCTACATGCGGCCCAACTTCTTCACCAACACCCCAGACATCCTCTGCCAGTACCTCCAGTACGCAGGCCCGGCGGCGTTCAAGATCCGGGCGGTGCTGGCCGCGCTGCTGTCACCCTCGTGGGGGATGTACTCGGGATATGAGCTCTGTGAGAACACCCCGCTCCGGCCAGGCAGCGAGGAGTACCTGGATTCGGAGAAGTACACCTACCGGCTGCGTGACTGGTCAGCAGCGGAGCGTGAGCCGACGGGGATCGCACCGTTCATCACTCGCCTCAATAAAGTCAGGACTTCCCACCCCGCACTGCAGTGGTTGCGTAATCTACGCTTCCATCACGTCGACCAGCCCGAGCTGATCTGCTTCTCGAAACGCAGCGGCCGAGACGCTGACACCGTGCTTGTCGTCGTGAACCTAAATCCGCACCAGCCGCGCGAGGCCACGGTCTGGCTCGACATGCCCGCACTGGGTATGGATTACCAATCACAGTTCGTGGTCACCGACGAGCTGAGCGGGGAGTCCTACCAGTGGGGGCCGGCCAACTACGTGCGCCTCGACCCGGCGACCGCACCAGCTCACATCTTCAATGTCACGCCTATGCTGGCGTGACGGCCGGATCGCCCCGACCGCAGGAGACGCCAGTGGTCACAGAGCCTCACCGGAACCCGCCCGGCCCTGCGGGTGTTCCGCCAGGCGCGGCAGCAGGCCCGTTCGCGATGCCGCCCGGGGAGCCGATCCCGGATTCCTTCTCCTTCGAAAAGCCGCGCGAGCCGCACTGGTACAAACGCGCCGTCTTCTATGAGGTGCTGATCCGGGGCTTCCACGACGCCAGCGGGGACGGCACCGGAGACCTGCGCGGGCTCATCTCCCGCCTCGATTACCTGCAATGGCTTGGCATCGACTGCATCTGGCTGCTGCCCATCTACGCGTCACCGCTCCGCGACGGCGGTTACGACATCTCCGATTTCACGGTGATCCTGCCTGACTTCGGGACCATCGGGGATTTCGTGGAACTGGTCGATCAAGCTCATGAGCGAGGCATCCGGGTGATCGCGGACCTGGTCATGAACCACACCAGCGACGCGCATCCGTGGTTCCAGGCCTCACGCACCGACCCGGGCGGGCCTTACGGTGATTTCTACGTCTGGTCGGACGCCGACGACCGGTATGCCGACGCGCGGATTATATTCGTCGACACGGAACAGTCGAACTGGACCTACGATCCCGTCCGGGGACAGTACTTCTGGCACCGGTTCTTCTCCCACCAGCCAGACCTCAACTACGAGAACCCGCGGGTCCAGGACGCCATGCTGGAAGTGCTCAGGTTCTGGCTCGACCTCGGCATTGACGGTTTCCGGCTGGACGCGGTGCCTTACCTGTATGAGCGGGAGGGAACCAACTGCGAGAACCTGAAGGAAACGCACGAATACCTCAGGCGGATCCGCAAAGACGTGGACCGGCTCTACCCCGACCGGGTACTGCTGGCCGAGGCCAATCAGTGGCCCGCAGACGTGGTGGAGTACTTCGGCGATTCCACCACCGGCGGGGACGAGTGCCACATGGCCTTCCATTTCCCGCTCATGCCCCGGATCTTCATGGCGGTGCGGCGCGAGCAGCGGTACCCGATCTCGGAAATCCTCGGGCAGACGCCGCCGATTCCCGCGAACTGCCAGTGGGGAATCTTCCTGCGCAATCACGATGAGCTCACGCTGGAAATGGTCACCGACGACGAGCGGGACTACATGTACACCGAGTACGCCAAGGATCCCAGGATGAAAGCGAATATCGGGATCCGGCGCCGTCTCGCCCCGCTCCTCGACAATGACCGAAACCAGCTGGAGCTGTTCACGGCGCTGCTGCTGTCCCTGCCTGGCTCGCCGGTCCTCTACTATGGCGACGAAATCGGGATGGGCGACAACATCTGGCTCGGTGACCGGGACGGGGTGCGCACTCCCATGCAGTGGACCCCGGACCGCAATGCCGGTTTTTCCACCTGCGACCCGCAGCGGCTGTACCTGCCGCTGAACATGGACCCGATCTACGGCTACCAGGCGCTCAACGTTGAGGCTCAGCAGCGCAACTCCGGCTCGCTGCTGCACTGGACCAAGCGCATGATCGAGATCCGCAAGCGCCATCTGGTGTTCGGGTTCGGCGGGTATGAGGAGCTGACGTCATCGAATCCGAGCGTGCTCGCGTTCGTACGGGAGTACGGGGACTCGGCCCCCGACGGCGCGGACCCCAGCGACCGCATCATGTGCGTCAACAACCTGTCCCGGTTCCCGCAACCTGTCGAGCTTGACCTGAGGCGGTTCAAGGGAATCACGCCTGTCGAGTGCATGGGCGGGGTTACGTTCCCGCCGATTGGGGATCTCAACTACTTGCTGACCTTGCCCGGGCATGGCTTCTACTGGTTCCAGTTGCCAGAGTCGCGGGGAGATCACCCCAGGTGAACTGGTTTCCCGGTACCAGGTGGCCGGTGTGTCCCCGGTGGCCGGCGCCGATCGCGGGCCGGCGCGTGACGGCAGTGCCCCCGGGTAGCGGATATGGACGGTGATAACCGACTTGGTGGGGTAGATCGGAATCATGACTTTTGAGGAAGCTTTGGCGGTTTGGCTGCCCACCCAGCGCTGGTTCGCGGGCAAGGGCACTCCGATCACCCATCTCGCCGTCACGTCCGACACGGTGCTTGCCGACGGGAACCCTGGGCTCCGCCACCTGATGGTTGCCGTGTCGCAGCGCGATAGCACGGATACATACCAGCTGTTCATCGGATTGCGGCCAGCGATACCGGATACGCTCCGGCACGCACTGATCGGCCCCGCGGGCCCGGACACGGTTGCCTACGACGGCCTGCACGACTCTGAGCTGACCCCGCTGCTACTCACAGCCATTGCCGGGCAGAAGGACATGGGCCCGCTGCGGTTCGCGCGGGAGGCCACAACCGAGATGGATACGGCGCTCGACAGCCTGGTTCTCACTGGTGAGCAAAGCAACACCAGCCTCCTGTTTGGCGAGGAAAGCATCCTCAAGGTGTTCCGCCGGCCAGCCCCTGGCCCCAACCCTGATCTTGAAGTTCCGGCTGCGCTGGCCCGATTCGGCTCACCGCATGTGGCTGCACCCCTTGGCTGGATTGAAGCGGATCTGAACGGCGAACGCACGGTGCTCGCCATCCTGTCCACCTACCTGCGGGCTGCCGCGGACGGCTGGTCGCTGGCCGCTACCAGCATCCGGGACCTGTACGCGAGTGACTCCGACCGGGCTGACGAGGCAGGGGGTGACTTCGCTGGCGAAGCACACCGGCTGGGCGAGGCCACCGCCGAGGTTCACAGGGATCTGGCAGCAGCGTTTGGCACGGACGAACTGCCACCGGATGCGTTTGGTGAACTTTCCAGGCAGATGCTTGCCCGGCTGGAGGCGGCGCTCGCCACGGTGCCAGGGCTGGCGGAGCACGGTGCCACGCTGCGGGCTGCCTTCGGTGAGGTGGCCACGATCGATGGCCCCTTGCTGGTCCAGCGCATCCACGGTGACTACCACCTCGGGCAGGTGATGCGGACCCAGACCGGATGGGTGCTGCTGGACTTTGAAGGCGAGCCAGCTGCCCCGCTCATACAGCGCCGGGCGCAGTCGCCGGCCCTGCGCGACGTGGCGGGCATGCTGCGCTCGTTCGAATACGCCGCGCGCTACCAGATACCGGGCCATGAAGACACCGCCCGGGTGCGGGCGGCCGCCCGTGAGTGGGTCCGGCGCAACCAGGGGGCGTTCTGCGCCGGGTACGCGCAGGCAGGAGGTCCGGACCCGGTCAAGCATGCCACCCTGCTGCGCGCCCTCACGCTGGACAAGGCGGTCTATGAGGCGGTGTACGAGGCCAGAAACCGGCCGGCCTGGCTGTCCATACCGCTGCGGTCGATCGCCGAAGCCTGGGGGGCGCAGGAGGTCGGCACCGGAGGAACCGGCCCGGCGGCACACGATGTCCCAGCGGGCAGGGCCGGACACGATGACCCGGCGGCACGCGACGAGCGGGGAGGCGCTCCGTGAGTGTAAGAGGCGCACCAGGCCGGACGGCTGAGGTCAGCCTGGGCGAGATCGACAGGATCGTGGCAGGTACTCACCACGACCCGCATTCCATCCTGGGAGCGCACCCCGGGCCGGACGGAGTGGTCGTGCGGGCACTCATGCCGCTCGCCGCCAGCGTCACCGCGATCCTCGCCGACGGCCGCCGTTTCCCCCTGGCTCACCTGCATGAGGGGGTATTCGCCGCGACGCTGCCGCTGAAGCAGGTGCCCGCGTACCAGATCGCCGTCGCGTACCAGGGGCCGGACAGTGGCACGACCCTCCCCGAACGGATTCTCGACGACCCCTACCGGCACCTGCCCTCCCTCGGAGCGATGGACCTGCACCTCATCGGAGAAGGCAGGCACGAGGAACTCTGGCGGGTGCTCGGCGCACACGTCCGCGAGTACGACGGTGCTGAGTTCGGGACCATCGACGGGACCTCCTTTTCCGTCTGGGCACCCAACGCACGCGGGGTGCGTGTGATCGGTGACTTCAACCACTGGGACGGGCGGGGCCACCCGATGCGTTCGCTCGGCGGCTCCGGAGTCTGGGAACTGTTCGTCCCCGGGGTTGGTGAGCGGACCCGCTACAAGTTCGAAATCTGCGGGCAGGACGGGCCGTGGCTGCGCAAGGCCGATCCCATGGCCCGCATGGCCGAGACTCCGCCCGCGACCGCCTCTGTCGTGTTCACATCGTCCTACCAGTGGGGGGATAAAGAATGGCTCGCAAAACGGGCAGGGGGGAACCGTCACTCCGAGCCGCTCAGTGTGTATGAGGTCCACCTGGGCTCGTGGCGCGAAGGCTTGTCCTACCGGCAGCTCGCTGATGAGCTGACCGCCTACGTCACCGAGATGGGCTTCACTCACGTGGAGTTCCTGCCCGTGGCCGAACATCCCTTCGGCGGATCCTGGGGGTACCAGGTCACCTCCTATTACGCGCCGACATCCCGGCTCGGAAGCCCGGATGACTTCAGGCAGCTGGTCGACCGGCTGCATCAGGCGGGGATCGGCGTGATCCTCGACTGGGTGCCCGCTCACTTCCCCCGTGACGAGTGGGCGCTGGCGCGCTTTGACGGCACAGCCCTGTACGAGCACGCTGACCCACGGCGTGGCGAGCACCCGGACTGGGGCACGCTCATCTTCAACTACGGGCGCCCCGAGGTGCGCGACTTCCTGCTCGCCAACGCCCTGTACTGGCTGGAGGAGTTCCACGTCGACGGCCTGCGGGTGGACGCCGTCGCGTCGATGCTGTACCTCGATTACTCCCGCAAGCCAGGCGAATGGGTGCCCAACGCCGAGGGTGGGCGGGAGAATCTCGACGCGGTGACTTTCCTGCAAGACGTGAACGCGACCTGCTACCGCAAGGTCCCGGGGATCATGATGATCGCGGAAGAGTCCACCGCGTGGCCGGGTGTGAGCCGGCCGGTGCACCTCGGCGGGCTCGGTTTCGGGTTCAAGTGGAACCTCGGCTGGATGCACGACACGCTGGCCTACCTGTCACACGAACCCGTGTTCCGCCACTACCACCACAACGAGATCACCTTCTCGCTGATGTACGCGTTCAGCGAGAATTTCGTCCTTCCCCTCTCGCACGACGAAGTCGTCCACGGGAAAGGCTCACTGCTGGGCAAGATGCCAGGTGATGAGTGGAAGCGTTTCGCGGGGCTGCGCGCGCTGCTGGCCTACATGTGGGCCCATCCGGGCAAGCAATTGCTGTTCATGGGATCGGAGTTCGGGCAGGGCGCCGAATGGTCAGCCGACCACGGCCTCGACTGGTGGGTGCTGGGAGACGAGTACCACGCCGGCACCCAGCGGCTGGTCCGCGACTTGAACCACGCTTACCAGAGCACACCAGCGCTGTGGAAAGCGGACAGTTCACCTGACGGTTTCGCCTGGATCGACGCGAATGACGCGTTCGGGAACGTGCTGTCGTTCATGCGTCTCACCGGGGCGCGCTGGCGGGAGGACGCGGGGTCGCGCGCGCTGGCGTGCATCGCCAACTTCTCGGGGGACCCGCATCTCCGCTACCAGGTCGGTCTCCCGTGCGCGGGCCGGTGGCGGGAGGTCGTCAATACCGATGCCCACGAATATGGCGGCAGCGGGGTCGGCAACATGGGCCTGATTGAGGCGGCGGAGGAGCCATGGCACGGACAGCCTGCCTCAGCGGTGCTCTCCCTGCCCCCGCTCGGCGTCCTCTGGCTAGCCCCCGCCTGACCGTGCGCCGCGTGCCGCCGGGTTAACTGGCCAGCCCGCGCAGAGCCGCGCGGGCGAGCGCCACCCCAGCCGACCCAGGCCGCACGGGCGGCTGGCCGAAATGGGGGTTGGCGATGGCACTGAGCCGCTGCAGGTAGTCCCAGGTCTCCCGGGCGGCACCGAAAGCCTGCCATTCGTCGAGTGGCCCCAGGGTCTCGGCGTCGCGCCAGCCAAGGGCACCCATACCCCGGCGCAGCAGATCGCCGGTTGCCTGGTTGGACACGGGTGCCGCAGCGGCAACGGCAAGGAGCAGCAGAACTCCCGCATCGTGTTCAGCGTCGTTGCGGGCCTCTGGCAGGCGGCTGGCGATATGCCACCACAACCCGCCCGGGTCGCCGCGCAGTCGTGTGCCCAGCGATGTCCGGAGCAGGATCCGCCGGTAAATGCGCACCAGTCCCAGCCGCCGCGCCGAATGGCGCAGTTCCAGCACCGGGAGGGTCTGGTTTTCCCGGTTGTGGGCGCCGATCCACTTGTCCTCCCAGCCGAGCGATGTGATTGCCTCGGTCACCACGGCCGGGGGCAGGTAACCCGCTGAGGTGAGCCTGATCCCTTCCTCGCCGATCCGGCCCAGCAGCCAGCTGTATGGGCGCACCGAGGCGGCGGCCGAGTTGCTGTCGATCACCACGGGGCGTTCCAGCATCGCAGCAGCCGCGAGATCAGCCACGAGGGCAGCGTCGGGACCTACCAGGCGATCAAGGAGGCTTTCAACATCACGCGGAATCTCATCGGTCCGCATAGGAACAGTGTCCTCATATTCACACCCTCCCGCGGCGCCACTGCGGTTTGCGCTTGCCGAGAAACGCGCGCATCGCCTCGCGCGCGTCCGGGAGCTGACTGGTGGCGGCCATCACCTCGATGGCGTAGGCGTAGGCCTTGGGCTGGTCAAGATCGATCTGGGCATAAAGCGCCTGTTTGCCAATGCCCTTGCTCTCGGCAGACCCCAGCGTGACCCGCTCAAGGAGGTCCTGGACGGCGGAGTCGAGCTGCCCCGCCGGGACCACCCGGTTGACCAGCCCCCAGTCGAGGGCGGTGTGGGCGTCTATAACCTCACCCGACAGCGCCATCTCGGTGGCCCGTTTCCGGCCGACGTTCCGGGCGATCGCCACCATCGGCGTGTGGCAGAACCAGCCGCTCTTACCCCCGGGTGCCGCAAAACCAGCGTCCTCGCTGGCCACCGCCAGATCCGCGGTGGCGACAAGCTGGCAGCCAGCCGCCGTGGCCAGCCCGTGTACCCGCGCCACGACCGGCTGCGGCACCTGCTGCATGAGGGTCATCAGCTCCGTGCAGGTCACCAGCAGCGTGCGCACCGCCGACAGATCAGCCTCGGCAACATCGGCGAAGTCATGACCGGCGCTGAAGACCGGGCCGTTGCCAGCGAGGACGATGCCCAGCGCATCGCTGTCCCCGATGGCACGAAACGCCTCGATCAACTCGCGCATGTGCTGCAGCGACAGGGCGTTGCGCCGCTGCGGCCGGTTCATTGTGATCGTGGCGAACTCGCCCGACCGCTCGACCAGAACGTGCTCGAAACCCATAACGGCCTCCTCCCACAAACCGCAGCCTACGTCGGCGGAAGCCACCTGCCGACCGCGCACCGGGTGCGTTCAGGGCGGCTGCACACACGTGAGCCCGGCCTCATCCGTAAGCGCTGATGCCGAGCTTGACCGAAACGCCAATTCCGCAGATGCCCACCACCACCTGCAACAGCCGGCCGGGAACCCTGCGAACGAGCGCAGGGCCGGTCCAGCCACCGAGGAGGAACCCGGCCGCAAGCGGGCCGACGGCCGCCCAGTCAACGTGGCCAAGCACGGCGAACGCCACCGCCGCGACCGCGTTCGCAAGCCCGGATACGACGTTTTTCACGGCGTTCGCCCGTGGCATCGGCTCGGCGAGCATGGGGGTAAGCACCGCGAGCAGGAGGATGCCGCCGGCAGCCCCGAAGTACCCGACGTACATCGCGACACAGAACAGAGCCACGAAGAGCACGCGGCCGTGCTCGCGCCCCCGCCCGTCATCGTCCCCCCGCCCGGGGTCAGGCCCCCGCCCGGGAGCGTCCCCCCGCCCAGGGATGCGCCCGCGCCCGGGCAGCCAGGGTGCGAGCAGCATCAGCGAAGCGGCCCCGATCAGTACCGGGGCGACCCGCTCAAACGCGTCCGGCGGGGTGGCCAGCAGCAACGCCGCCCCGGCACCGCCCCCCACAGCCGCCACCGGCCCGAGGCGGCGGATCCTGGCCGCCTGGCCGGCCAGTTCCGGCCGTGAGCCGATGGTGGCACCGGCGCCGGTGAACAGCAGCGCCACGGTGTTTGTCATGTTCGCGCTCAACGGGGGCAGGCCAAACGCCAGCAGCGCCGGGTATGACACCACAGAGGCGAGACTGACAACGGTGCTCACGATCCCGGCGACGGCGCCGACGGCGACCAGCCCCACCGCCCAGGCGACGGTCACCGCCCCGGTCCCGGCGAACTCTTCCTGTTTGCAGGCCCCGGCGAACTCCGCCAGTTCCCAGGCCCCGGTGAACCCCCCCTGCTCCCAGGCCCCGGCGGGCTTCCGCAGCCCCGCGCTCCCCGGGCGCTCCCGAAGCTTCCCCGTGAGCTCCCCGGGCTCATTTCAGCAGCCGCAGCAGCCACCGCGGCCCGGTCACCTCGGCACCGCCCGCCAGACATCGCCGCCGCAGTTCCCGGTCAGCCGTGACCACAATGCGGCGGCCGGGGAGATCATGCGCCAGCGCGGCGATCTCGTCATCCCCGCTGCCAGGGGCCGCGACGACCCGCACCCGCCGATCTTGCATCACTCGCTCTGCCGCCAGCCGTGCCTTGCCCTCGACAACGAGGACGAAGTCCGGGAACCACGCCTCACCAACCACTGCGTGCCCGCCCGTCGGGGCGTCGTCCCCAGGAAGGCCCGGCACGCCACGCGCCGCCAGCCGCACCAGTTCCTCGTGGAGCCGCACCATGGCCCCGGCCCGGTCACGCCACCAGCCGTCGGCGCGCGATCCCATGACATTGGCCCCGTCCACGATTACCGTCACCTGCTCCCCGGGACCAGCGGGGCCTTGCTCCTCCGGGTGCGCCATCCCCGCTGACGATAGCGCAGGCCCGTGCCAGCGGCAGCCCAGGGCCGTCATGCGTGGCAGTGCGCACGTAATCTGGGCTCATGCGCGAGTCGATGCTGCCAGACAGGATCGCCAGGATGCGCGACCGGCGGACTGCCCCGCTGATCCTGGAACTTGATCTCACTGAGGGCCTCACAGAGGAGCCGCCCGCCGATCCTGTCTCCGCCATCCTTGCCATGCGGCGCCCCAGGCTCGCGGACGTGCTTGACGGCTTGCGGCGGGCCCGCGCCGACGACCGGGTGAAAGCCCTCGTCGCCAAGGTTGGCGGCCGCCGGATCGGCCTCGCCCGGGTGCAGGAACTGCGAAACGCCGTTGCCGACTTCGGCCGGTCCGGCAAGGCCACCGTGGCCTGGGCGGAGACGTTTGGCGACTTCTCCCCCGGCAACGCACCGTACTACCTCGCGACCGCGTTCGACCGCGTCTACCTCCAGCCTTCCGGGGATGTGGCCCTCACCGGAATCAGCCTGGAGCAGTGGTTCTACCGGGGGATGATGGACAAGCTCGGCCTGGAATACCAGATCGCGAAACGGCACGAGTACAAGAACGCCGCCGACCGGTTCACCGAGGACCATTACACCGGCCCAGCCCGCGAGGCCATGGCCGGACTGGCGGCCTCTCTCACGGCGCAGCTCACCGACGCGATCGCAGGCCGGCTCGGCATCTCCCCCGGTGACGCCCGCGCGCTGATCGACCGGGGTCCCTACCTCGCCGAGGAGGCGCTGTCCGCCGGTCTCGTCGATGCCCTTGCCTACCGCGACGAGGTCTACGACGAGGTCCGCAAGGGCGCGGGGGCGGGCGCGTACCTGCTCTACCTTGGCCGCTACCAGCGCTCACGCGCGCTTGCCGAGCGGGCGCGCAAGATGCCGGGCCCAGCAGGGAACGGGATCGCTCTCATCTACGCCACTGGCCCGATCCGGCGCGGGCGCAGCGGGCGTGGCCCGCTGACGAGCGGCGCCATGGGATCCGACACGGTGGCCGCGGCAGTGCGCAGCGCCGCCGCGGACCACCGGGTCGCCGCGATCGTGCTGCGCGTCAACAGCCCTGGCGGGTCCTATGTCGCCTCCGACACGATCTGGCGCGAGGTCCTGCGTGCCCGCGAGGGCGGTACTCCGGTCGTGGTGTCCATGGGAGACGTCGCAGCCTCGGGTGGCTATTTCATCTCGATGGCCGCGGACGCGATCGTCGCCCAGCCGGGCACGCTGACCGGCTCCATCGGAGTGCTCGGCGGAAAGCCGATCACCACCAGCCTGCTGGAGCGCGCGGGTGTGACCACCGATTCGGTCACCGAGGGTGCGCATGCTGACATGTTCACCACGACGCGTCCGTTCAGCAGCGAAGAATGGGAAAAGATCAACGCCTGGCTTGACCGCATCTACGAGGACTTCACCAACAAGGTCGCCAGCGGGCGCGGAATGTCCAGGGAGCAGGTGCACGAAGTCGCCCGCGGCCGGGTGTGGACCGGCGCGGACGCGGCAGGGAACGGCCTCGCCGATCACCTCGGCGGGCTGGACACCGCGGTGGCCATAGCCCGCCGCCGCGCCGGACTGCCCGACTCCGCGCCCGTGCGGATGCACCCGCGGCTCGGCCCGCTGGACCGGCTGCGCCCGCCGCAGTCCAGCGATGACCACGCCGCCGCCCGCGCGGCCCTGATTGCCGAGAGCTGGGGGCCGGTGTGGCGGCTGGCCGGCAGTGTCGGCCTCCCGCCGTTCGGGCCCTTGCTCCTCCCCGGCCCCTGGACGCTTCGTTGACCAAACGCTTCGCAGCCGCCCACCCAGCGCCCGCCGGCGAATCTCAGCCGGGTGCTGGCCGCGTGACGGGCCTGGCGGACGCGCTGGCGAGTTTCGCCACCGGAGTCACCCTCGTGGTGGCGGCTGACGGGAGGGACGACATTGGCACCACGGTGAGCGCGTTCTGCCCGGTGTCGCTGTCGCCCCCGCTCGTGCTCGTCTCGCTGACCGCCAGCTCGTACCCGGCCGAGGTACTGAGCCGGGTGGATCTGTTCGCCGTGACCGTGCTGTCCGCAGGGCAGCGGGCGCTCGCTGGGCGGTTCGCCGTCGCCGGGCGCCCCGGCGCGCGGCTGCTGCTGGAAGGAACACCCCATCATCGTGGCGAGAAGTCCGGGGCGCTGATCCCCGATGGCGGGCTGGCCGCCCTGGAATGCATGGCCACCGAACGAGTGCCCGCCGGGGATCATCTGCTGGTCATCGCACGGGTGCTGGCCATCCCTTACGTGTCCGACGCCGACGATCCGCTGATCCGGTTCGCAGGCCGGTACCCCGCCGTGCGCTGACCGGTCGCGCCCGTTGAAGCCGCCGCGCGCCAACCTCTCTCTGCTGCTGGCCGGCAAGGCGATCGCGGTCGCCGACGGGCTGTCGGCCGCTCTCGCCGGGCAGGGGCTGGACCCCGCCGCCGCAGGTGCGATGCTGCGCAGCCTGATCGAGCGGGTGCTGGCTTCGGGCGGGGTGTTCTTCGTCTTGCTGGCCCTGTTCGCGGTCGCGCTGGTGCTGGTGCTGACGGTGATCTACGTGGCGCGGCTGATGCTGACCGTGGTGCTGATCGCCATCGCGCCGCTGGCGCTGGCCTGCCACGCGCTGCCGCAGACCGAGGGAATCGCGCGGTGGTGGTGGCGGGCGTTCGCCGCGATCCTGGCGATCCAGGCCGCCCAGGCGGTAGTGCTGGTCGCCGCCGCCCGGCTGTTCTTCACCGAGCAGTGGGCCGCGATGATCGCGGGCGTGGCCGGCGGGCCGGGCAACGCCCTGGCGTTTCGACGCGATCCACTCCATCCGAAACAACAGCGCCACGTGGCGCACGCGAACCGCAGGCACATGATCGGTGATCATCACGCCCGGACGGCCGGGAGAGCAACTCTGCTGGTCAGAGCTATGTGCAGGATTCTCGGCACGCACAGTTCCGCTAGAAGCTCCGCTTGCTCTTTGCCTCCTGGACTCCCGGGTCACGTTTGCTGCTGGCGCGTGGTGGACGCAGGGACCGGCCCGCCTGGTGGGGTACCGTCAGGG
>Ga0137379_10001117_pt1 | contig 24275 bp, 22 predicted proteins | sample SagtaG_18_FD_104812 | JGI IMG/M metagenome (GOLD analysis project Ga0137379, IMG submission 104812) | Vadose zone soil microbial communities from Sagehorn Ranch, Mendocino, California, USA - Sage2_L_80_16 metaG | ecosystem: Environmental > Terrestrial > Soil > Vadose zone | place: USA...
GCGCCTGTGACTGTCTTCGATCCGCTCACCGGAAATGCCTTCCCCGGCAACATCATTCCGCAAACTCGTCTGAGCCCGGTGGCGACGGAGATGTTGAAACTCATCCCCGCCGCGCCCACGCTCGCCGGCGCCGGGGACGGGCCGCGGGAGCGCCGAGCAGCGGACGAGCCTGGAGGCGCCGAGGAACGCCGCGTCGCGGCCGCTGGTCTGGGGGCGGACGGGCGCCAGGGGCGTCGCCAGGCGGCCACCACCAATGGGGACGGGCTGGGGGAGTCCGGTCCGGTTGCGGAGCCGATCCCGCTGGACGGCCGGCGCCGTGGTCGCCGGCGCCGGATCGCGGCGCTGAGCACGGCCGCCGCCGTCATCCTGCTGGTCGTCGGCCTGGTCCCGCTCCTGCGCCACGGCGGCGGGCAGACCATGGCCACGCAGGGCGCCGGTCGTGGAGCCGGGGCCACGTCGAGAGCTCTCGGCGGAAGCGTCCAAGGGTCGCTGCCCGTGTTTCCAGCACCCGCCGGCTACTCGGGTGCGGCCCTGCAGTCGGCCCTCACCGCCGATCCGGCGGTGCGCTCCGCCTACCGGCGAGCAGCCGACCGAGTCACCGGCGCGGCGCGGTCCACCCCTCCGGAGCAGCCTGGTTCCGGAGTGTCGCGTCAGTTGGACTCCAAGCGTGGGTCTGGTGGTTCAGTGAACGGGAGCTCCGGGGGTTCCAGCGGCAATCCGGACAGTTCGGGCAGCACGGCCAAGAGCTCAGGCGGCGGCGAGACCGCCGCCGGCGCGCCGGCCGCGGGCGGACTCCAGCAGGCCACCTGCGTGGCGAGCGCCCGGGACCAGGCGCGGGACCAGGGGCTGCAGCCAGCCTTCTTCGTCGACACGCAATACCGCGGACGACCCGCGACGGTCCTGGTCACCATCAAGCCGGGCGCACCGGACCAGGCGGACCTCTGGGCGTTCTCGCGCGGCGACTGCTCCGCGCCACCGTTCGCGCACGAACCCGTGACGGTCACACCTCCGTGACGCCGCTTCGCTCGCGGTGACCGCAGGGCTCGGTCACCATACGCCGCTGGCACGCACGAACGCGACGCCGCCGCCGACCACCAGGAACAGCAGCACCTGCGGTGCCAGCAGCGGGACGCTGAGGACGACCGCGATGCCGCCGAGGCCGATCACCACCGACGCGGCCGCGATCGCCCCGAGCCTGGAGTGGACCCGCTTGCGGGCCGCCTGCCGAACCGCCTCGCCGACCAGGAATCCGTACCCGGCGGCCAGCAGGATCCCCCCGAACAGGCCGACCTTGAGGAGCAACAACGCACCGACCGCCGCGACCGCGACGCCGGCACCGAACGCCCGAAACACCAGGAGCGGATCGGGCGTGCCCCGCGCCCGGGAGGACTGTCTTGCGCAACGCGGACATTTCTGCCCGACGACCGTGCTCACCATGCAGCGCGCGCAGATCGGATCACCGCAGCTCGAGCAGGTCAGCCGGGTCTCGATCTCAGGATGGTTGACGCACGCGGGGACCACGGGCGCCGAGTCTGTTGCCATAGCCTTCTCAATATACGAGGAATCCTCAATTACGGCGCGACGCTCTTTGCGTCCTTTGACCCGCTGGCCGATGGCCGTGTGGAATATGGATTCGATGGAAACCGTTTCTGGTAGGAGTGTTACCGGGAAGGCTAGGCACCCACTGATCATGTTTCGAGGAGGCTCCCAGAGCTGATGGCCACGTCTCCAACCAGCGCTCCCGTCCTGATCGTCGGTTCGGGCCCGGCTGGCCTGACCGCCGCGCTCTACGCGGCACGGGCCAACCTGCACCCGATCGTCATCGAAGGAGCCGAGGCAGGTGGTCAGCTCATGCTGACGACCGAGGTCGAGAACTACCCGGGGTTCCCGACTGGCATCCTCGGTCCCGAGCTGATGGCCAAGATGCGCGAGCAGGCCGAGCGCTTCGGTGCCGAGTTCGTCACCGCGGATGCGGCCAAGGTGGATCTCTCCGGCTCGCCGTTCCGGGCCTGGGTGGACGACGAGGAGTACTCGGGCAAGGCCCTGATCATCTCCACCGGAGCCAAGGCCAAGATGCTCGGACTCGACTCCGAGCGCAAGCTGCTCGGGCGCGGCGTGTCGACCTGCGCCACCTGTGACGGCTTCTTCTTCCGCAGCAAGGACCTGGCGGTCGTCGGCGGCGGCGACTCCGCGCTCGAAGAGGCGATCTTCCTTACCCGATTCGCCACCAAGGTGACGATCGTCCACCGGCGGGACCGGCTGCGTGCCTCCAAGGTCATGCAGGACCGGGCGTTCGCCAACCCCAAGATCGCGTTCGCCTGGAACTCTGTGGTCGAGGACGTCCATGGAGACCAGTCGGTGAGCGGGATCAGGCTGCGCAACCTCGAGGACAACAGCGAGTCGAACCTGGACGTGGCCGGGGTGTTCGTGGCCATTGGCCACCTGCCGAACACCGAGCTGTTCGCCGGCCAGGTCGAGCTGGACGATGCGGGCTACATCAAGGTCAACGCCCCCGGGACCGCCACCAGCGTCGACGGCGTCTTCGCCGCCGGCGACGTCGTCGACCACATCTACCGGCAGGCCGTCACCGCCGCTGGCACCGGCTGCGCCGCTGCGATCGACGCCGAACGCTGGCTCGAAGCCCACGGCTACGACTCCGGCGCCACCACCGACAACTGGGAATGACCCGAACGCCGTGGACCGGGTCTCGGGTGTCTTACGGACCTCGGGTACCTCGGGGACTTTGGGGATCGGTCAGCCCCTCTCGGGCGCCGTACGGACCCTCCGGATCGGCCAGTCCCTCTTGGGCGCCGTACGGACCCTGGGGATCGGCCAGCCGGTCCGGGGGCGCGCAGCGTCGGGCGAGCAGCCTCAGCGTGATGGTGCCGAGCCGTGGGGCCGGCCGGTGCCGTCGTCGCCGCGTCCCGGCTCCCGGTCCCCCGCTGGCGCTCCCTCCTCCTCCAGTGCCTCCTCTTCCGCTTCGTCGTCCTCCCCTTCGTCGTCTTCGTCCAGTTCCTGGTTCTCCTGGTCCTGGTCGAGGTCGCTGGGGCGGCGTTTGGGCTGGTAGGGCCGGACGAGTCCTTGCCGGTCCGCCAGGTAGTCGGACAGCGCCAGACCCACCACGGCGGGAACGGCCAGGCCGAACAGTGGGACGACGGCCTGTACGGCGGTGGGAACGGTCGGGCCCACCAGCGCACGGATCACGATGGCGAGCAACGGGATCCACAGCTCGAAGGCCACGAAGGACGCCATGATGGCCAGGACATAGCGAGGAAGGGGACGCACTAGTCGCTCCGATGGGTTACGAGGCAAGCAACCGGGGCAGTATAGGACGGCCCACCAAACGCACCCCGGAACGTCCGGTCCGCCATACGATGAGTCGGACCTGGAATACCGGCCACTCGCAGAGCCGTTTACGCACGTGGCGGTCGATACCGTCAAACGCACGACTTCAAGGAGGTGGAGGTGCCGAGGGCGCAACCCTCGTCAGCACCGAACATATGAGCAAAGCCGTCAGCGACGCCACGTTCGAGACCGAGGTGCTCCAGTCCGAGGGGCCGGTTCTCGTTGACTTCTGGGCTGAGTGGTGTGGCCCGTGCAAGATGATCGCCCCGGTCCTCGAGGATATCGCCAAGGAGCACGAGGGCAAGCTGGCGATTGCGAAGCTGAACGTCGACGAGAACCCCGACGTGGCACGGCGGTATGGGGTCCTCAGCATCCCCACCCTGGTGCTGTTCGTCGGTGGGGTCGAGAAGCAGCGCGTGGTCGGCTTCAGCTCCAAGCGCGACCTGCTCGCGCAGTTGTCCGAGTTCGTCGCCTGACGAGCTCGCGGCGCCTTCACGCAATCAGCACCCTCAACCGCCGGACACCAGTCCCGAGCCCGGCCTCACAACGAGGCCGGGCTCGTCGTTTCCGGACCCTGCGTGGGCGCAGGGCTCGACGGCACCGGCCGAAGCACTGGCTGGGTGGGCACCGGCACCCGAAGTGCCTCAAGTGCGGCCTCACGTGCATCCTTCCACCGCAGGACGGTGCGGAGATCCATGCGCAGCAGGGGATAGCGAGGGTGCTCCCGGACGACCTGGAAGCCGCATGCCTCGAGGAAGTCGATCGGGATGTGACAGTTCCGGCCCGTCCATACCCGGTCGGCGAACGCCTCGACCGCGCGCACCTTCCGTTTGATCAGGTCGCGGGCCATCGACTGGAGCAGGACGCGGCCGATCCCCTGACCCTCGAACCGAGGTGACACCGACAGCGTGGCCAGCAGCACCGCGTCCCTGCTGACGGGCCTGGCCGCCTGCGAGCTCGCCTGCTCCAGGAAGCGCGCCGGCGCATACAGCGAGTACGCGGCCGGCTCCCCGTCAACCAGCAGGACATGCCCTGCGGCCCCCCACTCGAGAACGATCGACGAGAGCCACGCCTCCTTCTGGAGTCCTGCCTCCTCCGAGCCGATTGGGCGAGCCTTCGGTCCAAGCTCCCAGAACACGCATTGCCGACACGGTCCTGGCAGCAGGTCGAGTGTCTCGACGTTGAGGGCGACGACCTTGCGGCCCACCTATCCAGCTCCCCTGACAGGATGCGCTCGACGCGGGATCGACCAGAGTCCCCAGAGCAGCCCGGCGACCGTGCCGACGAGAAATCCTTTGGCAACGCCTCTCAACAACCTGGGCAAGAGCAGCTCCCATCGAGCGAGCTCCCACGGCGACCCAACCGCCGACCTGTACCGCCAGAGTAGCAAGACAGATCTGCCGGACTGGTCGAGGCGACGGAAGCGTCTGACGTATGCTACCGCCCATGCGCGCTGATGACCCTTTCCTGGATCGCTACGCCCACGGCACTCGGGCCATGACCGCGTCCGAGATTCGCGCCCTCTTCGCGGTCGCATCCCGTCCAGAGGTGGTGAGCCTCGCCGGCGGCATGCCGTTCACCGCCGCCTTGCCCTTTGACGTCATCGGTGAGGTAGCTGCCGAGGTCCTCGACAAGGAGGGACCGAGCGCCCTGCAGTACGGTGGCGGGCAGGGCGACCCACGCCTCCGCGACGTGCTCGTCGAGTTGATGAGCATGGAGGGGATCCATGCGTCGGGCGAGGACGTGGTCGTCACGATCGGGTCGCAGCAGGCACTCGATCTGCTCGCCAGGATGTTCTGCGACCCGGGTGACGTGATCGTCGCCGAAGGCCCCTCCTACGTCGGCGCCCTCTCCGCCTTCTCCCAGTACCAGGTGGAGGTCAGGCATGCGCCGCTGGACGATGACGGTCTCGATCCCGATGCGCTCGCCCAGGAGCTGAGTCGGCTCGACCGCGAGGGCAAGCGTGTCAAGCTCCTCTACACAGTCCCGAACTTCCACAACCCGGCCGGCGTGACCATGAACGCCGAGCGCAGAGGCCGCGTGCTCGAACTGGCGCGGCAGCACAACGTCCTGGTCGTCGAGGACAACCCGTACGGCCGCCTCGGCTTCGAGAGCGACCCGCCGCCCGCGCTGCGCTCCCAGGACGCCGACAACGTTGTTTACCTTGGCTCGCTCTCCAAGATCTTCTGTCCCGGGCTGCGCATCGGCTGGGCTCTGGTCCCGCCCGCTCTCCGTGAGCGAATGGTGATCGTCAAGGAGGCGGCCGACCTCTCGTCATCCAACTTCGCGCAGGCGATGGCCTTCCGCTACTTCGCCGAGTACCCCTGGCGCGAGACCTTGAAGGAGCTCCGGGTGATCTATCGGGAGCGCCGCGACGCCATGCTCGAGGCGCTCGACGAGGAGTTCCCGGCCGGGGTTCGCTGGACCCGTCCGCGGGGCGGCTTCTACGTCTGGGCAGACCTCGGACCGCAGCTCGACACGCGCGCGATGCTGGCAAAGGCAATCGCCGCGCGAGTCGCGTACGTTCCGGGTGGAGCGTTCTACGCGGATGGGCAGGGCGCCTCATTCCTACGCCTCTCCTACTGCTTCCCGAGCCCAGAGCGGATTCGTGAAGGCGTGCGCCGGCTCGCCGGCGTGATCGCCGAGGAGTTCGATCTCGTGCGCGCGCTGGGCGGCGTCCCAACGCCCGATGAGGACGTCGACAAGACCCCGCCCGCCGGCTGGGGAGGAGTGTGATGGCGTTGGAGACCACAGTGGCCGTCATCGCCGGCGGCCTTTCGTTCGAGCGCGAGATCTCGTTGCGCTCCGGCCGCAGGGTCGCTGACGCCCTGCGAGATCGCGGGTATGGCGTCACCGAACTGGACGCCGACGAGCAACTCGTCGAATCACTGCGGACCGGCGGCGCCGACGCGGTGTTCCTCGCCCTCCACGGTCGCTTCGGCGAGGACGGCACTGTGGCGGCGCTACTCGAACTGCTCGGGCTGCCCTACACCGGTTCGACGTTCGACGCCAGCAGGCTCGCCTTTGACAAGCTGGCCGCCAAGTCCGTCCTCGGCCGCGCCGGTCTCGCCGTCCCGACCGCGATCCCGGTTGCCGAGGGAGCGCTTCGGGAGCTGGGCATGGGCACGCTGCTGGACCGCGCCATGGACGAGCTTGGCCTGCCGTTGGTCGTCAAGCCGAATCGAGGTGGTTCCGCTCTTGGGATCCGTCTGGTCGAGCGGCCCGATCAGCTCGCCGCCGCGTTGATGACGGCGTTCGGGTACGACGACACCGTTCTTCTCGAGCGGCATGTGGCCGGGACCGAGCTGGCCCTGGCGGTCGTCGACGGACTGGCGCGGCTCCCGGCGGTCGAGATCCGCCCGAAGGAAGGCTGGTACGACTTCGCCGCTCGGTACACTCATGGCGCCGTCGACTTCCGAGCTCCCGCTGAGGTCGCCCCGTCGATTGCCGAGCACTGCTTCGAGGCCGCCACCTCTGCACACCTCGTACTCGGCTGCCGAGATCTCTCCCGCGTTGACGCCATCCTCGACGCTGATGGCACCTGCTGGATCCTTGAGGTCAACACGGGCCCCGGGCTCACCAGTACCAGCCTCGTGCCCATCGCTGCCGACGCCGCCGGCATCTCCTTCGAGGACCTGGCCGTGCACCTCACCAATCGAGCCATCGCCCGCCGGCCCCGCTAACCCCGCACCACACCGATGCACCGCTGGTGCCACACTGCCTCGAGCGCTACTGCCGTACCTCCCTGTGGCCGGACGCGCGTGCGGCGCAGTCCGTCCTCGCGCCGCCACATGAATCAGGGGAACTCGAATTTCCGCGTTCCCAAGGTTCCGGGTCCGGCACTGCTCCCCAACCACCAGGGTCAACCTGGAGGCACCGAGAGACCGAGCGCCGGCGACAGGGCACTGGGGGCAGCGTCATCTGACGCAGCGACGATGCTCGCTCCGACAGACCTCGTCGTGAGCGGTCGGTCGTCGATCGGTTGTGGCTGTGGACGCGGATCATCCGCTTCGTCCGTGGAATCGCCAGTGACCAACCCGATCACATCACAGATGCGCTGCAAGTCATCGAGCGTGGCGAACTCGATCAGAACCTTGCCCTTGCGCTTGCCGATCTGAACCTTCACACGCGTGTCCAGCCGGTCTGAAAGCCGGTCCGCGAGCTCGGCGATCCCCGGCGCCTGTGGCACTGCTCGCGCGCGCGGCCGTCGCTCGGCCTCCGGATCCGCGGTCCCGACGGTCTCCCCAGTAAGCCGGCTTGCAAGCTCCTCGGCCTGCCGGACCGTCAGACCCTCAGCGACGATCCGATCCGCGAGGCGTTCCTGCTGCTCATGGTCGATCAGCTTCATGACGGCACGAGCATGGCCCGCGGAGAGTGTCCCCGCTGCGATGCGTCGTTGCACGCTCGGGGCTGCCTTCAGAAGACGAAGCGCATTGGTGATCCCCGAGCGGCTGCGGCCCAGCCTGGTTGCCAGCTCCTCGTGAGTGACGTCGAAATCGGCGAGGAGTTGCTCATAGGCGGCGGCTTCTTCCAGCGGGTTCAGGTCCTCGCGATGAATGTTCTCAATCAACGCGTCGCGGAGGAGCGAGTCCTCCTCGGTGAGGCGGACGACCGCTGGGATCGTCGTCAGGTTGGCCAGCTCGGCGGCGCGGACTCGCCGCTCGCCCATGACGATTTGGAAGCGGTCATCCCGAGGCCGAACGACGATCGGCTGGAGGACCCCCACCGCCTCGATGCTCGCCGCCAGCTCTTGAAGGGCGTCCTCGTCGAATGCCTCTCGTGGCTGCCGAGGGTTCGGGTCAACCCGGTCCAGCGGCACGTCAATCAGCGTCGCGCCCGCAAAGGAGGCTCTGGTCACCACCGGAGACCGGCCGGTGCTCTCCGCTTCCTCGCCCGCCGGCTGGTTCGTCGCCTGCTCACCCTCGGTTTGGGCGTTGTTGGGAATCAGGGCCTCCAGTCCACGACCAAGGCCACCTCGGCGTCGCATTAGTTGGCTCCTTCTCGAGTAGGCGCGAGTAGGCCGGTTCGGTCCGCGAGTTCCAACGCAAGGTCTCGATACGCGATGCCGCCGCGGGAGAGGGGATCGTAGAGGGCGATCGGAACCCCATACCCAGGAGACTCAGAGAGTCGAACGCTCCTGGGAACGACGGTCTGGTAGACAAGATCCGTGAAGTGCTTGCGTACCTCCTGGACAACCTGCTCTGCCAGCCGTGTTCGGCCGTCGTACATGGTCAACACGATGCCGCCGATGTGGAGCGCCTGGTTGAGGTTGACCCGGACCAGATCCACATTCCGCAGCAACTGTCCGAGCCCTTCCAGGGCGTAGTACTCGCACTGAATCGGGATCAGCAGTTCATCGGCCGCCGCGAGCGCGTTCACCGTGAGCAGGCCAAGCGATGGGGGACAGTCAATGAACACATAGTCATAGCCGTAGCGAACAGCACCGAGAGCTTGGCGGAGCCGGGTCTCACGCGAGAAGGCATTGACCAACTCGACTTCCGCCCCTGCCAGGTCGATCGTGCTCGGTAGAACATCGAGGTTCCTGACTGGCGTCTGCCGGATAGCGGCCGCCGCGTCCGAATCTCCCATCAAGACGTCATAGACCGATGGCTCGATCTGCCGATGATCCAAGCCGAGGCCGGTCGAGGCGTTTCCCTGCGGGTCAAGATCCACAACCAGCACCCGCGCGCCGGCGAGCGCTAGGTACGCTCCAAGGTTGACCGCGGTTGTCGACTTGCCAACGCCGCCCTTCTGATTGGCGACCGCGATCACGAAGCGGTTGTAGGCCCCGTGGGCAATCCGGAAGGTGACCCGAGCATCACGGGCTGCGCGCTCGATATCGATCTTGGGCGCGCCCTCTTTGGGGAGGGAGGAGCTTCCCTCGACTATCTGAGTCTCGGGGGAGGATCCGCCGGAAGCTTCTGGCTGACTTCGGGATGTTTCACGTGAAACATCGTCCTGAGGGTCAGCCGGAGCGTTCCGTTGCCCAGGATCGTTCGCGCCCGGTACCTCCGCCGCCGCCCGTAAGGCTGCTTCGCGAACGGCAATGGCGGCTTCGTCTTCCATGACCTCGTCTTCGCCCACGTTGCCGGCCACCTCTCCGAAGCTCAATGTTTCACGTGAAACATTGAGGCGGCGCTTACCGTCGGGCGATGATCTCTGACTCATCCGTCCTCGCCCACGCTTCGATGCACTCCGCGCGGGCGATATGTTCTCCTTATGCGGGCTGTTCGCGCTAGCCCCAGACGGCCGCTGAGCGCCTTCGGACTGCCGATCGCCTTGCCCCTCGACCGCCAGCGTCTCGCCCTCAGCGTCTGGTTCGCCGGCGGTCACGCCGTCGTCGCCGTCTGCGTGGGCTGCGTTCGCTGGTCGCCCGCCATCCATCGGCCTCTGCGCCGCGCTGCTCCCGGCTGGTGATACGAGCCGCCGCACGATCTCCTGCAACCCGGGGTCCAGCCCGGGCGGAACATCCTCGACATCCCCCAGAGCAGGCTTCGCCTCGCTTTCACTCGAGCTCAGTCTGTCTCCGCCCGGTTCCGTGGACTCCAGCCCCACCCTCGGAAGCGCCTGATCCACCTCCGCCGATTCCGGCCCATCCGTTCTCTGTCCGGCGCCCGTCTCTTCAGGCGCTGGGCCGGCCGTTTCGGGTGACAGCCCCGCCAGTTCCGGGGGCGGCCCCACCTCCGCGGCCGGCGAACCGACCCCTTGGGATGCTCCCTCCGCATCTTCAGCCGCTAGGCCGCCGCTTGCTGCGGCCAGCCCCGACCCACCGGGTCCAGAGTCCACAACACCGCGCTCGGGCACTGGGCTCTGGGTGCTGAACGCCGATCCACGCAGCCCAACTTCTGGCCGATTCGCCTTGGGCGTCGGCTCGGGTTCTGGGACCTCAGGCTCTAGCTCGTCGGAATCTGGCCTCGACTGCACCTGCTGCGGTTCGACGGATGCCGACCGCTCAGGCTTCTGTCCAGACAGCCGCTTGGCGACATCCCTTGACACCCCGCTCGGCGTTTCCGGCACCTGAGCACCTTCCGGGGCCGACGCGAGCCAGTCGGGCGGCTCACCACACCGTCGAGACATTTCGGCCGGACGCCCCGGCTCGAACCAGATGCTGTGAGTCTTCGCCTCGAGGCTCCGAGTCCCTTGACCAGGTTCGCTGTCCCCAGACCCAGCGCCATCCTGCACCGCGCTGTCTGAGTTGATCTCCGAGGGACTCGCGGCCGGCGTTTCGGCCCCTGGGTTGTCGGTTCGTTGTTCGACCACAGCGTCTGTCGACGTGAGCCCAATGGTCACCGATCGCGGCGACCCGGAGGCGTTGGAGCCGGGACGCGAGTGTGGTTGGCCTTCGTCCCCGGTCCGGCCATCACCGGCGCTTCCCGGTGTGCCTCCATCCGCGGACGTTGAGGACGACGAATCCACCTGTGCCGGCGCAACGTCCACTCCGCGGTCGTCGGCGTCCGCCAAGAGAGCACCAACATGCTCACCCGTCTGGCCGCCGTGCACCGTCGCCGGGGTGTGTATCGTTTGCCCCTGCGGAGCGGTGCTTTGGTCGATCTGCTGGCGCATCAGGACCCCGTCGGAGTCCTCGGGCCCAGCGGACAGAGCAATCTCAGCGTCCGGCGGATTCGACCCGTCCTGGAGGTCCTGGACGGGGGACTGGCCTGCCACGCCTGCCGCGATTTCAGTCGTCTCAGCATCGTCGATCGAGGGGCAACTCTTGTCGGCGTCTGACCGAGGCGAGTCTGAAGATGACGCCGTCACAGCAGCGGGATCGCCTGCTGGCTTCGGGTTCACCGGCAGAGGACGTGGGACTGGTTCGGCTGAGCCAGTCGACCGCCGATCTCCTCCTGAAGCCGACTCCTCTACAGCGGATGTTCGAGGTGGCTCGCCGGCGTACCGCTCCGGCTCGCGTTGCCGTGGCCGCTTGCCGATGCCAAGTGCCCGAAGCAGTCGCGTCATCAACCCTGGTTTCGATGAAGGTTGAGCCATGGGCCCATCGTGACCTAGCCGAGCGATGCGTCTCGCCTCCCTTCAGCGACTCCTTGGACCGCCGCACCGCGGCATGGCCCGTGCGTCGCCGTCGGGACGACTAGCCGAACCGCTTATCGACCCGACCCGCCGACTCCATCAGCAACTCACATCGCCATCCCAGCGGTAGTCGCTCGGCGACGCTCCACCGGAACACAGCGCCCGGTCATGAAGCCTCGGAGGTGGAATCACCCCCCGCCCAGCGGACTTCGTGCCGGTACGCCTGATCGCCGAGGGAAGCGGGGGGAGGTCATGGCGACCTTCGCCATGATAACGACAGAGCCGACCTGGTCAATCGGTGAGCTCGGATTGGGGATAACTTCGCGCACTTCGGCTCCCAACATTTCGCACGCTCGCGAGAGTTGCCCCATCTCCTCATCGCTGGGGGCGCCTCGCGGGACGAGTAACGTGCCGCCCACCCTGAGGACCGGCACGCCCAATTCAGCAACGACTGGGAGTGGACCCAAGGCGCGGGCGGTACCGACGTCGAACCGGTCCCTACCCGTACTACGACCGAAGTCCTCCAAACGCGCGTTGACGACGTCCACGTTCGTCAACTGGAGCGTGGCTGCGGTCGATGCGACCCAATCCGCACGGCGGCGCTGGGCCTCCACGAGCGTGAAACGCGTCTCGGGAAAGCGCACCGCGAGAGGCAATCCGGGGAGACCAGCGCCTGAGCCAAGGTCCACCCATTGCTCACCGGGCAGCGGTGATCGAATCGTCGCGAGCCCCAGTGCATCGTCGATATGGCGCTCCCGCAGGCGGGCAGCCTCGTGGGGACCTAGAAAGCCTCGCTCGACAGCTTCGAGGTACGCGTTCTCCAATTCCCGCAATATGGCCTCTGCCCGATCGTCATGCATCGAAGGGACCCTATCGACCTTCCTCTCGGGTTGCGGCATCCGACAGGTGCCACACGCCACCACCTCGCCCGATCCTATAGATAGGAAGGGGGAGGGTGGGGCGAGTAGATACGAGACAGGGTAGGTCGGCCTCCTACCTCTGTGGCCTTGGGACCTCCAAGGCACCGTTGAGCCATACCTCGTTCAGCACCACCACACCCCGCTGCGGTGATTGCCACTTGGTCCCAACGCCCTTGATCGTCGTCGGCTGTCAGCAGCAGCCGTGCGAGACTGGCTATCTCGCACAGGTCGGAGACACAGAGAAGGCCAGATAGCACGCTGTCGAACAGACCAACCGAATGGCAGTCTGTCGGCCGATCAATAGGGTGCACCAACACGCTCCGGGACCGCGATCAGATAGAGGCCCATTGCTCAGCCGCTTCATGAATCAAGCCTCTATCTGCGGGACGATCAAGGCCCCAGTCTCGGCGAGGGATCCCGCGGAGTCGGATCCAAGGCGAGGACTGGCGGTCGTGGGCCAGGAACCGAACGGCGCATGGAGGCCCGGACGCTGGACGGGCGGCGTGGCATGGCGGATCGTCGGCGAGGCTTCGCGATCCACGGAGGCGTATACGACAGTGACCGGCAGTTGACACCCGATCCGCTGACACGCATGCACGCCGGGTACCGAGAGGCGGTGGCTGCGGTGCTAGGCCGCGCTGAGGTCTGTCAGGTGGCTCGCCCGAGAACCCCTCAATGTTTCACGTGAAACATTGAGGGTCGCTATCGGCTACGTCAGCCCTGGCGTCAGATCGCCGTCGCTTGTCATGGTGTCCACCGTAGGTCGGGTTGATGACCACACACCACGGTCCGACCTGCCTCGGACCGGATCGAGTTCGCCATGAGGGCATACCCAGGCCGGTCGGCGGCGGTCACGGTAAGACACCAGGAGAGAGGAACGTGGTTTGAGGGTATCGAGAACGTGGGACTTCACTGCGCTGCTGCGCGACCTGGCGGTACTGCCATATCACGGACCGAGTTTTGCGAGGAGAAGCGAATGGGAGCTGAGGAGCTCAAGACGGCGCTCGAGGGTGCCCGTGAGATCGAGATCACCGTCACTGGCCGCACATCCGGTCGGCAGATCACGATCCCGGTCTGGTTCGTTCAGGAGGGCGGCGCAATCTACCTACTGCCAGTTCGGGGACCAGGCTCGGACTGGTACAAGAACTCTGGTGAAGAACCCGACGATCCGTCTTGCCGTCGACGGTGCCGAGTACTCGACCCGGGTGACGCCGATCACAGAGCCCGCGAGGGTAAGCGATATCGTCAATAAGTTCCGAGCCAAGTACGGCTCGCGCGATGTCGCGGCGTACTACTCGAGGCCCGAGGTTGCCGTCGAGGTTCCGCTGACTTGAACCGCACCTGTCGCGATCGTTCCAACGGTGCGTCGGCTCGGGTTCGTGGCTGCGGCCCAGGCAGGGGCGAGTCGTGGCGGTGGGGTCGGCGGGGCGGGCGTCATGGCGGCGGTTCCCCAGCCCATCGAACGATCAGCCGCGTGCTCCTGACGTTCGGGCGGGTACCCACATGGTCCGTGACTGTGGGGACTCCTCCAAGCATCGGACCGCCGGATCGCCCTCGGCCACGATGGGCACGTCCCAGCACAGCCATCGCACTGCAGCGCCGAAGCGCCCGATCCACCTCCACCGGCGCGACCCACCATCGAGCAGGTGTCTCGGATGCCGGATGGGCCATTGCTTTCCGCCACCGCAATAAGCGAAGGGCGCGACGATCCCACCAGGGCAGCCTGGGGTCTCTCCTGACCAACCCACCCCATTAGAGCCGCTGAGTAGAGCCGCTGAGCCAGGCTGGAGGGCTCGCTCGGCATGGAGCACGACCAAGCGGGAAAGTGGCAGGCCCGTCGTTGCCCCGACAGGCGCCTACATGACTACATGGGACGGATGACCACTCGGCGGTTGGGCTCCTCGCCGATGCTGTCGCTCTGCGCGCCAGGGATGCCTGCGATGACGTCGTGGACGATCTTGCGCTCGAACGCGGTCATCGGCTCGAGTTCCTGGTCCTCTCGGGTCGCGGCGACGCGCTCGGCGGTTCCCTTCGCGAGCGCGGCGATCTCCTCGCGACGTCGTGCCTTGAAGCCATTGACGTCCACGGTGATGCGCACCCAGCGTTGGGTCCGGCGTAGGACCGCCAAGCGGGTCAACTCCTGGAGGGCATTGAGGATCTCTCCCTCCACGCCAACCAGGAACTCGAGCTTCGGTCCCTCGATGTCAACGTGACCACCCGCGACGTCCACCCAGGTCGTGATGTCACCGTCGATGTCGAGCGCGTCGAGCAGCCCTTCGACGAAGTCGCCCGCGAGCTCGGTATCGGCCGCGATCGCATCGGGATCCGTCACTTCCGGATGGCGCCGACCAACCGACCCTCTGGAGGTGGGGGAGTTGATCACGTTCGAGGCGCTCTGCTCGGTCTGAGCGCCGACCATGGCCGGAGCCGGCTGCGCTCCGACCGTCACCGGGCTCTCCTCTGGCTCACCAGTCCCGCCGTGCCCGATGACACGCACGACCGCCGCTTCACCGACCTTGCCGAAGGTGGAAGCGACCGGCTGCCTGAGCACTTCCACTTCGACCTGGTCCGGCCGCAAGCCCAGGCTCGCGGCGGCCGCCTCGACGGCGGCCGCAACCGTCTTAGCGCTTGCTTCGGCGCTGCTGGCCACCCGACTTTCCCTTTCCGGTGGGACGACCGCCGGAACCGGGTTTTCGCCCATTCCCGGTACCTGACCGCCCAGCCTGTGAGGATCTCGCCTGGCCCCCCTTGGTGCCACCACTCTTCTGGCCACGCGGTGGCGCGTTCTTGCCGCCAGTACCGGAGCTGGTGCCCTCGCTACCATTCTTGGCGCTGCCATCGGCCTGCTGCTTCGGCGCAGTGGATCCTTGCGCCTGACCACGGAAGAGACCAAGCCCGGCGAGGCCTTTTCGCCCCTGACCCCCATCACTGGGCACAGCCGCCGAGGCAGTTGCGGGCGCCGGCGAAGCCACACCTGCCCGCGCGGGTGCGTTGCGCAACAGGACGTACTGCTGACCCATGCTCCAAAGGTTGGTGGTCACCCAGTAGAGGACCACAGCAAGCGGCACGTTGACCGCGAAGATCACGAACATCAACGGCATGATCCGAAGGAGCATCTGCTGCTGCGGATTTACCTCCGCGCTCTGCTTGGCCATGAGCTGCCGTTGCGAGACATAGGTGGTGATCGCCATCGCAATGATCAGCCCGAGGATCGTGAGCCCAGCCCCCGACGCGAGCTTGTCACCCCAACCGTGCAGGGCGCTCCACCGATCGTCCAGCGGCACACCGAAGAAGGACTTTCCCAGCAGGATATTCGGCTCGCCGTCGATCTGACGGCTATAGATCACGCGATACAGCGCCCAGAAGAACGGCAACTGCGCGGCGAGGGGCCAGCAACCCGCCAAGGGGTTGAAGCCGCGCTCGCGGTACAGCTTCATCAGCTCCTCTTGGAGCTTCTGCTTGTCGTTCTTGTACTTCGCCTGGAGCTTCTTGAGCTCCGGTTGGAGCTCCTGCATGACCCTCGTCGACCGGACCTGCTTCACGGTCAGGGGGATCAGAACGATACGGACCGCAATCGTCAGCAGGACGATCGAGAACCAGTAGCTCTGGCCGCCCATGACTGGTTGGGTCCAGTGCTGGAAACTCTTCAAGACGACGTACAGCGCGTCGCGGAAGGCGTCAAAGATACTTATGACACTCACGAAGAGCCTCTCTCGAGCGGGCTGACGTTCATCACTTCAACTTTCACCGTACCGCGGAAGGCGCTCGATGGTCCGATCGGGCGGGAGGGACCGGGTCGATCCCGCCTGGGTGGAATGGCTGACACTTCACCAGGCGCCGCACGGCCAGCCCTGAGCCACGGAGCGCCCCATGGACCTCGATCGCCGTCTTGGCGTATTGCGAACAAGAGGGGTAGAAGCGGCACCGAGGACCTAGCGCCGGGCTGATCCACCGCTGATAGCCCGCGATGACGGCGACCAGCGCTCGTGCAGCCCAACTCTGTCCCTCCTGGCGCAATCGCTTCGTCACCCCCCATCCCCTGTCCGGAGCCCCGCGGCGGCCAGTACGGTCCGCAAGTCCCCGGCAACATCTCGATACGACGCCCCTGCAACGGATGGACGGGCGACGACCACCACATCCAAACCCTCCGGGATTTCCTTGCCTTCCAAGCGAAGCGCCTCCCGCAGCAGCCGCTTGGCTCGGTTGCGAGCGACAGCACCGCCAACCTTTCGGCTCACGACGAACCCGGCGCGGGCGGGGCCGCCCCCGGTCGCACGCTTGGCGACGTACATCACAACCGACCCCCGCGCGTATGACCGACCGGTCGAGAAGACCGAGCGGAACGCCGCCGGGGAGCTCAAGCGGTTCACGGTGGCCATGAGTGTTCCTAAGCGGAGAGCTGCTGGCGTCCCTTGGCACGCCGTCGAGCAAGGATGGCGCGGCCAGCACGGGTCCGCATGCGAAGCCTAAAGCCGTGCGTCTTCGCACGCTTGCGGTTATTTGGTTGGAATGTGCGCTTCACGGGAACGACTCCCTTAGGCCGGTCATGGTGGAAGGCAGGCAAAGATCCGGTGCAGAGATGGCACCGAAGCACCGATGGTACGGGCCTGCGAAAGCAGGCGTCAACGCGGCTGGCTGGACAATGCGGTGTCGTGACACGACCCAGCGTACCGAGGGCTCCGGGCCCGGGTCGCCAGAAGCCGGCGAGTGTTCGCTCCAAGCGCTCCCATGCATGGCACGGGGCAGTGCCAGCCTGCCGCGTCGATGGCCTCGGAGCCACCGCTTGGGACTGTCGCTCCCTTGGGGACAACGATGGGGACGAGCTGTTGACGAGCGGGGGACAACCGCCGGCGATGCCATCGACCAGCCCAACCTGGGGACGACCATGGAGGCTGTCCCCAGCCCGATCTTGACAGCCACACACCCGGTGAGCAGCGCAGATCGCTGCCCATCCACATGCCCACAGGACCTACGGTTGTTCAGGATTTCTCTCTCCTTACACCCATTCAAACCAATAGCCTGGGGACAGGGAGGCAGCATGAGTGTCTTGCTCAGACCTCGCGGGCAGTCCACCGGAGAGGCTTCCCCGTTATCCACAGCTCGAGCCACTTATCCACAGTATGAGGAAGGGCGCTTAGGAGAAGGCGAGACAACTACGGAGTTTGGATCGTTGTGCTCTGGGCACGGCAGGCGCAGTGCCCGCTCGTCTCCGGCAGCTCGTTGCTCGCCCAGTCCATCCAGCCTGGTCTGCTGACCGGGCCAGCACGGGGTCGACCTGGGCCTGGTGACCCTGTCGGGGGCGTGTTGCACCATGGCAGCAGTCGCTCGGCTCGACCCGGGCGAACGTTGCTGTGGCGCACCCGGGGAGGCCTCGGGAGTCTTCCACAAGGTGCGCGGAGAGCCTTGAGGAGGCGCGAGTGGCGATGCTATCCTCCGGCAGCCTTCACTTCGGCGGCCCACGCGTTCAGCTCGGCTTCCCCATACGGCCTTCTGCTCGCCAGAGCGAGGTTCTGCCGTTTTTCCCGGCATCAGCTGTGGTGGGGCGTCCGCATGCTTAAAGGGGGTTAGTTCTCCACACCTGTGGATGAGCCTGTGGACACGTGGGGAGTGCAGGGCGGTGCCAGGGTCACAAGTCCTGCTTTCCTGGCACAAGCCGAGCACCAGAAAGGGGCGAGAAGGCGGTGGCCGAGGATCTGCACGAGGACGCGGCAGCGATCTGGACCACCTGCCTGGAGTCGCTCGATGGCGCGGGGTCGACGCACAAGGCGTGGCTGGCACAGACACGCCCTGTCGCCGTCGTGGGAGATACGTTGGTACTTGCCGTGCCGGACGAGTTCGTCAAGGAGTGGGTGGAACAGCGCTATGCACCCACCGTGCTGGCCGCGCTCGCTCGGACGGCGGGCCGGCCATTGAACATCCGGGTCACTGTCCGCGAGGTCGAGGACGTTGGCGAAGACGAGCATCGTCCGCCGGCGCCGCCGCAGCACGCCGCCGACCGGCCGCAGCTCACACCGAAGTACACCTTCGAGCGGTTCGTCATCGGATCGTCCAACCGGTTCGCCCACGCGGCCGCCGTGGCGGTCGCGGAAGCGCCGGCGAAGTCCTACAACCCCCTGTTCATCTACGGGGGCGCCGGACTCGGCAAAACGCACCTGCTGCATGCGATTGGCCACTATGCCGGCAATCTCTATGCGCAGTTGCGGATTCGCTACGTGACCAGCGAGCAGTTCACCAACGACTTCATCAACGCCATCCGCGACGACCGGGCGGGAGCTTTTCAGCGTCGCTACCGCGACAACGACATCCTGCTCATCGACGACATCCAGTTCTTGGAAGGGAAGGAGCGCACGCAGGAGGAGTTCTTCCATACCTTCAATGCCCTGCACAACGCCGACAAGCAGATCGTGATCTCGTCGGACCGGCCACCAAAACAGATCGCCACGCTCGAGGATCGCCTGCGCAGCCGGTTCGAGTGGGGGCTGATCACCGACATCCAGCCCCCCGACCTCGAGACGCGCATCGCGATCCTCCGCAAGAAGTCGGGTGCCGATGGACTCAACGTGCCCGACGACGTGCTTTCGTTCATCGCGTCGAAGGTGCAGTCGAACATCCGCGAGCTGGAAGGCGCGCTGATACGCGTGACAGCCTTCGCGTCGCTCAACAGAAGCTCGATCGACCTGGCGCTCGCGGAAATCGTTCTGAAGGATCTCTTTCCGGACGAGGGTAGCCATGAGGTCTCGGTGCCAATCATCATGGCCGAGACGGCCACCTACTTTGGCGTCACGATTGAGGATCTCACTGGCTCGAGCCGCTCCCGGCTACTGGTGACGGCAAGGCAGATGGCGATGTACCTGACCCGTGAGCTCACGGATCTGTCGCTTCCGAAGATTGGCCAGGCCTTCGGAGGTCGTGACCACACCACGGTCATGCATGCCTCCCAGAAGATCCGCGGCCTCATGCGGGAGCGGCGCAGCATCTACAACCAGGTGCAGGAGCTGACCAATCGGATCAAGCTCCGGGCGCAGCAGGGTGCCTGAGGCAGCGGGCAGGCCATGGGGACGACAATGAAGAGCCTGGGAAGAGCCAGGGGAGGTCGATCGTGAAGTTCACGACGGAGCGCGACAGCTTTGCCGACGCGGTAGCTTGGGTGAGCCGGACGGTTTCCACCCGCCCGACCCTGCCCGTGCTCGGAGGAACCCTTCTGGAGCTGACTGGGCAGCGGCTGCGCCTGGCGTCAACGGACCTGGAGCACACTGGTGAGGCGATCATCGAAGTCCGTGGCGAGACGGACGGGAAGGTCGTGGTGCCTGGTCGGATCTTCGGCGACGTGGTGCGCAACCTACCGAGCGGCGTGGTCGAGGTCGATGCTGTCGACGGAGGCCTCACGGTGCGGTGTGGCCAGGTCTCGCACGAACTGCGCCTGCTCGACGCCGAGGACTTCCCGTCGCTGACGCAGCCGTCGCTCGAGAATTCCGCCACGCTGCCGGGCGACGTGCTCGCCGCGGCGGCCGGGCAGGTAGCTCGTGCCGCGTCGCACGAAGAGGCGCGGCCGGTCTTGACCGCGGTCCTGTTCGAGGCCGAGCCCGAGCGTCTGACGCTGGTGGCCACCGATTCGTACCGGCTTGCCGTCCGCGATCTCGACTGGACCTGGGCGCACGCCCCCACGACCGCATTGGTGCCTTCCCGGGCGTTGACCGAGGCGGCCCGGGCGCTCGCTGGTGAACCGGCGGTGGAGATCGGCATCGAGCACCACCAGATCACCTTCTCGGGCGGCGGCCGACGGTTGACCTCCCGGTTGATCGAGGGCGAGTTCCCGCCGTTCCGCAATCTCATCCCGTCGGGCTACGAAAGCATCGCGACCATCGACCGCCAAGTCCTCCTGGAAGCCCTCAAGCAGGTCGCGCCGTACGGGCAGAACAACAACCCGGTGCGATTGACCCTCGAACGAGAGCGCGTGCAGGTGGATGGCAGCCTCCAGGACGTGGGCCGTGGCGCGGCCGCAATCGAGGCCAAGTACGAGGGCGACGCGCTCACCGTGGCCTTCAACCCCACGTACCTGAGCGAAGGAGTCGGAGCGGTCGAGGACAACGAGGTGATGCTCGAGGTTCGGGATGGCTTGAAGCCGGCGCTCGTTCACGGGAACGAGCGGCACGGGTTCCTGTACCTGCTGATGCCGGTCCGCCTGCCCACCTGAACTGATCTGATCCTGTCCTCCAGCTACGCGGCCCGGCCGTCGAGTCCACGCCGCGAATCGCCTTCGCCTGTCGCTCCGCCGACGAGGTCCCAGTCATGTGCCCTTCGCGCCTCCCAGCGGCATATCGTGGGAGTCGTTTTCGCATCGAGCAGGCACCGCCGCCACCGGGAGCGGCGGTGCAAGCCATGAACCTGGGCAGCTGAGGCGCATGTACGTCGAACGCTTGGAGCTCATCGACTTCCGGAACCAGCCCGCGGTCTCGCTCGAGCTGTCGCCCGGTCCCTCGGTGCTGGCGGGACCAAACGGCGTGGGGAAGACCAACGTGCTGGAGGCGATCGGCTACCTCGCCACGTTGGGGTCGCACCGTGTCGGCCCCGAATCGAGCCTGGTGCGGGTGGGCGCCTCGGCGGCGATCATGCGAGCGGCCGCCGTGAGGGAGGGGCGCAAGGTCCTGGTCGACCTGGAGATACGTCCCGGGACCGGCGTCAAGGCGCGAGTCAACCGGGCGCCGCTCCCTCGGGCGCGCGATGCGCTCGGGATCGTGCGGGCGACGCTGTTCGCTCCCGAGGACCTGGCGCTGATCAGAGGCGACCCGGACGAACGCCGGCGGTTCCTGGACACACTCGCGGTCCAGCGCCTGCCTCGCTACATGGCGATCCGCCAGGACTTCGACAGGGTCCTTCGCCAGCGGAACACGTTACTTCGCAGCGCCGGCGGTCGGATGCCGAGCGGTGCGGGCCTTGCCACACTCGATGTCTGGGACGAGAAGCTCGCCATTACCGGCGCGGCGGTGTGGGCGGAGCGCCTGCGCCTGATCGAGCTGATACGCGCGCCGGTCGAGCGGTCATACCAGGACGTCGCCGCTCAGCTCGATCCAGTACGGATGGTGTACGTCTCCTCGGTGCTCGGCGACCGGATGGTGGACCCAGACCCGGCACGCCTGGAGCAGATACTGCGCGAGCGTCTGTTGACGGACCGTGCTCGTGAGGTGGAGCGAGGAGTCACGTTGTCCGGCCCACATCGCGACGAGCTCGCGTTGTCGTTGGGGGAGCTTCCCACACGCACCCACGCTTCACACGGGGAGGCGTGGTCGCTGGCACTCGCACTGCGGCTCGGAGCACATCAGCTCTTGGCCGAAGAGGGTGAGGAGCCAGTTCTGCTGCTCGATGACGTGTTCGCCGAACTCGACCGACGCCGGCGCGAGCGGTTGGCGGACCTGGCGCTGACGGTCGAGCAGTCGATGATCACGGCGTCGGTACCCGACGAGCTGCCGCTCCGACTCAAAGCAACCATGTTTCACGTGAAACAAGGCAATATCACGCGAGAGGCTCCTTCGTGAGCGCGTCGTGGCCCGATGGCGATTCTCGGATGACCTCTTTGAGGGAAGCGGGCGCTGCAATGAGTCGGGACGACCCTAGACCGATTGGTGAAGAGATCGCTCGGGTGCTGCGTTCGAGAGGCTGGCAGCAGCGACTGGTGGCCGCTCGTCTCGTGGCCCGTTGGTCGGAGGTGGTCGGGCCGGCGGTCGCCAGTCATTGCCAGCCACGCCGGCTCGAGGAGGACGGGACGCTGGCAGTCGTGGCCGACTCCGCTGCGTGGGCCACACAGCTCTCCTACCTCCAGGGCACACTGCTCGAACGGCTCGCCACCATCGTGGGCGCCGGAGTGGTCAAGCAGGTCAGAGTCCGGACTGGCGACATTGGCGGCCTCGGTCGAGGATCACGCGCCGGCCTCTGATTGCCACCGGATGCCGCTGGGGCCGGGAAGTGTCGTGGTCTTGAGGTATGAATGCGTGGAACGCATAGGGGTGGGTGCGCCCGGGTGAGGGGCACGACCCTCGGGCTGGGTGGGCCCGGGTGCGAGGCAGTCACGCTCGGGGTGGGTCCGTACCACGGTCTCCGGATGAACGTCGGGTTGGGCGTACCGACAGGCCAGGGCGTCGTGCGAGGCCGGGGCGTGGGGCCGGGACGGGTGCACGGTCGCGGTGGTGAGGGGCGGCAGCATGGTGAGGGATGGAGGGATGCGAGGCGGGAGGATGGAGCATCGGTGTGCCGGCCGGGAGATGGTCCCGCCGGGCGGCTCCCGGCGCGAGCATGTGCCTCCTGACCTGCATGAACGGCCCCGAGACGCGCTCAAATCATGGTATACTTACAAGGGACCTTCCCCCTCTTTGAGCGCAGTGCACGCGTCTGAATCGCCGTCGCCAGATGGCGAGCTGCCTTACGCTGTGCCCGTTTTGGGGCCTTGACAAGGAGTTCAATGGCAACGGCCTATACAGCAGAATCGATCAGAGTCCTCGAGGGCTTGGAGGCGGTCCGCAAGCGCCCCGGGATGTATATCGGGTCGACGGGTTCACGCGGCCTCCACCATCTCGTGGCAGAAGTCGTAGACAACTCAGTCGACGAAGCGCTTGCTGGCGAGTGCGACAGGATCGACATCACGCTGCTCGCGAGCGGCGGCGTCCGAGTGTCGGACAACGGTCGAGGTATCCCCGTGGACGAGCACCCGCTCGAGCACCGGTCCGCCCTCGAGGTCGTGATGACGACCCTCCACGCCGGCGGCAAGTTCGACGGCAAGTCCTATGCGGTCTCTGGCGGCCTGCACGGCGTCGGCGTCTCGGTGGTGAACGCCCTGTCGAGCCGGCTCGACACCGAGGTGGTTCGCGACGGCTACCGCTGGCGCCAGAGCTACATTCGCGGCATCCCAACCGGCCCGGTCGAGCGGGTGGAACGAGCCAAGGGCAGCGGCACGACCCAGACCTTCTGGCCAGATCCGGACATCTTCGAGGAGCTCGATTTCCGCTACGAGATCCTGTCGAAGCGAATGCGGGAGATGGCCTTCCTCAACGCGGGTCTGACCATCACGCTCACGGACGAGCGTCCCGACCCCAAGGTCGAGGACGTCTACCACTACGAGGGTGGCATCCGTGACTTCGTCGCCCACCTCAACGCCAGCAAGGAGCCGATCCACCCCTCGATCATCTACTTCGAGGGGCAGAGCGACACCTCGCAGGTCGAGGTCGCGATGCAGTGGAACTCGAGCTACAACGACGCGATTTCGACCTTCGCCAACACCATCAACACCCACGAGGGCGGCACCCACGAAGAGGGCTTCAGGGCGGCGCTGACCTCCACGCTCAACCGCTACGCCCGGGCGAACGCGCTCCTCAAGGAGAAGGACGACAACCTCACCGGCGATGACGTCCGTGAAGGCCTCACCGCGATCGTCTCGGTCAAGCTCCAGTCGCCGCAGTTCGAGGGCCAGACCAAGACAAAGCTGGGCAACACCGAGATCAAGAGCTTCGTGCAGACGACCGCGAACCGGTCACTGGACGAGTGGTTCGAGGAGCACGGCGCGCAGGCCAAGGCGATCGTGGTCAAGTGCATCCAGGCCGCGCGCGCCCGCATGGCCGCTCGCCACGCTCGCGAGCTGACCAGGCGGAAGTCCCTGCTGGAGTCGTCGTCGCTGCCAGGCAAGCTGGCGGACTGCTCGTCCCGCGACCCACGGCAGGCCGAGCTGTTCATCGTCGAGGGGAACTCGGCCGGTGGCTCCGCCAAGGAGGCGCGGAACCGCACCTTCCAGGCGGTGCTGCCGATTCGCGGCAAGATCCTGAACGTGGAGAAGGCCCGGCTGGACCAGGCGCTGAAGAACGCCGAGATCCAGTCGATCATCACGGCCATGGGCACGGGCATCGGCGAGGACTTCGACCTCACCAAGGCTCGCTACAACAAGGTCGTGATCATGGCCGACGCGGACGTGGACGGCTCCCACATCCGCACGCTGCTGCTGAC
>Ga0137379_10001118_pt1 | contig 24269 bp, 25 predicted proteins | sample SagtaG_18_FD_104812 | JGI IMG/M metagenome (GOLD analysis project Ga0137379, IMG submission 104812) | Vadose zone soil microbial communities from Sagehorn Ranch, Mendocino, California, USA - Sage2_L_80_16 metaG | ecosystem: Environmental > Terrestrial > Soil > Vadose zone | place: USA...
CGAGACGGACAACGATGGCGATGGCGGCGACGAGGAGCAGCGCGACGATCGCCGTGATCCCGACCATCCAGCGCAGGTCGCCGTTCGCCGCCTGGCGGATCCCCGACGCGTCCATGTCGAAGATCACGATGCCGTTGATCTTCTGCGCGGGATCGTGGCAGGCCCGGCATTCCGGGCGATTCCTCACCGGCACGACCGTGCGCAGGATCGAGCCGCCCTGCGTTTCGATCATGCGGCTGGACGTGCGCTGCGCCGGCGGAAACTGATGACACGCCTGGCAGGTCGGTCCCGTCAAGTCGAGTTCATTCCCCGACGCAATCGGTCCGCTCGAGTAACGCACGACGCCCTTGCGATCCAGCAGCATCACGCTCGTCACCCGCGGCTCGCTGCCGAAGGTCTTGATCATGCCCTCAATGAGCGTCCGATCGCGCGTCAACATCTCGTGCTCGAGAGCGCCGCGGATCAGTTGTGCCTGCGCGAGCGCGCTTCCCCGCGCGCCTTCGAGCAAGGTTTCGAAATGCCGGGTTGAATACAGGTAGGCGCCGGCCGCGCACGCACCGACGACCGCGAGGGTGATACCCACAGCGAGGCCGACGGTCGTGCTGCCAAGCCTGACATTCATGATGGCTCACTACACTGGCGCGGTCTCGGCCTCGATCTCACGGGGGTGTGCGGCGGCGTCCTCCCAGGGCGGCAGGACGCGCAACAGCACGGCCAGAATTCCAAACGGGAGAATCATCAGCAGGATGGCCGGCAACAGGCCTTCGCGCGTGGCGAACGCCAGTTTGTACGTCGTGTACCCCAGGAAGCTCTTCGAGAACAGCTGGCCGCCGATGACGACATTCCAGCGCATCGCGAAGATGCCAATCAGCGTGAGGACGGCTGCCGTCGTGTAGAGGTTGATGCGGAGCCGCGGCGCCAGACGCACGACCTGGATCAGCGCAAGAATCGCAATCGGCACGAGCGTCCCGACGATGATCTGCAGCACGATTTGCGAGAGGAACAGCTTCGTGTGGACCATGAAGTCGAGCGCTCGGAACGACTCGTCGGCTTCATAAATGCGGTGAATCAGATCGATCATCTCGAGCGCGAAGTCGACGAGGAACGCAAAGAACAAGTAGCGGGCCACCGTGTCCACGCATCGCAGGTCGATGGCCACGCGCCGCCACCAGCTCAGGACGATGTAGAGCAGCAGCACCATGGCGATGCCTGACACGATCGCCGAGAACAGGAAGACGATCGGCATCATCGGCGTCGACCACCAGGGATTGGCCTTGACGGACCCGAAGATGAAGCCGACGTATCCGTGCAGCAGAAAGGCCGAGGGGATCCCGACGATCGTAACGAACCGGCCGACCTTGTCGTCGATCCGGAGCGCCGCGGGGCTGATGTTGTCCGACCCGAGCGTCAGGACGCTGTAGAAGATGCGCTTCAGGCCGCGGCTCGCGCGCCACGTGAGCACCAGATCCTTCCGGTAGTCCAGCCAGATCTCGACGAGCAGGACGACCATCAGATACCAGAGGTAGACAAAGCCGAACATCGCCATCGCCGACGTCTTGTGCGGCGTGAGATACATCTCGAACGATCGCTCCGGATGGCCCAGGTGCAGCTGCAGCGGCAGCGGCGCAACCAGCAGGAACGCCAGCGCGGTCAGCAGCGCCAGGCGGTACGTGGGCCTGACCGCGGCGACATTGAACACGCGCTCGAGCGACGCCAGGATGAACGCTCCCGCCACGAGTCCCGTGATGTACGGATAGAGCACGATGAGGATGCTCCACTGGAGCTCCACCTCGTTCGGATACATGAACCCCTGAACCCCTGGCATCATTTACCTCTCCGCTCGGCGGGGCCCCTTGAACGTTCCCCACCTCGCTGCGCGCTCGCGGTCGCCTTCGGCGACTTCCCTCCGGCAGGCCACCCCAACGCGGCTGCCGCGTTGGGGGCCCCGGCGCTCGCTTGCCGATTACCTCACCGATCCGTCGAGGCCGTTGTAGTACGTCTTCGCGCCGGTCGCCATCTGGGGCTTCAGCACCTGGATCTGGTGGGTGCGCAGGAACTCGTGGACCGGATCCTTCGGGTTCTTCAGGTCCGCGATCTGGCGCGCACCCGTCGGGCACACTTCGCAGCACGCCGGTTTCAGGCCCTTCGTGATGCGGTGATAGCAGAGCGTGCACTTGTCCGCGGTGTTCGTCCGCGGGTCGATGTAGCGGCAGCCATATGGGCACGCCTGCACGCAGTAGCGGCACCCGAGGCAGTAATCCTTGTCAATGAGCACGACGCCGTCGTTCGTACGGAAGGTCGCGCCGACCGGACACACCTGCGTGCACGGCGAATCCGCGCAGTGGTTGCACAGCTTCGGCACGAAGAAGGTCTTGCCCGTGGTCGTGGCATCCGGGTACGTCTCGGGAAATCCATCCATGCCGCCGTTCGGCGAATCGACGATCGGGTGGTCCATATCGAGCGGATTGACGTGATAGCGCTCCACCCAGGTGCGGAAATACATCGGCTCGTCGACGACGTTGTTCTCGAGCTTGCACGCCTTCACGCAATGGCCGCTGCCGATGCACTTCTCGATGTCGATGACCATCGCCCACCAGTGGTCGGCGGTGTTGTAGCTGGCGGCGGCTTCAGGCGTCCCGGCCAGCACGTTCTCGAACGCCGCCAGGGCAACGCTCGTCATCACGAACATCTTCGTGCCGATGATCAGGAAGTCGCGGCGATCTATCAATCCGGGGGGCTTCGCCCCACCGGACCCCCCTACACGCTCACTCGCGGGGGCCCCTTCGGGCCCCGCTCCGTTCGCGTGGTTCACTCGCTGACGCTCGCTCGCTGCTGACATGTCAGAGAATCCTCGGATTGTGCGGCTTGTGACACGTGATGCAGTTCTCGTCACCCGCGTGGTCCTTGATGTCGACGGTCGGATACCGCTTCGACTTCCCGGTGTTCGCCGCGTGGCAGTGCACGCACAGCGGCCGCGCCACTGGAAGCCTGGGCACGAGCTGACCGGGCGCGTCGGCGTGCTTCGCCAGCGGACCGTGGCAGGATTCGCAGGCAATCGCCTTGTGCCGCGCTTGCGCGCGAAGATCGACGATGTCCGAGTGACAGTCGGCGCACGCGGCCTGCCCCGCGTGCTCGATGGGCTTCGCGCGGACGTCGTCAATGGCTTTGGCGCGGTAGTGCCCGAGCGTCCCGAAGGTGGCCGGCACGAGCTCGGCGCGCGCGATGCCGAAGACGAGCAGGCCGAGGACGAACAATGCGCCGAGGCGGAGCAGATGCTCGACGTCCTTGACACGCTTCATTCGGTTGGCTCCAGGTACATGACGGGATGGCAGGTTGCAACCGGGACGCCACGCCGGAATGTCGTCTATTTGGCTGAAAACCTGCGTATTTCCGTGTGGATCGCCGGAAAACCGGCGGTCAGCGGCAGTGTCAGAATGGCCCGGTGCGGCTGCCTCCGCGCCTGCTGCCCATCCTCTATAGAGGCCTCGCGCACGTCGCGCTCCTCCTGGCGTTCGCGGCGATCGCCATCGACGCGCGGGCGGCGACCGGCTTCTTCTAGCACGCGCGGATGCTCGCGATCATCCATCTGGTGACGCTCGGATGGATCACCGCGTCGATTCTCGGCTCGCTGTATCTGGTCGCCCCCATCGCGCTGCGCTCGTGGCTGCCGGCGGGACGGCTGGATTACATGGCGTTCGCGCTCATCGCGATCGGCATCATCTGCATGGTCTCCCACTTCTGGATCCAGACGTACGGCGGAATGGGCTGGTCGGGCATCACGGCCGCGCTGGGGATGGCAGTGGTCGCCGTCCGGCTCACCGGGCCGCTCGGTGCGGCGCCGATCCCGCTGGCGCTGCGCGTTCACATCGCGCTCGCGTTCATCAATATTCTCCTCGCGGCAACGATGGGCGTGCTTCTCGGCTTCAACAAGGTCCATCCGTTCCTGCCAGGCTACGTGCTGACGAACGTGTACGCGCACGCGCACCTCGCTGCAATCGGATGGGCATCGCTGATGGTCGTCGGCGTCGCTTATCGGTGGCTGCCCATGGTGCTGCCGGCGGAGATGCCGCACGGTCCGCGGTTGTCGATCACGGCGGTACTGCTCGAATCCGGTGTCGTTGGCCTCTTCGTGACCCTGGTGACGAGGAGCCGGCTGATTTGGCTCTTCGCGCTCCTTGTCGTCGCGGGATTCGGCGTTCCTCGTTCAGGCCGCATGGATGGTCCGGCATCCTCGCCCGCGGCCGCCGGCGCGCGGTGACCTCGACGTCGACGTTGCGCGTCGCGACGGCGTACGGCGTGTTCGGCCTCGTCGGCTTTGTCGCGCAAGTGGTGGTTGCGATGGAAGGAGGGTTGCTGCCAATCTTCGCGTGGTACTGGGCATGCGCGAACGCCGGTGATGCCGCCGCGGTGCCGTCCCCGCACGAAATGTCCTGGGGTACGGGACGGTACATCGTTTTCGTACTGTGGCTCCTGGGCGTTCCCGCGCTTGCCGGCGGCCTCGCGTTCGACGCGCTCGATCTCGTGCGCGCGGCGGCCTGGGGTCTGCTCGTGGCAACGATCCTCGATTCACTCCAGGCGGCACTGATCCTGCATCACGCGTACGCTCGTCCGGCGCGTGGCATGACGTCGCGTATAACATGAGCGCATGCCCCTCCCGCTGCGTCAACTAACGCTCTTGCTGGCCGTCGCCATCGTCACCGCATGCGGCAGGACAGCTCCGTCCGTCGGCCCGCTGACGACAAAGAACATGCCCGCCGTCGCCGGACAGCAGAAGACATGCGCGGGTCCGCGTGAGAAGACGTTCAACCTCGAGGTCATCGAGACCAGCGGCATCGATCTCGGGATGGGGACGACGTTCGCCGCGTGGACCTACGACGGCCGGCTTCCCGGACCGACGATCGAGGTCTGCGAGGGGGATACGGTCACGATCAACGTGCATAACAAGGGCACGACGTCGCACGGCCTCGACACACATGCGCTCCAGATCGACGCCCGCAAGTTCGGTCCGGTCGCTCCGGGCAAGACGCTGACGATCACGCAGATCGCAGGGACGCCCGGCGTCTTCATGTATCACTGTGCGGCAGGCCCGGTGACCGACTTTCACATCAAGAGCGGCATTCATGGCGCGATGATCGTCTACCCGCGGCAGGCGCAGCTCAGGCCCGCGCGTGAGATCGTCGTCGTCGAAGACGCGGTATTCGGCGCACGCGATGCAGCCGGGCACATTTCGGGGACGGATCCCGCGAGGACTCTCAGGAACGATCCGGTGTTCTCGATGTTCAACGGACGCCTGGACAACGACCCCGTACTGGTCAATTCCCGCGATCTCGTGCGGATGTATTTCGTGAACGTCGGTCCAGGGGCGTCAGCCGCGCACGTGATCGGTGGCATGATCGATCGCGCCACGACCGGGGAGACGACCGTGCAGCACGTGCAGACGTTTGGCGTGCCGGCGGGAGCGGGCGCGATGCTGGAGTTCTACATTCCCGAGGCCGGCGTCTTCCCCTTCGTCGACCACGACAAGCTGGCGTTCCTGCCGTACGGGCTGTCGATCGCGTTTGCGACGTCAGGAGTACCGGGGAGGGCCCACTGAAACCGTTCGTCAGCCGCGATAGCGGAAGGCCGCCTCATAGATCACTGGTCCGGATCCTGTGCTGAGGACCCCCGGCGCCCGCCGGTTGTACTCCGTCAGCGGGACTCCGGGATCCGGATCGAAGCCGGCGTCAGCCAGCTCCGACGTCAATTGATCGGCGGTGAGAAACACCTGCGGCCGTCCCGAGAACTGCGTGAAGACAAACAGCTCAGCCGGAACCGGTTGCGCAGCGGCAGGCAGCGTGTTGCGCGAAAACGTGAAGACGAACAGCGCGGCGCCGCGTTTCGCCACTCTCGACGCTTCCCCCACGGCGCGGCGAAACCGGGAGCCTGAGTCCGCCAGATTCCAGATTCCATGCGCAATGACGAGATCGATGCTCGCGTCGATCACCGGAAGGGCGTCCATCGCGGCCCTGGCGAAGACCACGTGGCCGCCCGTGGCTTGCGCGCGCAAGCGATCGACAGCCGACGACAGCATCGGCGCGGAGAGATCGACGCCGACGACATTCCATGATTGTGACGCCAGCGGCGCCGCGTTCCGCGCCGCGCCGCATCCGATGTCGAGGATCGTTCCTCGCCCCACACGCATGCGCTCGGCTTCCGCGAAATGCAAGAGCACGGCGTTCGGCGCGGACTGCGCGAACCCCGCAACCATTTCCGGCGCGCTCCACGGCGAGCTTGCGTCAGCCATCCATCTCAAGGTACACCAGTGGGCACGATGCGTGGATGATCCCATCCACGCCAGGAGGCAGACGCCGCATGAAATCTGTACTGCTCTTCAGCGCGCTCACGATCGCGATCACGGCCGCCGCCGCATCGGCGCAGGATGCCAAGGTTCAGAAGGGCCTCACGGTCTACACCGACCAAAAGTGTTCGATGTGTCACTCGATCGGCGGCCACGGCAATGCGAAAGGTCCGCTCGACGAGGTCGGCAGCAAGCTCACCGCGGACGAAATCCGGCAGTGGATCACCGACGCCAAAGGCATGGCGGCCAAGACCAAGGCGGCGCGGACGCCGGCGATGAGGCAGTACACCCTGCCGAAAGACGACGTGGACGCTCTCGTGGCGTACTTGCAGACGCTTAAGAAGAAGTAGCTCGAGGGCCGAAGGCTACCGCGAGCGCGCAGCGAGATGGGGAATGTACAACCTAACATGCGGCGCGGTTATCGCGGATGGGCGAACTCGGCCGCGCGCGGGATCAGCTCGAAATAGAACGTGTCGGGCAGCGACGTGTGCCAGTAGCCGGCAGCGCGCGCGTAACCCACGATACCCAGAAACACAATCAGGATGGCGGATGCGAGCGCCCACGCGGGCACCGGAGCGCGGCGCCGCCCGAGTCCAATCTTCACATCGAGCGCTCCGGCGGCGGGACACACCGCAACGCAGGACATGCACGCGGTGCACTCCGCCGAACGCACCGTGGCGAGCAGATCGACCGGCAGACCGGCGGGACACGCCTTTGCACATTTCGCGCAGTCGATGCACGCGTCCGCGTCGCGCACGATCCGCGTCGGACTGAGAAGGGCGAAGAGTCCCATCAGCCCACCGTACGGGCAGAGATATCGGCACCAGGGGTTCTTCACGACGAGCGACAGCACCACGAGAACCGCCAGCACGATGGCCGTCGCCTGTCCCATGTGCCGGAAGAAGTTCAGCATCTTCACGTCGGCGACCATGCCGTAGGAACTGCCCAGGAACGCGCGGATCTCCGGCACGGGCATCGCGATCACGACATAGAGAAACAACCCGAGCAGCACGTACTTCAGGCTGCGCAGAGCCATGTCGAGCCAGCGCGGCGGCGTGATGCTGCGCTTGAAGAACATACGGCCGGTCTGCCAGAGCCACTCGGAGATCGTTCCAATTGGACAGATCCAGCTGCAGAACGCCTTGCGATACAGGAGGGAAATCGCGGCGAACGCGATCAGCATGAACATGCCCGCCGCGTGCGTCCCGGGCACCGACCCCGTCAGCAGGAGCGTCTTCAGGTTCATCAGCGACGCAATCGGCAGCCACGCCTCCACGCCGTCGGGACGGGCGACTCTGATCGTCGTGCCGCCGCTCTCGAAATACCGGACCCACAGCACGAACTGCGCCCCGACCCAGACCGCAATGGCGCCGAAGAAGAGCTGCACGCCCAGCCGGATCTGCTGCGACGTGTCGCCGCGGCGCCGTGTGAAGGGCTTCTTCACGGCTCTGCTCAGTCGAGCGCTGCCTCGATCCGTGCGGCCTTCGGGAACAGGATGTTGTTCTCGAGGTGGACGTGCGCATGCAGGTCCTGCTCGAACGCCTCGAGCTCCTGCAGGCAGACCTGGTACGTCCCGCACGCGTCCGCTGGCGGACGGAAGCCGTTGGTCAGCGAGCGCATCTCGGCCATCGCCCGCCCGGCCGACTCGTGCTCCGCCTCCATCATCCGGATCGGATTCTGGACAGTGCCGAAGGGGGCCATCGGCCGCGAGCCGGCGCCCTCCGCGGCGCGCGCCAGATTCGAGATGTAGGGAAAGAGGATGTGCTCCTCTTTCATCATGTGCGACGTCATCTCGTCGTTGACCTCCTCGACCAGCTTCGCGACGCGCGCCAGTTCGGGATGTCGCGAGCCGTGCACGTCGGCGATCTTCCGGCTGTGCGACAGCAGCCGCGGCAGCGACTCGCGGACGTACGCGTGGTGCCTGGTGACGATATGGTCGACGAGCGACGGCAGCGGCCACTCATTGAAGCGCGTCGCGGCATCGGCCGGCGATTCAAGGATCGCTTCGAGTTCCTGCAGTAGCGGGCCAGCGTCGACGCCCGCCTCCTCGCAGCCCTCGGCAAGGGTCTGGCACGCGTGGCAGCAGAAATCAACGCCGTGGCGCTCGAATACCGCGGCCGTCCGGAAGTCGCCGGCGACGAGCTCACGAATGGTCATGTCGGGCGTGGCAGTCATGTAAAGCAAAGCCTCCACCCACAGGCTACCGGGAGGCGCGGATCGGGCCTATGACGCCGATCATCCCGGCCCGAATAGACTACGGGGATGCCGAACGCCGAGGAACTGCTGAGGACCACTCCGATTTTCAGCCGCCTCAGCCAGGGCGATCGCCGGACCATCGCCGACGTCGCCGCCGTCCGCCAGTACTCCAAGGGCGAGACAATCTTCGAGCAGGAGTCTCCGTCAGACTTCTACGCCATCGCATCAGGGCGCGTGAAGATTTTCAAGATGATGCCGAACGGCAAAGACGTCATTCTCGAGGTCTTCGGCCCGGGCGATCCGCTGGGCGCCGTCGCCGCCTATATGGAGCGGCCGTTTCCCGCCAGCGCAGTCGCGCTGGAGGACACGACGTGCGTCATCATCCCGCGCGCCGCCTTCTTCAGACTGCTCGAATCCAACCCGTCGCTCGTCCGCGGCCTCCTGCTGGGACTCACCACGCGGCTCGTGGATCTCACCAACCGTCTCGCCGAGCTGACGGGCGGGCGCATCGAACCGCGGTTCGCGCGGCTGTTCGTCAAGCTCGCGACGGAAATGGGACGGGCGGAGCGCAGCGGGACGTTCGTTCCGCTCGGGCTCTCGCGTCAGGAACTGGCGGACATGACAGGCACGACGATCGAAACCTGCATCCGCATCATGAGCCGCTGGAACAAGGACGGAATCGTCCGTACGGAGAAGGACGGCTTCGTCGTCCTCGATCGGTCCGCGCTCGAACGCCTTACCTCCGAATAGGCGTCTGGCCGCTCGGTCCCTGGTCGCTCGGTCCCTCGTCCCGGGTCCCTGGTCCCGGGTCCCGGGTCCCAGGGTCCCGGGTCCCAGGGTCCCGGGTCCCGGAGTCCTCGGTCCCGAGTCCTCGGTCCCTCATCTTGAGTCCCTCGTCGTCGCGGCATCAGTCCTGCTAACGCCATTTGGCATGGCTCAGAAACTCGAAGAATTGCGCGTATATCAGACGGCGATGGATTTCTGGCGATCGGTAAAGCCGATCCTGGACCGTCCGGCGTATCGCAAGGATTGCGATCTTCACAAGCAGACAAGCGAGGCGAACGACTCGATTGCCTCCAACATCGCGGAGGGCTTCGAGCAGGGCAGCGATCCGTTGTTCGTCAACTATCTTTTCTTCTCAAAGGGCTCCATCGCCGAGGTCGTAACGCGGCTGCGCGAAGCGCACTTGAAGGGCTATCTGAACGAGCAGGATCTCAAGGACCGCGTGTCGGCGGCGGAACGGCTGTCACGCAGCCTCGGGGCAGTCATCCGGTATCTCGACGGCTGCGGCTGGAAAGATCGGGGCCGTCACAAGTCACGTCAACGCGCCGAAGCGCACAAGAACCGATAGGGATCCGCGACCGCGGGACCCGTGACTGAGGGACCCCGGGACTGAGGAACCCAAGGACTGAGCGACAGAGGGACTATTTGGCTTTCTCGATGTGAATCAGATAGGCCTCGACCATCAGCAGGTTCTTCTCGCCTGACTGCCGTATCACCGTCAGCAGCCGATCCATCTTCACGACCTCCTCTAGTTGTTCGTCGACGAACCACTGGAGAAAGCTCTGCGCCAGATAGTCGCGTTGCTTGACGGCGAGCTCCATCAGTTCTGTGATCTGGCGCGTGACTTCCATCTCCCAGTCGAGCGCGGCCTTTGCTGCGGCTTCCGCCGTGGCGAAGGCCGCCGTCGGCGCGGGAATGGCCGGGATCTTCAGTTCCCCCTGCGTGTCGAGCAGGTATTGCACGAACTTCATCGCGTGCTGCTTCTCTTCGTCCGCCTGCTCGATGAACAGCTTCGCGAGCAGCGTCAGCTTGGAACGGGTGAAGTGCGCCGCGATGCTGACGTACTGCATGCTCGCGCCGAATTCGTGGCCGATCTGTTCGTTGAAGGCTTTCGCAAGCTCTTTGCTGATCAACACGGGACGCTCCTGTCGGGCGGTCGAATGGGTGAAAGGCCGGACAGGGATTATAACGCGACCGCGTCGCAGCACGTCGCGCAGACGCGCTGGAACGACGTGAACGCCATCAGCTCGACGTCTGGCGCGAGATAGTCTTCGCGCACGGGCTCTTCGCGCAGAAGATCCGTGCTGAGGTACTTCTTGTTGGAGTCCGGAAACACCGTCGCGACGATCGCAGCGTCACCCATCTGGTTCTGCAGCGCGATTGCGCCGGCGAGGTTGGCGCCCGAAGAAATGCCGACGCCCAGCCCCAATTCGCGCGCGAGCTTCTGCGCGAGCAGAATCGCGTCACCGTCATGGACGTCGACGATCGAATCCAACTCGTCGAGATGGACGACGGGAGGGATGAATTCGTCGGAGATGCCCTGGATGCGATGCTGGCCGGAGCGGCAGCCCGTCGACAGCGTCGGCGATTCCGAGGGCTCGATCGGATGGACCCGGATGCGCGGCTCGTACTGACGGAGGAAGCGCCCAACGCCCATCACCGTGCCGCCAGTTCCGACGCCGGCGACGAAGGCGTCGAGCGACAGACCGTTCGCGCCAAGCTGCGCCACAATCTCGGGCCCCGTCGTCGTCTGGTGCGCCGCGGGGTTTTCGTCGTTGGCGAACTGCGACGGCAGGAACACGTGCGGATCGTCCGCCGCCATGGCCGCCGCGCGCTCGATGCACCCGACGAACCCGCCTTCGTCATGGCTCACGAGCACGATGCGTGCGCCGAAGCTGCGGATGAGATCCTTGCGCTCCTGGCTCATCCAGTCCGGCATGAAGATCGTGACCGGATGCCCCAGCGCGCGTCCGATCGCCGCAAATGAGATCCCGGTGTTGCCGCTGCTCGCCTCGACGATGGTGTCGCCAGGCGCGATGCGGCCTTCCCGGCGCGTGCACTCCAGGATGTGCAGCGCCATTCGATCCTTGATGCTGCCCGTCAGATTCAGCTGCTCCGACTTCGCATACACCGTCCGCAACCGCCCGCGATAGCGGTACTCGATCGCCAGCATCGGCGTGTTGCCGACCAGGCGCCTGAGTCCCTGGAGCATCGGACTGGACATCAGCGGTTCGCTGCTATTGGGCGCTCGTTTCCGCCAGGACCTCCGACCACCGCAGCTGCACCGCCCGGTCGCTCTTGGCCGCCACCGCGTCGGAACGGGAGCCGAACGCGTAGTAATCAGCTTCCACCGTTCTGCTGTCAGGCTCCGTGAGCCTGGCCGGGACAAACCACGCATCCTTCGCCGGCAGCATGTGACCGGTGTTGTGGTCGGTGACGAAGATCGCGGTCATCTGCTCGTCGGGATGCGTCTTGAGGTACTTGGCGACGCAGCCGGCCGTCCGGAACGGGAACGGCGTCTTGAGCGCGTCGACGATTTCCGCCGCGAGTTTCAGATCCGTGATCGTGCGGCGGCATCTGAGACAGCGGTCACCAGCCTGCACCGGAGCCGGCTGGACGGCGCACCCCGCGAGAGCAACGGCGATGACGATCGCACACAGCGCTTTCATAAGGCCTCCAGTTCAATCCAAATCGAACGCGCGACCAGCCGTTCGACGGCGAGCTCGGTCTGATCGCACTCGAACACAACGCCTGGAAATGTCTGCAGCACGTTCACCGCCGCGCCTGGACTGATGCCAAGGGCGGCGAGCCGCTCGGCGCGCGGCGTCAGGTCGCGCGTGACACGGACGATATGGCCGCGAGACCCCACGGGCAGCGCGGAGAGAGGACGGACATGGTCAGAAGACGACATGTAACACCCTCAACACGGCGTTCAACGCCGCACCGGTGCCGACCGCGATCACGGTGACGAACGTCAGGATCGCCAGCCCGATCCGAAGCCCGCGCTCCTTCACAATCATCAGGAAGTTGGCGACGCATGGGACGAACAGCGTCATCACGGTGAGCGCGATGACCGCCTGCAGATGCGTCAGCGCGCCGCTGCGCGCCATCAGGAACAGCCCGGCCGCGCCATAATCCCGGCGCAGGAACCCCATGACGAAGACCTCCGCCGCCTTCGGTGGCAGACCGAGGAGCCCTGTCACGATCGGCCGCGCCGCACTCGCGATGGCCGCCAGTCCGCCGACGCGGTCGAGGACGAACAGCAGCACGGTGCCGACGAGAAACAGCGGGACTGCTTCGCCCAGATACCAGCGGATGCGGAGTCCCGTCTTCGTGAAGAGGTTGCGAAACCGCGGCATCCGCATCGGCGGCAGCTCCATGATGAAGTCGGAGCGGTCGCCGGGCAGCAGGCGCGCGGCGAGAAACCCGACGAGAATCATCTGGGTGACGACGACACCGAAGAGCGTCACCAGCGCGAGGAATGAAATGCCGCCGAGAATGCCGAGGATCGTCGCGAGCTGGGCCGAGCACGGCACGCCGAGCGCCAGGAGCAGGATCGCGATGAGGCGCTCTTTCGGCGTGGCCAGGATCCTCGTCGTCATGGTCGCCATCGTGTCGCAGCCCAGGCCGAGCACCATCGGCAGCACGGCCTTGCCGTTCAGACCCATGGCGCGAAAGATCCGATCGCTGAAGATCGCCAGCCGCGGGATGTAGCCGCTGTCTTCGAGGAAGCCGAACACGATGAAGAACGTGGTGACGACGGGCAGCACGATGGCGAGGGCGTACGTGAGGCCCATCGTGATCAGGCCGTAGTCGCCGACGAGAAAGTCACGGATGAAGGCGACGGGAATATACGCCGCTGCGGCGCGGGCCCAGGGGTTCAGATACGTCCCGAATAGCCCCTGCTCCATCAGGCCGACGAGCGTCTGCGCTCCGAGGACGCCGACGATCAGATACGTCACGTACAGTACGAGCAGCAGAATCGGCAGGCCGGTCGACGGCTGCCGCACCGCCCGGCCGAGCCATTCCTGAAAGCGTCCGAGAGTGAGTTCGCCGATGGTACGGAAGCTCCGGGTCGTCTGGTCCGCCCAGTCGAGATGCGGCACGCCCGCATGGGTCGCCGCGTTCGGGCGTCCGGCCTGGATCAAGGCCGCGCGCAGCTCGGCGAGCCCGCGCCCCTCCGGCGCCACCGCCTCGATCACCGGAATGCCGAGCTCCGCGGCGAGCCCCTGGGCGTCGACATCGACGCCGCGCGCCCGCGCTTCGTCAATCATGTTGAGGACGAGAATCATCGGGAGGCCGAAGTCGGCCAGCTGCGAGGTGAGGATCAGGGCGCGACGCAGGTTGCGCGCGTCGGCGATCTGGACGACCAGCTCGGCGCCGCCCCCTTCGATCAGATCGCGCGTGACCTGCTCGTCCTCGCTCAACGCCCCTTCGAGCACATTGACGCCCGGCGTGTCGACGATGTCGCAGACCTCCGCGCCGACGTTGGCGCGGCCGCGGGTCACGGCGACAGTCGTGCCGGGATAGTTGGACACCGTGACGTAACGGCCGGTCAGCCGGCCGAAGATGACGCTCTTGCCGACGTTCGGGTTGCCGACGAGAGCAATCCTGAGCGGATGCGCGCGCAGCCGGAGCAGCGGGCTGGGCGTCAATGCCGCAATCGCGTGGGCACAGGACATGAGAGGTGCAGGGGCAAAGATGGGTCCGTCAGGGAATGGCGGAGTTTCCGGCAACGCGGCTCGGGGCTGCCGGATTTCCGGCAGTGGGCCCACTCATGCACACTGTCGGTCAGTCCTGTCAGAGCTGACAAATTACGTGGCAGCCCGTCTATCGAAGTGTTCTCAGATACGCAACGAGATCGTCGAGATCCTGGGGTGACATCGACCAGCGAGGCATCACGTCGTCGAGCGGTGCGCCGGACGGATCGAGGCCTTGGGTGATCGCGCGCTTGACGGTGTCGTCCGTATACTGCGGCTGCTGGGTCTCCGTGAGTGCGGGCCAGGTGATATCGGCCGCCTGGACGGCTTGGCCGGTCATGAAGACCGGACCGCCGTGACCGGTGGATCCGTGGCAGTTCACGCACGCGAGCCGCATCATCGTCATCGTGACAGGGCCTCCTCGATACGAAATAGGGCTGCTTGAATTCGATGTCGCCGTGAAGTAGATCCGCTCGCCGTTCGACTGGAACGCGCCTGAAACACCGCTCGGCGCCATTGGCATGGTGGTCCCTCCGCACGAACCGATGCCCAGCGCTGCCAGCAGCAGCATAGCTGGCGTCCCCGCACTGACTCGGCGGGCCCGGTAGTGGCGCGTCGCTGTCCCGGTCACTGTCGCCTCATAGAGATCCGACCATTCGTGAACGACCCCGTGCAGCTGTTGGTCCCGGAGTAGGTGCCGTGCATCTCCGTGAACAGATCGTCGAAATCGACCGTGCCCACCGCGGTCGCCGTGCAGGTGCCCGTGATCATGGACCCGGTCGTCATCGACATCGTGATGCTCGCGGTCTCGCCATCAATGTGCCCTGAAACATTCAGCCTCTCGGGTCCGGTATAGCCTGGAAACTGCATCATCCCCGTGAACGCGCTATCGGTCTGAGCGATTTGCCACGTCATGCCGCTCATCATGCCCGGCGTCAGGCTGGCGCCCATCATCGATCCCGTCGAATCGAAGGCGGTGCCAGTCCACATGCCCGCCACGCCCTTCATGGGCGACGAGGGTGCGGCGGTCGGCAAGGTTGACATCATCGGCATCGTCGAAGAACCGCTGCAGGCCGTCGCGAGCGCGTACGCAGCAAGAAGCAGACGTCGCATGAGAGTTACTCCTCTTTGATGAATCCCGTTAACAAGGCGGGTGCAGGCGGCATACGCTCTTCTCCGGACGAATGAAGTCAGAGCGATCGCTTGGCGATGTGACAAGAAGACGGAAGTCGGAAGCCAGGAACGGGAGGAGGAGGGTCCCTTGGCTTCGTTCTTCCGTCTTCTACCTCAAATCAGCAGTCTTCAATCTGCAGTCTTCAGTCGCTCACCACAGGTACGTAAATCCGATAGATCCAGTATTCGCCGTGTAGGGACGATACAAGTAGCCGAGGAACATCGCGCCGTTCGGCACCACTCGGTTGACGAGGTAGGTGTTGTCCAGCGCAAAGTCGTCGACGGAGTACTTGTCGAACCAGTACGTCACACCGAGCGAGACCTTCTTGTTGAAGAAGTACCGCGCGTCCATCGTTCCACGATGCAGCTCGTTCCTGACGGGAGACAACTGCTGCGGTGCAGCCAGCGGCCATCCGCCAGGCACGCCGTAGACGTAGGTCGTCCGGCCATTGGTGTAGTCGTAGCCGAGCCGCACATCCGTGTTCTTGATCACGTGCGTGAAGTCGAGCGACGTATTCAGCGATTTCGTCCAGTCGTTCGAATGGTCGCTCCAGGTCCGGTTCGGATCGTAGAAGCTCTGGTCCGTGGCTGACGGCGGGTTCGCCGTGCGCGAGTACTGAAGCGCTTTGTAATTGTCGTAGCCGTACTCGACGCCCAACGTCACACTGTTCACCGGCACGAAATCGAACCCGGCCGAAAAGCTGCGATTGTCGTTGCTGCGCAGCCCGAAACCGGAGTTCATGTAGTCGTCTTTGCCGGCGCCAGCCGAGAAGTTGATGCCCAGCTGTGAAACCGGTATGACGGTGAAGATCGTCATGAAGCGATTTCGATTGCGGTCCGCGATGTCGTAGTGCTGGAGAGTTGGCTGCTCGCCCATGTCGCTGAGTAGGCTCTGGTCGAGGCCACTGCCCCTTCGTTGGCTGTATTCGTACACGCCGCGGAGCGTTACGTACTTGTTCCCCGTCGTATCGACGGACGCCCGGACAGTATTCTCCACCGTGCTCGTGAAAATACGGTTCGTGCGATCCGCCTGAGCGCGCCCGTATCCGACCTTGAACGCCGTCGAGCCGACCGGTGTGAACGAGGCGTCGACGTCGAAATTCTGCCGTTTGATATTCAACGGATCGTTCTGCTCGCCGAGGCCCGCCTCGAGCACCTGATCGAATCTGACGTACGTCTCTGCGTTGAACAAGGGCGTCCGGTCGTTGAGATCTGCGTAGCGGTACCTCGCGTTCAGCCACAGCGCTCGATTGGGGCGAGTCGTGAAGCTGAGATTCGTCGCGACAGTGCGGTAATTGGCCTCCGCACTCGTCCGGTCGAGCGGAATGGTGGGAATCGCCGTGTTGATCGTGTATGGCAGCAGTGGCTGATTCTGATCCATCGAGCCGACCGAGACGAATGCGGACACGTTGCTGCGCGCCGGCAGGTTGATGGCGCCTGACGCCGCGACGCTCTGCATCGAGTTGCTCGGGAAGATCGCCATCCGGCCCTGCGAGGTGCCGTCTCCGGCGGCGTAGGCGCTCGCGTAGGTCGAATCCGTGATCTTGATCGGGTTGTCCCACGTCAGGGTCTGGATGGTGTTGTCGTACCACGAGCCGATATAGGCGATGCTCGCGCGGCCGCGGTCGGTCGCCCACTCCAGACTGGTGTTCACGTCGGTCGTGCGGGAGTCGATCGGCAATGGGACCTCGACATCATTGCTGAAGCCGAACGAAGCGCCCCAGGGCTGCGTTCCCTGCTTTGTGAACGAGCGCAGGTTGAACTTCAGATCCAGCTCCTGTGTGGCGCTGTAGGTGAGATCGAAGAGAGCCGTATCGCGGCGGTTCCGCATCGTAAACGGCGTCGCCTGATTCATCACGCTCGCGAGTGTGAACTGCTTCGTCTCGATCCCGCGCCGGACGTTGTCGTCGATCCGTAGCACGCCTTCGCCGGTATTGGTATACAGCGACGCGGTGTCGTTGCTATACAGCAACGGAATCTGATCCCACGTAAACGAGGCCTTCACCCGGCCCGGCTGGCCGAACGTCAGGAAGTACTTCTGATCCCGCCGTCCGACGTGATCGGCGCCTGCCTTGACGAACCAGCGCCCCTCGTCGCGCGTGAAGCGGAAGAGGTTTGCGGTCGGGCCGTCGCGCAAGTCGCGATAACGCTGGAACCGCGCGGCATCGCCGTCGATGGACGTCCCGATTATGCCGATGTCGAAGACGCCTCGCTGGACGACGCCGCCGAGAATGTCGGTGGTCACCGGCTTCACGGCCGGCGCGGTCGATGCTGGCTTCGGCGGCTGCAGTTGCGCCGTCTGCTGTGCGTCCTGTCCCATGACGGGAACGGAGGCCAGCAGCAGCGCGGCAAACAAAGCGAAATGTCGTGTGCGCATGGTTGTTTTCCTCCGCTACCTGGCGAACTTCTGGCCCGACGGGTGGTTTGATCCGTGAATATTCTGATGGCAGTTGACGCAGCTGCGACCGATGACACGGTTGCTGCCGTTTCTGACCTGCGTGGCGTCATACACCGTCGGAGGATGCCGCGTGGAGATGTGGCAGCGCTGACAGAGCATCGGCAGCTTGGCGACAAGCAGGCGATCGTTGTTCGACCCGTGCGGGTCGTGGCAGGTCGCGCAGTTCTCGCGTACCGGCGCGTGCTCCCACAGGAACGGTCCGCGTTTCTCGGTATGGCAGCTCGTGCAGGATTCGTTCACGCTCGTGCCCGTCCGGAGCAGCCTGACATTCTGCGATCCGTGTACGTTGTGGCACGTCATGCAGACCATCTTGCCTTCGCGCACCGGCATGTGACCGGAGCGATTCAGCTTCTGCACCTTGTCCCGATGACAGGTGGCGCAGGTGTCCAGCTGCGTCGCGGCCTTCAGCTGTCCAGTCTCCGACTTGTACTCGTGGATGCTGTGGCAGGTCGTGCAGGTGATGTTCCGCGAATCATGGGCGCTGCCCTTCCAGTTCGCGTGCTCGCCACGGTTGTGACACGTGACGCACAGCGCGCTGACCTCGCGCGGCTCCATGACCTTCGGGTTCTTGATCTTTGTCTTGTCCCCGCCGCCGTCAACGTGCGCCTGGCCGGGGCCGTGGCAGCTTTCGCAACCGCCCTTTGCCGCTGGCGTGCGCGGATCGGCAGCGCGCGAGTGCGGACTGCCGTGATAGCCCTTTTTCAGATCCTCGTGGCACGTCAGACAGGTCTCCTCGCCGACGTAACCGGCACCGATAGTCGCCGCCGCGGTCTTGGTCTCGGAACTCTTCGCTGCCGGCACGCCGTTCTGGCGCGGCGCCGCTGAAGCCGAAACGCTGACCATGACAGCGATCCACAGGCCGATCGCTCCGGTGATGGTGGCCGCTGGGCCGAGGGTCCGCGTGAAGCGACCCATCTGTCCTCCTTAGTTATGAGTGCGTGAACCCGGGGCGCGTCCATTGCGCCCACCCGAGCCATAGGCAAAGGGTGTGCCCCGTAGAACATCGAGCAAAAACAGGCATTTGCGGGCGCAGGCGGAGATCGCACGCCGGGTTCCCGGCGACGCGCGATCCGAAAAATGGGGAAGTTTCCGCAGGGGCGCTGAGGGAATTTACGCGAAGACCCGCGCCCGGATGCCGAGCGCGGCAACGCGCGTCGCGATCGATTCCAGGACCGCGGGCGCGACCTTCTGCAGCGACGGCTTCGCCGTGGGGCGCGCGATGCTGTAGATGTCGACGGCGACGGGACGAATGCGATCGACCGCTTCGAGCCAGGCGCTCAGCGCGCCGGGCGTGGTGTTGTCGACGACGCCTTCAGCGTCAGTCACGAACATCGACTGCAGCGTGAGATGGCCGACCGACCGCAGATCCGAGATGAGCCGGCCGAGCGTCTTGCCCGACGCGTTCATCAGGCGAAACGTCGTCGCATCCCCCGCATCCAGCTTCATGCACCGGAGGTCGAAGCGCGGCAGACTGTACACGACGTCGAGACGATGCAAGGTCGAGCCGTTCGACAGCAGCGCGAGCTTCGCCGACGGCGCGCGGCGCGCGCGGACGTGGAAGAGGCCTTCGGTGATCGGACCGAACGCCGGATGGAGCGTCGGCTCGCCGTTTCCGGCGACGGTGATGTGATCGACGTCGGGATCGGCCGCGAGCGCCCTATCGACCGCGTCGATGACGTCAGCCGCGCGCGGCCAGTCGCCCTTCGCCGGGAAATCGGTCCAGCCATACTGGCAGTAGGCGCAGTTGAAGTTGCACGTCTTCCGACCCGCCGGCGCGAGGTTGACGCCGAGCGATCGGCCGAGGCGACGTGAGCGCACCGGTCCGTACACAATCCCAGCCTGCAGGTCCATCGTCGTCTCCCCGCTCCTAGCCGTGGTCGTCCTGGACCTCGTGGTCGAGGCCAAGCTTGCGGATGCGGTCCCCGAGCGTCGAGCGCTTGATGCGCAGGAGCTCGGCGGCGCGCGATTTATTGCCGTGGCTCGTCTTGAGCGCCCATGAGATCAGGTGCGCCTCGACTTCGTGGAGCCGGCCATCGAGCGACACATGGCCTTTGACGGGCGGCGCGTCCGGCGACGGCACCGCGACCACGCCGTCGCGGGCCTGGAACATCAGGCTCGCCGGCATGCAGCCGACGCGGACGGTCGAGCAGGTGCACGTCTGCGCGATTCGCTCGCAGGCGTTCTCGAGCTCGCGCACGTTGCCCGGCCAGTGGTACTGCTGGAACGTCTGCCGCACGATCTGCGATACCTCGGGCAGCGTCATGCCGCGTGTCGCGAAGAACCGCCGCAGGAAATGATCCGTGAGGGCCGGAATGTCCTCGGCCCGCTCGCGCAGCGGCGGCAGCCAGATCGGGACCACGTTGAGGCGGTAGAAGAGGTCCTCGCGGAACTGCCCGTCCTGCGCGAGCTGCTGCAGATTGCGCTTCGATCCGGTGATCACACGTACGTCGACGGGAATCGCCCTCGTGCCGCCAACCCGTTCGACGGTCCGATTCTGCAGCACGCGCAGCAGCTTGACCTGGACCGAACGCGGCACGTCGTCGATGTCATCGAGGAAGAGCGTTCCGCCGTCCGCCATCTCGAAGCGTCCGGGATGATCCTTGATCGCACCGGTGAACGCCCCGTGCTCGTGTCCGAACAGCTCCGATTCGATCAGCGTTTCGGTCAGCACCGCGCAGCTCACGGCGACGAACGGCCGGCGGCGCCTGCGACTGGAGTGATGAATCAGGTTCGCGATCATCTCTTTGCCGGTGCCGGTCTCGCCGACGATGAGGACGTTGCTCTCACCGTCCGCGATGACTTGGACGAAGTCGAAGACAGTCCGCATCCGCGGACTGCGGCCCACGACGACCGAATCGAGCGAGAAGGTTGGTTGGAGGTCGAACACGATGGCCCGCCTACCGCAACTGGAATGCCAGCTCCGAAACGGCCGGATTTCGGCGGTTTCCCGCGATGGTGGCGGACACCCGCCAGCGCGAGGGCGGGAATCGCCGGATATCCGGCAGCGCGTCGGGGCGGCGGGCGGGAACCGACGACGGACCGGTGAAATCATTCAGGTTCCGGCACGTTCACGCAGTGGGCACGACCCTTGTGATTGGGGTCGCGTATGCCGACCGACTTCGAAGCCGCCGATGTCGCCGCCCTGATCGAACGGTACGACCGGCCGGGGCCGCGATACACCTCGTATCCGACCGCGGTCGAGTTCAACGAGCAGTTCAACGCGGACGCGTATCGCGAACGGCTCAGCGCCGCCGCGACGTCCCAGAGCGCGCCGCTCTCGCTGTACGTGCACGTGCCATTTTGCGAGGAGCGCTGCGCGTACTGCGGCTGCGCCGTGATTGCGACGCGCAAGCCGGAAGTCGCCGCGACGTACCTCGAGTATCTGGCGCGCGAAATCGGGATGCTCGCGTCCAGGCTCGGCGGCCGCCGGCGCGTCGTGCAGTATCACTGGGGCGGCGGCACCCCGACGTATCTGACGCCCGTGCAGATCACCCGTCTCGACGGGACGATCCGGCGTCACTTCGACATCGGCAGCGATGCCGAGTGCGCGATTGAGATCGACCCGCGCGTGACGAGCCGCGAGCAGATCACGCTGCTGCGGCGGCTCGGATTCAACCGGCTGTCGATGGGCGTCCAGGATTTCAATGAAAGCGTGCAGCAGGCGATCCACCGCCATCAGCCCGAGGGCGAGACGCGCGACCTCTATCGGTTCGCACGCGAAGCCGGCTTCGAGTCGATCAATGTCGATCTGGTCTACGGTCTGCCGCGTCAGACGGTCGGCACCTTCAGACGGACGCTCGACTCCGTCGTCGAAATGCGGCCGGATCGGATTGCCGTCTACTCGTACGCCCACGTCCCCTGGCTGCGGCCGAACCAGAAAGCGATCGACCCGCTGGACCTGCCCGACGCCAACGAGAAGCGCGCCCTCCTCGGCGCCGCCATCGACGCCTTCACGTCCGCCGGCTACGTCGCGATTGGCATGGACCATTTCGCGCTGCCCGACGACGAACTTGCCGTCGCAGCGCGGGGGCGACGCCTGCACAGGAGCTTCATGGGTTACACGACGCGGCCCGCCCCTGACAGCGTCGCCGTCGGCGTGTCCGCGATTGGCGACGTGCAGGGCGCCTTTGCACAAAACCACAAGAGCCTGGCCCGGTATTACCAGGCCATCGACGCCGGCCAGTTCCCCATCGAGCGCGGCTACGGGCTGACACCCGACGATCGGCTGCGCCGGTATGTGATTACGGAGCTGATGTGCAACTTCCACCTCGACCGCGCAACGGTGGAGTCGCGCTTCGGCATCAACTTCGGCGCGTACTTCGCCGGAGAACTCGACGGCCTCACGGCGCCGGACGGCATCGTCGCGGACGGACTTCTCGAGATTACGCCGGACGCGTTGAGCGTCACCGAGCGCGGGCGGCTCTTCGTCCGCAACATCTGCATGACCTTCGATCGGTATCTCGGGTCCCACGCGGGACGGCCGGTCTTCTCCCGAACGATTTGAGGCCGAACCGATATGAGCGAATCTCCGGCACCCACGACCGCGGTCGTCCTGTTCAACCTGGGCGGCCCCGGCGATCTCAGCTCCGTAGAGCCGTTTCTGATCCAGTTGTTTTCCGATCGCGAGATCATCGAGCTGCCATTCGGCGCGGCGTTCCAGCCGGTCTTCGCCCGGGTGCTCGCGAAGATCCGCGGCCCTGCGGTGCGGCGGAATTACGCGCGCATCGGCGGTGGATCCCCGCAGCTGCGCATCACGCTCGAACAGGCCGCCGCCCTCGAGGATCATCTCAATGCCGCGATTCCGCACGAATCGGCCTATCGCGTGTTCGTGGCGATGCGCTATTCCCGGCCGTCATCTGAAGATGTGCTCGACGCGATTGCCGCCGCCGGCATCCGGCGGATCGTTACGCTGACGCTGTTCCCGCACTATTCGAAAGCCACCACGGGCTCGTCCCGGCGTGAATTCGACCGAACGCTGGCGTGCCCCTCACGGCGGGCCCAGAATTTTCATGTGACTCACATCGAGCGCTACGCGGACGATCCGCGCTACCTCGACGCCATGAGCGATCTCGTCCGGCGGGCGTGGCAGGAAATCCCGCCGGCGCGCCGCAAAGACGCCGTGCTGCTGTTCAGCGCGCACGGTCTGCCGCAGAAATTCATCGACGCCGGCGATCTCTACGTCACCGATATCGAAAAGACACGCAGAGGCATCCTCGACCGTCTGAACGTGCCCAACCGGCAGCTGCTCGCGTACCAGTCGCGGACCGGGCCCGTGAAGTGGCTCGCACCTGGCACCGACGAAACGCTGCGCGAGCTGGGCCGCGATGGCGTCAAGGAGGTGCTCGTCGTGCCGCTGTCCTTCGTCTCGGATCACATCGAGACATTGTATGAGGTCGATCTGCTCTTTGCCGATGTCGCGCGCAATGCGGGGATCACAGGGTATCGTCGCGTCGACGCCCTCAACGCATCGCCCGCCTTCGTGCGAGCGCTCGCGGGACTGGTCGCTGAACATGTCGGGGCGGCGTGCAGCCAGACCTGCGACAGCTGCCGCAGCCACGCGCCGGCGGCCGCGCATCACGTGGCGCTCCTGGAGACCACGCCGTGAGGGCCGATCCGTCGCCGAACGGGTTTGGCGCCAACACACGAGTCGTCATCGTCGGCGGCGGCATCGCAGGTCTCGCCGTCGGCAGGGCGTTGCGCCAACAGGCGCCGGGCGCGGATGTCATCGTGCTGGAATCGGGCGATCGCGTCGGCGGCAACGTACGAACCGAGCGGATCGACGGTTATCTGTGCGAGGCTGGTCCGGATGGATTTCTGAATAACGCGCCGGCGACCCTCGAGTTCGTCGACCAGATCGGCCTGACACCCCAGTTGCTGCCGAGCCGCGACGAAGCGCGCCGTCGCTTCATCTTCCGACGGGAACGGCTGCACGAAGTGCCGCTCTCTCCTTCGGCATTTCTTGGGACGTCGCTGTTGTCGCCCCTCGCGAAGCTGCGGATCCTGTGCGAGCCGCTCGCCGGACGCGCCCCGAATCACGACGAGACGATCCACGAGTTCGCCGAGCGGCACATCGGCCGCGAGGCCGCGAACGTGCTGATCGGTTCGATGGTGTCGGGGATCTTTGCCGGCGACGCGCACGAGTTGTCGCTGCGCGCGTGCTTCCCGAAGATGCACCGGATGGACGCGGAGTTTGGAAGCCTGTTCCGCGCGATGCTGGCGAAGAGACGGCAGCTCCGGTCCGACAACGGCGTGGGGGCGCCGGCCGGCCGTCTGACGTCATTCGTCGGCGGAATGGAGACGCTCGTCCGCCGCGCCGCGGCGTCACTGGGCGCGAGCGTGCGAACGAATCGCCGCGTCGTCGAGCTTCATGCCCGCCGGCACGCCAGCCGGCATGGCGGCCCGCGGCTCGTCGGCGCGCGCGCGTACAGCGTGATCTCCTCCGGAAGCGCGATCGAAGCGGATGCCGTCGTCCTGGCGGGGCCTGCGTCGGAGTCCGCCGATTTGATCCGCGCCTTCGAGCCAATCGCCGCTGGGGTGCTGGCGGGCATCCCGACCGCGCCGCTCGCCGTCGTCTGCCTCGGCTACGACGAGCGCGCGCTCGCCGCCGAACGCGGCCCGCTGA
>Ga0137379_10001124_pt1 | contig 24178 bp, 19 predicted proteins | sample SagtaG_18_FD_104812 | JGI IMG/M metagenome (GOLD analysis project Ga0137379, IMG submission 104812) | Vadose zone soil microbial communities from Sagehorn Ranch, Mendocino, California, USA - Sage2_L_80_16 metaG | ecosystem: Environmental > Terrestrial > Soil > Vadose zone | place: USA...
ATGCGACAGGGGGTTCTAGCCAAAACCAGGCGCAGCGCGCAACGCTCATGCCAAAAAGCTTGTTGGCCGGCTAGTTGGCGCGCGATCGAGCCTGGCCGGATTCGAGCGGCGGCCAGCCGGTGAGCGCCTCGCGCACCGCCGCCGCGACCACGGCATGGCCGTGCGAGTTCCAATGGCCGTCGGTCGGATTTTCGAACGGGACACCGTCGGCGGTATGGGCGGCCAGAAAATGCGGCTCCATGTCGACGATTTTGAACCCGCGCGCCCCGGCCTGCGCCATCAACGTGCTGCGCATCCGCCCGAAATAGCTTGCCCGCGCCGCCGCGCGCGTCGTGGCATCGTAAAGGTGCGGCCGCGGAGCATCGATGACGAGCGCGATGTCGCGCGGCTCGAGGCACGCCGCCCGCGGCAGCGCATCGAGAAACCACGCGATCACCTCTTCGCCTTCCGCGATGCGCGCAGCATCGGCCGTGGCCTCGGTGTTGCCGACATAGGGGCTCGGCGGCTCAGCTGCGGCCTGCGCGTGAGCGATGCCGATGCGCTCAAGAAGAAGGGAAGCGATGCCCACGTTGCGCGCCAGGTAGAGCGCCAGCGCGCTATGGCGGGCCAAACGTTCGGTCAGCCTCGGCCGTGGCAGCGGAGTCAATTTGTAGTCGAAGCCGCCCTCGGGCCGCGGATAAAGGTGGTAAATGCCGTCGCGCCGCCGGTACGCATGGATGCTTTCGTCGAAGTCGTTGCCGACGACCACGACGATCAGGCGCTCGGGCCGATAGACCGCGCAGGCATGCTTGGCATAGGCGACATATTGGCTGAGCGGCGCCCCCGATTGCGCAAAAGCATAGGCGCGGCCCCGGTTGCCGAGCATCGTCTGCAGACGGCCCGTCAACGTCTCGCGGAACGGGACCATCAGGGCTTCGACATAACTGTCGCCTGCGACGGCGACGAGCGGCGGCGTGGCCTTGGCATCGTAGTCGTAGTCGGCGACAAAGCCCTGCGCATTGGTGCGCCCGTGCACGACGACATAGAAATTCCAGCCCAGAGACCAGGTGAACGGCGTGCTCGCGACATAACGCTGGATCGGATTCTCGGCCGTGGGCGGCTCGACCGGGGGTGCCCAGGCCACGGGCAGGAAACGCAGCACGACCTCGGCGAGAACGAGCGTGACCAGCACGCTCGCCGCGACGGTGAGGAGGTTGGCGAGGATCAGCCGCGGTCGCTGCATGGGAGCTCGAAGCGGTTGCTACCAAGGAGCATGATTTCCCGGCGATGCTTATCACGGATGCGTCGCATCCCGCGAGCACTCGCGCGCGCCGATGCTACCTGATCCGCTCGAGAATGCTCACATAGTTGGCGACCGCGGCGCCGCCCATGTTGAAGAGACCGCCGAGGCGGGCGTTCTTGACCTGGAAGTCGCCGGCGGTGCCCGTGAGCTGCATCGCCGCGAGCGCGTGCATCGACACCCCGGTCGCGCCGATCGGATGGCCCTTGGCCTTGAGCCCGCCCGAGGGGTTCACTGGCAGCCGGCCATTCATCTCGGTGAGGCCGTCCCTGATCGCGGTCGCGCCGCGGCCTTCCGGCACCAGGCCCATCGCCTCGTATTCCAGAAGCTCGGCAATCGTGAAGCAGTCGTGGGTCTCGACGAACGACAGGTCGCCGAGGGTGACTCCGGCCTCGGCGAGTGCACGCTGCCAGGCCTGCGCGCAGCCCTCGAATTTGAGGATGTCGCGCTTCGACATCGGCAGGAAATCCTGCACATGCGCCGCCGCGCGCAAGGCCACGGCCTTGCCCATGCCGTGCGCCGTCTCCTCCTCGGCGAGCACCACGGCGGCGGCGCCGTCGGAAACGAGCGAGCAGTCGGTGCGCTTGAGCGGCCCGGCGACGAACGGGTTCTTCTCGCTCTCGCGGCGGCAAAAGTCATAGCCGAGGTCCTTGCGCATTTGCGCGTAGGGATTGCCGACGCCATTGCGGTGGTTCTTGGCGGCGATGCGCGCGAGCGCGTCCGACTGATCGCCGAAGCGCTGGAAATAGAGCGCCGCGATCTTGCCGAAAATGCCGGCGAAGCCGCCCTCGATATCCGCCTCTTCGCGCACGTAGGAAGCCTTCAGCAGGTTCTTCCCGATTTCCGCCGCGGGTGTCGTCGTCATCTGCTCGACCCCGACCACGAGCACGATGCGCGCGCTCTTGGCCGCGATCGCCTTGAGGCCCTGATGCACCGCCGCCGAGCCGGTGGCGCAGGCATTCTCGACCCGGGTCGCGCGCTTGAACCGCAGCTCCGGTGCGGCCTGCAACACCAGCGCGGCGGTAAAATCCTGCGGCGAAAAACCCGCGTTGAAATGCCCGAGCACGATCTCGTCAATGTCGCCAGGCGCGACGGCGGCGTCGGCCAGCGCCTCGGTCGCGACCCGCACGATCAGGCTCTCGACCGTCTCGCCTTCGAGCCGGCCGAACGGCGTGTGGGCCCATCCGACGATGCAAGCGGTCATGGCGGCCTCATGGTCCAAAGGATATGGGTACGGGGTCGCGGCATTGCACGCCGTTGGGCCCGGATGCAGCAAGCGCAGCCCGGAGGGGGCGTCCTTGCCCACCCTCTCGATTCGTCCCGGATCGGCCATTGGAACCGGTGCGCGGGCTCGACGTGGAGCTTTCCGCCGAATTTTTGGCGTTTTCTTTTCGGATGAAGACCCTGCGTCGGCCTGACCGCCGGGGATCGGGGCATTCCTGATTTTGCTTTTGGCCCCGTCTTCGGCTTAGATGGCTGACCTTCTGCGTCTGTGGAGCAGCCTGTTTCCGAGACCCGACCAGACCATCGGACCCCGACCCTTTGATGTTCTTACGCCGCTTCCTTTTCGCCCGGGCGCTGACAGTCGTGCTCGTCACCGGCACGGCCACGGGGCTCGCAGGCACCCGGGCGGGAGCCGAGGCGCTGCTCCTGGTCGAGGTCGACAGCGGCAAGGTGCTGCACGCTGAGAACGCCACCTATCCCTGGTATCCGGCCTCGGTCACCAAGATCATGACCGCCTATGTGACGCTGCGCGCGGTCAAGGAAGGGCGAATCACCCTCGACAAGCTCCTCCCTGTCTCCCACAACGCGGCCGCCCAGGCGCCGACCAAGATGGGCTTCGCGGTCGGCACCCAGGTCACGGTCGACAACGCGCTCAAAATGCTGATGGTGAAATCAGCAAACGACATGGCAGTCGTACTCGCCGAGGGCGTCGGCGGCTCGATCGAGGGATTTGCCGACCTGATGAACCGCAACGCGCGCCGGCTCGGCATGACGCAATCGAGCTTCGTCAACCCGAACGGGCTGCCTGCCGACGAGCAGATCACCTCGGCGCGCGACCTCGCCATCCTCGCCCGCGCGGCGCTGCGCGAATTCCTGGAATATGACTATTACTGGCACCTGCCGGGCATCCGGTTCGGCAAGCAGGTCATCCGCAATTACAACACGCTGCTCGGACGCTATCCGGGCGCCGACGGGATGAAGACCGGCTTCATCTGCGCCTCCGGCTTCAACCTCGTCGCGAGTGCGACCCGCGATGGCAAGCGGCTGATCGCCGTGGTGCTGGGCGCCCCCTCCGGACCGGTGCGGGCGGTGAAGGCCGCGCAACTGCTGGAGCGGGGCTTCGCCAGCAACCCGCTGTCCTGGCTGACGCCCTCGCTGGGCACGGTCGAATCGCTGCAGCCGATCAACGCCTCGCCGCCGAACCTGCGCGAGGAGATGTGCGGCCCCCATCGCAAGCGGCCGGCCTCCGAGGAGGAGGACGACACCAACGTGGCCAATCTCCCCTCCGACTCGCCTTATGCCGTCTTCCTCTCGAGCCTGCGCGCGCCGAACAGCAAAGGGGCGCTCCTCCGGCAGGACAGCCAGCTCGGCCAGCCGGTCGAGGTCTTCACGGGGGCGTCGAAGAAGCCTGCGACCCAGCTCGCCGCTGCCGATCCAAAGCCAAGCGGCAAGGCCACCACGGCCAAGCCGACAGTTGCCACCCCCGGCATGGTCAGGGCGGGAGCCGTCCCCTGGACCGACTTGAGCCCGTCCGCGCTCGCCCATAGTCCACCGGCGGAATTCGCGACCGCGCCGAGTGAGGGTGGGGCCGATTTGGTGCCGATGCCGCGCGCAAGGCCGAAAGCCACGGGCGAAAAGGCCATTGCGGCGAAGCCGCAGCCTCCACCGCAGGCGAGCTCGCCGAAGGCTTCCGCAAAGACCCCGGACAAGAAATGACCGCCGCCGGCGGAGCGCGCTTGCGAGGTCCGGCCGAGCCCATCCCTCTTACCGTGCTGACCGGCTTCCTCGGCGCCGGAAAAACCTCGCTGCTCAACCGCCTGCTTCCCGATCCGGCGTTTGCGGGCACCGCCGTGATTATCAACGAGTTCGGCGAAATCGGGCTCGACCATCTGCTGGTCAAGACAATCGACGACAACATGGTGCTGTTGCACAGCGGCTGCCTGTGCTGCACCTTGCGCGGCGATCTCGTCAACGCGCTCGAGTCGCTGCTGCGCGATCTCGACAATGGCCGCGTGAGCTTTCGCCGCGTGATGCTCGAGACCACCGGCCTCGCCGACCCTGCGCCGGTGCTGCAGACGGCGATGGCTCATCCCTACCTCCTGATGCGCTACCGACTCGACGGCGTGGTCACCGGGGTCGATGCGGTGAACGGCGCCGCGACCCTCGACGAACATATGGAGGCGTTGAAGCAGGTCGCGGTCGCCGATCGCATCGTGTTGACGAAGACCGACCTCATCGACACACCAGAGCGCCACGCGGCAAATGAGCGGCTCGTTGCTCGCTTGCATGTGCTCAACCCGGCGGCGCCGATTCTCGATGCTGCCGCCGGCGAGGCGGCGCCGGCGCGTCTTATCGCCTGTGGCCTGTTCGATCCCGAGCGCAAAATTCCCGATGTCAAGCGCTGGCTCGCCGCGGAGGCCTATGCCGACGCGACGGAGGCGCATGAGCATGAGCACCATCACGACCCGAACCGGCACGACGACCGCATTCGCGCCTTCACGCTGTCGGCCGGCACGCCGATCCCGGCCGCTTCGTTCGAAATGTTCATCGATCTTGTGCGCTCGCTCTATGGCCCGAAGCTCTTGCGTCTCAAGGGCATCGTGAAGATCGCCGAGACACCCGACGAGCCGCTGGTGATCCATGGGGTGCAGCACGTCATGCATCCGGCAGTGCGGCTCGAACACTGGCCCGACGACGACCAGCGCACCCGTATCGTGGTGATCGCCCGCGACCTCGAGCCGCAGTCGGTCATCCCCCTGTTCGAGGCTTTCCTCAACCGCAGCGCGCCCGACCGGCCGGACCGGGCGGCGCTCATCGACAATCCGCTCGTGCCGTTCGGCGGCATCGACCGCTGACGACGCCAGCCCTTGCCACCTTGGGGCGGGTGCCCGATGCTTTGCGGCGCGCGGGGCGGTGAGTCGCGCAGACGGCGCCGACAGGAATCGCCATGGGGTTGATTGAGCGGCTCAGGGCCGACGCGGTCTGTCTCAAGGGTGCGTGGCGCACCCTCAAATTGACCACGCCGATCGCCAAGCATCCGACCCGCGTCTTCCCCTCGATCATCGAGGAGCTGGCCGACCGATATGGCGACGCGCCGGCACTGCTCTCCGACCGCGAGCGCTTGAGCTACCGCGAGCTCGCGGGCCGCTCGAACCGCTACGCGCGCTGGGCGCTCGCCCAAGGTCTCGGCAAGGGCGACACCGTCTGCCTGCTGATGCCGAACCGGCCGGAATATTTCGCGCTCTGGCTCGGCGTGACCCGCGTCGGGGGCGCGGTCGCGCTCCTCAACACCAACCTGACCGGCACGGCGCTTGCCTATTGCATCAGCGTAGTCGGTCCGAAGCACGTCATCGTCGCGGCGGAATTGCTGGCACCGCTGCAAAGCGCGCAAGCGCACATCACCGCCGACCCCAAGGTCTGGCTTTACGGCGACGCCAGCGCCAATTTTCCGCGCCTCGACCGCGAGGTGGAAACCTTCCCCGACGACAAGCTTGCGGATGGCGAACGCTGCAGGCTCAGCATCGACGATCGCGCGCTCTACATCTACACCTCGGGGACGACCGGGCTGCCCAAGGCCGCCAACATGAACCACTACCGGCTGATGCTCGCGACCCATGCCTTCGCCGGCGTCATGGACACGCGCGCGGGCGATCGCATGTATGACTGCCTGCCGATGTACCACACCGTCGGCGGCCTCGTCGCAACGGGCGCCATGCTCGTCAACGGCGGCTCGGTCGTGATCCGCGAGAAATTTTCCGCGCGCGAGTTCTGGGAGGATGTCGTGCGCTGGGACTGCAATCTGTTCCAATACATCGGCGAGTTGTGCCGCTATCTCGTCAACTCGCCGCCGCACCCGAACGAGCGGGCGCACCGGCTGCGATTGGCCTGCGGCAACGGCTTGCGGCCCGACATCTGGGCGCAGTTCAAGCAGCGGTTCCAGATTCCGCACATCATCGAGTTCTATGGCGCCACTGAAGGCAATGTCTCGTTGTTCAATTTCGAGGAGAAGGAAGGCTCGGTCGGCCGCATCCCCTGGTTCCTCGCGCATCGCTTTCCCACCAAAGTCGTGCGGTTCGACGTGGAGCTGCAGCAGCCGGTGCGCAACGAGCAGGGCTTCTGCATCGAATGCGCCGCCAACGAGCCCGGGGAAGTGATCGGCAAGATCCTCAAGGATGCATCGAAGCCCGGCGCCCGCTTCGAAGGTTATGCAACCCAGGCCGAGACCGACAGGAAGATCCTGCACGACGTGTTCGAGAAGGGCGACGTCTGGTTCCGCACCGGCGACCTGATGCGCAAGGACGAGAGCGGCTATTTCTACTTCGTCGATCGCATCGGCGACACGTTTCGCTGGAAGGGCGAGAACGTGTCGACCACCGAGGTCGAGGAAGCGATCGGCCAATTCGACGCCGTGCTCGAGGCCAATGTCTACGGCGTGCAGGTTCCCGGCCGTGACGGCCGCGCCGGCATGGCCGCGCTCGTCGCCAAGGAGAATTTCAACCTGACTTCCTTTCGCGAGCATCTCGCGCAACGGCTGCCCGAATATGCCCGCCCGGTTTTTCTGCGCATCCGCCAGGACATCGAGGTGACCACCACCTTCAAGCAGAAGAAGATCGACCTCGTGAAGCAGGGCTTCGATCCAAGCGTGATCGGCGACCCGATCTATTTCAACGATCCCGCCGCCAACGCCTTCGTGCGCCTCGACGCTGCGCTCTACGACCGCATCCGTGCCGGCGGGGTGCGGCTGTGAGGCAGCCCCGGTCGTGAGCGCAGACGGCACAGGCTCGAGTGCACGGACGACACCGCTAGACGTGCTCGCCTTCTGGCGCGCGGCCGGCCCGCAGAAGTGGTTCCGCAAGGACCCGGCCTTCGACGCCGAGTTGGAGGCGCGCTTGAGGCCGTGCCACGAAACTGCCGCGACTGGCGGTCTGTCCGATTGGGACTCGACGCCCGAGGGCGCGCTCGCCTTGCTCATCCTCCTCGACCAGGTTCCGCGCAACATCTTTCGTGGCAGTGCGCGCGCTTTCGCGACCGATCCGCTCGCCCGCGCGGTCGCCGATCGCGCCATCGGCCGCGGATTCGACCAGCACTTTGCGGTGCCGGAGCGGACATTCTTCTATCTTCCGTTCAGTCATTCCGAAAATCTCGCGGACCAGGAGCGCTGCGTCGCGTTGAACCGTGCGACCGGCGATGCGGAGGCACTGAGATGGGCCGAGCTGCACGCCGACATCATCCGCCGCTTCGGCCATTTCCCCCACCGCAATGCGCTGCTCGGACGCCCCACCACACCCGCGGAACAGGCCTTCCTCGACGCCGGCGGCTTTGCCGGCTGATCGGGAGCGCGCCGGGCGGCCTAGGCGCGCGAGGCGAGATTGGGCTAGCATCGGGTCAACCCACCGATGCGAAGGCCGCGGCCGTCAAGAGCTGCGTCAAGGAGGAACCATGTCGAGGATCATTCAGGCCGCCGCCGCCATTGCCGCCGTGTTCTTCGCCGCTGGCGCCGATGCCCAGGTGCCGCAAGGCTATCCCGCCGACTACGCCAAGGTGATCGAGGGGGCGAAGAAGGAGGGCAAGGTCGTCGTCTATTCGACCACCGATGCCAGCGCCGCCAATCCGCTGCTCAGGGGTTTCCAGGCGGCCTTTCCGGGCGTCGCGCTCGAATATTCCGACCTCAACTCGACCGAGCTCTATAGCCGCTTCATCGCCGAGGTCGCTTCCGGCAGCGGCACCGCCGACTTGCTGTGGTCGTCGGCCATGGACCTGCAGGTGAAGCTCGTCGCCGACGGCAATGCCGCGACCTATGCCTCGCCGGAAATCCCGGCGCTGCCGAAATGGGCGGTGTGGCGGAACCAGGCCTACGGGACGACCTACGAGCCGATCGTCTTCGTCTACAACAAGCGGCTCGTGCCGGCCGCCGACCTGCCGCAGGATCACCCGGCGTTACTTAGCCTCCTGACCTCCAAGTCCGCCGCCTACCGGAGCAAGATCACCGCCTACGATCCGGAGAAATCCGGCGTCGGCTACCTGCTCGTCAACGAGGACGTCAAGAACTTCCCGCCGGCGTGGGACTTGTTTCGGGCCTTCGGCAAGACCGGCATCAAGCTCTATACCAGCGCGGGCGCCATGATCGAGCGGGTGACGTCGGGTGAACACACCATCGCCTATGGCATTTTCGGCTCCTATGCGCTCGGCCGCTCGAAGAAGACGACGAATCTCGGCATCATCACGCCCAAGGACTACACGCTTGTCACCTCGCGCGTGGCCTTCATTTCCGGCAAGGCCAGGAATCCCAACGCCGCGAGGCTCTTCCTCGATTATGTCCTGTCGAAGCGTGGCCAGACCATCATCGGCAACCAGGCCGAGCTCTATTCGCTGCGCGATGACGTCGTGGGCGAGGCGACGGTGAAGAAGGTCGCCGAGGAGGTCGGCGACAAGGTGCGGCCGGTGCCGATCAGCGAGGAGCTGCTCGCCAATCTCGACGAAGGCAAGCGGCTCGACTTCCTGAAGAAGTGGCAAGCGGCGATGAAAGGGCAGTGATCGATCTCTGATCGGGGTGCAGCTGCGCTTGAATCCCCTCCCGCTTGCGGGAAGGGAGAGGGAGGGGCGCCACCCGCTCCGAAGTCTGTAGCCGTCGCCGACCCTCCAGCCGAAGGCGGATTTCTCCGGCTTCGGCCGCTTAATGAGTGGACGAACGCGGGCAAACCTGAGCTCGGCTGCAAGTGGGGAGGGAAAGCATGGGGCGTTGGGGCTGACGTGACCATTCCGTTCACCTTCTTCCGCTTGGCTGTCATCGGCCTGACCGCGGCTGCGGTCTTGGCGCCGCTGTCGCTTGTCTTCTACCAGAGCTTCCTCACCGCGCCTTTCTTCGTGCCGACCGCGAGGCTCAGCCTCAACGCATATGCCTTCGTGTTCGCCGATTCGGATTTCTGGGCCGCCTTCTCCACCACCCTCATGGTCGGCGCCGGCATGACCGCGATCGCGGTGCCGCTCGGCGCCATCCTTGCCTTCCTGATGGTGCGCACCGACGTGCCAGGCCGCAACTGGCTCGAGCCGGTCATCCTGGTCCCGCTGTTTGTCTCCGCGGTCGTCCTCGCCTTTGGTTATGTCGTGGCGCTGGGGCCAGTCGGCATCCTGACCACCACGGTGAGAGATCTGATCGGCATCGCTCCATGGAACCTCTATTCGTTGGCCTCACTCATCATCATCGCCGGCCTCACCCATGTGCCGCACGTCTATCTCTACACCGCCGCGGCGCTGCGCGGTCTCAGCAGCGACGTCGAGGAGGCCGCGCGCGTCGCCGGCGCCAACCCCTGGCGGGTCGCGATCGACGTGAGCCTGCCGATGGTGCTGCCTTCGATCCTGTTCGCGGGCGTGCTGGTGTTCTTCCTCGGCTTCGAGCTGTTCGGGCTGCCATTGGTGCTGGGCGACCCGCAGGGTCTGCTCGTGCTCTCGACCTATCTCTACAAGCTCACCAACAAGCTTGGGGTACCGTCCTATCAGCTCATGGCCGTAGTGGTGGTGGCAATCGTCGCAGTGACGGCTCCGCTCGTTTTCATGCAGCGTCTGTTGCTGCGGCAAGCGCAACGCTACGTTTCTGTGCGCGGCAAGGGCCTGCGGGCGGCGCCATTGAAGCTTGGCCCCTGGCGCTGGCCAGCCTTCGCGGCGATCGCCCTGTGGTTCGCGATCACGGTCGTCGTGCCGCTCGCGGGCGTCACGCTGCGGTCATTCGTGGAGTTCTGGGGCGAGGGCGTCACGCTCTCCGAGGTGCTTACCCTCGACCACTACCGCGAGCTCCTCGACGACACCGATGTCGTCCGCGCCATGATCAATACGCTGCTCATTGGCGTGGTGGGCGGCGCGGTCGCGGTCGCGTACTATACCGCGATCGCGATCGCGATCCACCGCTGGCAGTCGGGCTGGACGCGGGTGGTGGACTATCTGGTGATGCTGCCGCGCGCCATGCCCGGCCTCGTTGCCGGTCTTGCGCTGTTGTGGGTATTCCTGTTCTTCAAGCCGCTCACTCCGCTCAGGTCGACATTGGCCTCGGTCTGGCTCGCCTACACCATCGTGTGGATGGCCTATGGCATGCGGCTTGTCTCCGGCACGCTGCTGCAGATCGGCCCCGAGCTCGAGGAGGCGGCGCGCACCATCGGCGCAAGCGAGCTGCGCGTGAAACGCGACGTCACCGTGCCGCTGATTAAATATGGCATGCTGGCGAGCTGGCTGCTCGTTTTCCTCATCTTCGTGCGCGAATATTCTACCGGCGTCTATCTGCTCGGCCCCGGCACCGAGGTGATCGGCTCGCTCTTGGTGTCGAAATGGGGCACCGGCGCGATCGATCTCGTCTCCGCGCTGTCGGTCGTGAACGTCGTCATGATCGGCGCCGGGCTGGCGATCGCGCTGCGTGTCGGAGTGCGTCTGCATGGCTGACCTCATCGTCGAGGACGTGGCGCTGCGCTACGGCGACAACGAGATCCTCAAAGGGGTCTCGGTCACCGTCCCGCCCGGCAAGGTCGTGGCCCTGCTCGGCCCCTCCGGAAGCGGCAAGACCACGCTGTTGCGCGCCGTCGCCGGGCTCGAAACGCCGTACCGGGGCATGATCCGCATCGGGGATGAGGTTTTTTTCGACGCCAAGCGGAAGATCGACCGGCCCGCCGAGGCGCGCGGGCTCGGCCTCGTCTTCCAGTCCTACGCCCTGTGGCCGCACCGCACGGTGTTCGACAATGTCGCCTATGGCCTCAAGCTGCGCCGCGTCCGCGCCAGCGAACTCAAGGCGCGGGTCGAGAAGGCGCTGGCGCAGATCGGCCTTGCCCATCTCGCCGCGCGTTATCCGCACCAGTTGTCGGGCGGGCAGCAGCAGCGCGTCGCGCTTGCGCGTGCGCTGATCTATGAGCCGGCGGTGATCCTGCTCGACGAGCCGCTGTCGAATCTCGACGCCAAGCTGCGCGAGGAGGCGCGCGCCTGGCTTCGTCAGCTCATCGTGACGCTGCATCTCTCGGCGCTGATCGTCACCCACGATCAGATTGAAGCGATGGCGATCGCTGACCGCATCACGCTCCTCAACGCCGGCGCGATCGAGCAGGAGGGCACGCCGACCGACCTCTACCGGGAGCCGGCGACCCTGTTCGCGGCCGAATTCATGGGCAACAATAATCGGCTCGAGGGCACGCTCAGCGAGAACTCCGGCCCGCGCGCGGTCATCGAGGTGGCGGGCTCGCGCATCGAGGGCGTCGCGCGCACGCCCGCGTCGACCGGCGAGAAGGCGACCGCCGTGATCCGAATCGAGCGCATGCTGATCGGCGGCGGTCCGGGCGCCAACCGGATCCCGATGAAGCTCTCGACCCAGATGTATCTCGGCGAGCGCTGGGAACTCGTCTTCGTCAAGGATGGCCTGAGCGTGCGCGCCTATACCAGCGCACCGCTCAGGCATGAGAACTACCACGTCGAGTTTCCCGCCGACGCGGTGTGGATCTTTTAGCGCGCTCGCTCCTTGCTTTCTCTTAACCGTTTCCCCGCCCGCGGGCAGAGGGAGTCGCGCCGAACTGAATGTTAACGGTTCCTTGCTAGGCCCTCCGGTTTGGGCGGCGTGGCCGCGACGGCGACCGCGGCGTGCGGAGGCTCGTTTGACGCTGACCTTTTCGCTGTTGGTGGTGGCGAGGCACCGGCTCGACTTCCATGTCTTCGTCCGGGGCCGACGGGCCCAGCGCTGAGGCGCCAAGGTGCACGGCACGATCGAATTCCTCTACCATGTCGAGTGGCGTCCGCTCGCCGAGCTGGCGCCGATCGCCGCGCAATGGCGCGCGCTCGCCGCCTGCGCGCTCGAGCCGAACGTGTTCTACGAGCCCGCCTTCGCCCTTGCCGCGCAGGGCGTGTTCGGACGCGACGCCGGCGCTGGGCTGGTGTGGTCGCGCACTTCGCCGCCGCGTCTGCTCGGCGTCTTCCCTGCGCTGATCGAGCGCCGTCGCTACGGCGTCAAGCTCTCCGTGCTGGCCGGTTGGACTCACCCCTTTGCGCCGTTCGGCGCGCCGCTCGTCGATCGCGAGGCCGGCGAACCTGTGATCGGCGCCTGGCTCGATCACCTCGCGAGTCAGTCGGAATTGCCGCGCCTAATGCTGCTGCCCTATTTCCCGGTCGAAGGTCCGCTCGCGCGGGCGTTCGATTCCGCGCTCGCGCGGCGCGGCGGCAGCAGCGTCAGCTTTGCGTCGCACCAGCGCGCGCTGCTCGCGCCAGCCGGCGAGCGCGCCGGCTATCTCGACCGCGCGCTCGGCCAGAAGAAGCGCAAGGAGCTGCGCCGGCAGCGGCGGCGGCTCGGCGACAGCGGCGTGGTGATGTGGGGTATCGCGACCGAGCCTGCGCCGCTCGCCTCCGCGCTCGACGATTTCCTCGCCCTCGAGGCGGCCGGCTGGAAGGGCCGCACCGGCACCGCGGCGCGCAGCCATGCCGATATTCGCCAATTCATGCAAACGGCTGTTGCGCATCTCGCCGGCGAAGGCAAGGCGCAGATCGCCCGCCTCTTCCTCGACGCGCGCAGTGTCGCTGCGATCATCGTCCTGCGCAGCGGAGAGACCGCCTGGTGCTGGAAGATCGGCTATGACGAAACCATCGCGCGGGCCTCGCCGGGCGTGCAGCTCCTCAGCAACGTGACCGAGGCGCTGCTCGCCGATATCAGCATCGCGCGCGCCGATTCCTGCGCCACCCCCAACCATCCGATGATCGACCACATCTGGCGCGAGCGCCTGGCGCTCGCTGACCGGCTGATCCGCGTCGGGCGCGGCGGCGCGGTGGCCTTCGCGCTCGCCTGCGCGCTCGAGACCTTGCGCCGTGCCGCGGTCGCGGGCGCGAAGCGCGGGCGCGATCTCATGCGCCGGCAATAGCCACAACTTCTCTTTCTGTCCGCTCGCCGCCCTCTTGCACCCCTCTCCCAGCGGCCGTCCGCGCATGGCCCCCGTGCAGCAAGGCCCCTTTGCCTCCGCGGCCGCGGCCGGTAAGCACGTCCTCGCATCCACCCACGCTTAGAGGCTCGGGGGAAGACGACGCTCGCGCGATGGAACAGTCCCCCGCCCGCCCGGCCGACCACGGCAATATCGACTGGCAGTTGCTCGCTCCGCTGCTCGTCCACGTCGTTTTTGTCCACGTGGTGGTCGGGATCGTGCGCGTCACCACCTCCTACCGCACGGTCGAGCTCGGTCTGCCGGTGGCCTCGCTCGGCGTCATCTCGGCAGGTTTTGCCATCCTGCCGATTTTCCTGGCGCTGAAGATCGGCCGTTTCATCGACCGCGGTAACGACAGCCAAGCAGCCTGGATCGGCACTGCGCTCATTCTCCTCGCCTGCGCCGGGCTGTGGGCATGGCCGCTGTCAGCCATGCATCTGTTCCTCTTCACGGTCGTGCTCGGCACCGGGCACATGTGCTGCATGGCCGCGCATCAGATGCTGGCGGTTCGGTCCGCAACGCTGCGCGGGCGCGACGCCGCATTCGGACATTTCATGGTCGCGATCTCATTCGGACAAGGGCTCGGCCCCTTCCTCGTGGGATGGGTCGGCGGCTCGTCGACAGTGCCGCCGACCGGACCGCTGTTCGCCATTGGCCTGATCGCGGCCCTCCTGTGCATGGCCGTCGCCCTGACGCTCCGCCCCGCCGCGCGCGGGGCGCGGCGCGCGGAGGCCGGCAAGCTCATCCCGCTCGGCGCGCTGGTGCGACTCCCCGGGATGGTGGCGTTTCTCACCGCCAGCGTGGTGACGGTAACCGCGCTCGATCTGCTCGTGATCTACCTGCCGCTCCTGGGCGCCGAGCGCGGCATCGATGCCAACCACATCGGCCTCTTGCTGATGGCGCGCTCGGCCGCTGCGCTGGTCGGAAGGGCCTTCTACGCCCGACTGATCTATGCGGTGGGACGCAAGCCGCTCACGCTCTGGACGACGTTCCTGGCGGCGGGCGCGTTCGTGCTGCTGGCGGTGCCTTCGCTGCCGGTCATGTACCTCGCCGTGGTTACGGTCGGTATCGGGCTTGGGATCGCCTCGACGCTGGCGTTCTCGGCCGTCGTCGACATCGCGCCGGACGAGGCGCGGGGCACCGCGATGACGCTGCGCATCACCGGCAACCGCATCGGCCTCGTCTTCGTGCCCGTCCTCGCCGGGCTGATCGCGGCCGCGACCGGGGTGGCCGGGATTTTGCTGATCACCGCCATGACGCTCGCGACCTCTGCGGTGGCGATGCAGCGCAGCCGGCGGGGGCCCTGACGGAGCGAGGCGCCTTACCCGCGGCGGTCATCGGGCGCGGCCAGGATCAGCGCCCAGAAGACCTTGTACTTGGACTTCGGCGCATAGGTTGCGGCGATGCCCATGCGGCTCGCGCCCTTGAGCAGCATGTTGGCCCGGTGCGGCGGGGAATCGCGCCAGCCGGAGAAGGCTTCCGCCAGGGTGTGATAGCCGGCGCCGATGTTCTCGGCGGCGAATTTTGCGTCGAAGCCCGAGGCCTTCAGCCGGTCGGGGAAGGCGCGCATGACGTTGTGGTCGAGCTTGTCGCGGCTCGCCATGGCGCCCGCCTGCGCCTGCGCGAGCTTCATCAGCGCAGGGTCGATGGCAACCTCGCCGAGGCCGTTGTTGCGGCGGTAGCCCGAGATCATCGAGGCCGCGGTCGGGGCGTCGAGCGCGGCGCCGGCGGCGGCCATGCTGTGGTAGAAGCTCGGATCGCCGGGTGGCGGATCGTGATCCCCCGCGCAGGCGGCCAGAAGCGCAAGCGCAATCAGGCCGGCGAGACGCGGGGCGGCGCAGGCCAAGGAACGGCGAAAAGTCATTCGGCAGGAAACCCCCTCGTCAAAGCCTCGAAAACGATCAGCGGATCATGCTGCAAAAGAATGGCCGAAGCATGAATGCGGGAAGCCGGCTGAAGCCATCGGGCAGGGCTGCGACCTTGTCGGCCCTGGCGTGAGCGGCGGGCCTCCACTACCATTCGGCGCGGGTTTCGGGCCACTCGGAGGAAGACCCATGTCGAGCCAAGCAGCCATGGCACGGACGCCGGGCGCCAAGCGTGCCGGCGCAGGCGAGTATCTCTTCGACCTTGCGCGGGTGAACAAGATCAAGGGCGGTCCCGGTTATTCGAGCGTCGAAGGGGGTTGTGTCGAAGGCGACCGCATGATCGTCGCCCTCATGCGCATGCCGGCAGGGACCGGCGCCGAGCCGCATTCGCATCCGAACGAGCAATGGATCTACATTCTCGAAGGCACGTTCCGGGCGAAGGTCGGCGAGCAGGAGGTCGAGGCCAGGCCAGGCTCGGTCGTGTACATCCCCTCGAACGTTGTTCATTCGGGCAAGGCGACGCCCGACGCCGATGTGGTGTTCTTCACCGTCAAGGACGCCTCCCACGGCCTGCATGGGTTCAAGGCGGCGTGAGACTCAAAGGGAGAAAGCGATGAATCGATCCGGCTCAATCCTCGCCGCGCTGACCTGCCTCGCGCTCGGCGCAGCGGCCGCCTCGGCGCAGGACAAATACCCGGTCAAGCCGGTGAAGATGCTCGTTCCCTATGCGCCCGGCGGCGCAACCGACATCGTCGCCCGCATCGTCGGCGAGCAGATGCGCCAAAGCCTTGGGCAATCGTTCGTGGTGGAGAACAAGCCGGGCGCCTTCGGCATCATCGCGATCGAGGAAATGGCGCGCGCGCGGGCCGACGGCTACACGCTGATGGTCGGCAACGTATCGACCAATGCGATCACGCCGGTGATCGTGCCGGATCGAATGAAGATCAATTACGACCGCGATGTCGCGCCGGTGACGAACCTGGTCGATGTCCCCGCCTTTCTGGTGGTCACGACGACCAATTTCGCGGTGAAGGACGTGAAGCAGCTTGTCGACCATGCCAAGAAGAATCCGGGCAAGCTGCGCTACGGCACCGTCGGCGCGGGCAGCTATCCGCACTACGACATGGCCTTCTTCGGCAAGAAGGCGGGCGACCTCGACATGGTCGCGATCCACAACAAGGCGGGGGCCGCCGGCGTGATCAACGACATGGTGACCGGCGACACCCAGGCCGCCTTCCTCAACGTCGCCTCGACCGCCGCCATGATCAAGGCCGGCAAGCTCAAGCCCATCGCGGTGGTCAACCACCAGCGCCTGCCGGATTATCCGGACGTGCCGACGATGGAGGAGGTCGGCTTCCCCGGCGTCGGCACGCTCGCCTGGCAGGCGATGTTCGCGCCCGCCGCCACCCCAAGCGCGGTCAAGGAAACGCTCCGCCAGGCCGCCGTGCAGGCGATGGCGGCGCCAGCCGCTCGGGAGGCCTTTGCCAAGCAACACTTCAACATCGTCCCCAGCAAGTCGGTGGACGACGCCAAGACCTGGCTCGCCGGCGAGATTGCCAACTGGAGGAAGATCACCACCGAGGTGAAGATCGAAGCCGCGGAGTGATCTGCTTCCTCTGCCTGCTTGCAGCCGAACGCGGCGGCGCCCAAAACGCTTGAAGTCTGCGCTCCGACGTTGTCTGTTCGCAGACGCGGGAGGAACAGGTGATCAGCCCTCCTCCCGGTCAAAGACTCAATTCGGGGCGCCGATGCTCAGCTCCAGCCATGCATTTTTGATCTTCGCTACCAGACTCTCCAAAATTGTCTTTTTAATCGCTTTGAGAGTGGACGCGTCCCAAAATTCCGCTTCGGGAAGATAGGGCACGTCTTTCCTAGTGATGTGACTATGCCAGTCGCCGTATATATCGGGGAGAGGAATTTCCCTGAGACCATCATAATTTGTACCAGCCAAGACATAGAGAATCCGGTTGTCCCGCTCGACCTCCGGGAACCTCGCCATCACCCTCTCCCATTCGAAGAAACAGTAATTTTTTCGATCCCTGGGAGGATCAAACATTATGGACTGGACTATCTGCACAAATAACATGGAACTGTCGCACGCTTTCTCCAGCTTCAGGCGGGTGTCGTCATTGTCGTACTGCTGACGCGGGAAGTAAAAACCTCTGTTCGGCGGGTCCAAGAGCACTTTGTGAACCGCCCGTGCCAGAAGGTTCGTGTTCTTCAGATCATCCCCCTTGAAAGCGTCTGGGCCGAGCACTTGCTTGATGAAATATTTGTACGCGATATTGATCGGGTTATCGCCTCCGACATCGGGATCTGGATAGCGTGAGGTAAATGATAGGAAAAAGTCATAATCGAACTGAATCATCTTCCACGCGGCGTCGAAATATTGCTGCTGTTGAGCGTTCCAGTGTTTTCTGTACCCGGCAACAATCAATTCGTGGAACAGGTCACGTTTCTTGTCGCGTCGATTATCGACAAGCAGTTTGATTGCGTTGCGAACCGACTGCTGTTGGGTCAGGGGCATGTCCGGATTGTCGAGAGTCCGCTCGACCCGGGCCTTGGCAAGCTCGATCTGGTCGCGGTCCCCCGTGAAGAAGGGGTTTTGCGCAAACTCGCTGCAAAGCTGCCGGAATGCCGGCACATTCGCAATGTCACTGACCCGATTAGCGGCATAGAGCAGGATCAGGTCATTCCGATACGCGCGGTCTGGCATCTTCCGCCTCCCCCTGCTGCCCGCGAACAGCTTGCTTGAGCCGCTCTATTTCACCTTCCTTCTCGCGCAGCCCGTACTGTAGCCGCTCGATTTCTGCCTCCAGCACCGCGATGTCAGCCTGGGTGCGTTCCGATCTCAGGCGTTGTTCCCGGGCTTCCGCCGCTCGACCAACAAGCCTGCTTTCCCGTTGCAGGAAATTCAAGCGGTCCTCATCTGCCCGCGACCGCCGCTGCTTTTTTTCCAATCGCTGGATATCGCGTTCGCGCTCGTCCCCTCCTGTCATTCCCTTGGTGCTATATTCCAGGTACAGTCGGTCGGCATCTTCAATTTCGAACACGCGCTTGTACAGGTCCTGTGCATTAGCGCCCAGAAAGTCCTCCGGCAAGGTATCGACATAAAACGCCCCCGTGTCGCTCCTTCTGCGAAGTACCGATACCTCTCCCATGTCACAGCCCGCCACAATAATCGGGCTGTGCGCGGAAACGATAAACTGCACATTGGGAAAACTGCGCGTGAGCATCCCCAGCATCTTCTGTTGCCAACTGGGATGGAGATGAGCATCGATCTCATCGATCAGGACAATCCCGGAACCGGTCGATGCCTCGTCCTCATTCTCCTCTGGCCGAAGGGAATGCAGGAAGCTGTAAATCAGCCCGAAGATCGCGACGATCGAAAGCGTGCCCTGGGAGGCCGACTGGATCGGGATTGGAACACCGAGGCTGCCTGCCGTGTGAACCAGGATTTCGAACCCGCTGGTCCCCGCCCGCTTGATCTCTGCGAAGCGGAAGGCCTCATCCTCGGTCAGCTCGCGAACGACCGTCTCCACCAACCGGAAAATCGGTTGGTCAAATCCCTTGATCCGCGAAAGGTGTCCGGATCGGGCATCGCGATAATCGAGGCATAATTGCGTGAGCAGGTCCTGAACGACATTTTCATAAGGTTCTTGTGTCAGAAATTGCCTGGCACCGGATTTGGCCAGCGGCTCGGTGCTCGAAGCCGCGCCGGCCACGGTTCGCCTGGCGCGATTTACAAAGCGCGAATCGGGAATCGCGAGCAGTGGAATTTTCCCGACCGAATCCACAAAGTACGTGGCATCGCGGATGATTTCTTCGGTTTCGCCGTTGCGAGTGACGAGAACGCTCAGTCGCGGGGACGCCTGATTGCTATTGGACGGCGGGGATCCGCCGCTGCTCCTGAAAACCAGACTGCTGTATTCCCTGTCACGTTGGAGGAGCGCGGCAAGGCTGCGGAACAGCAATGTCTTTCCGTAGCCGTTCTTGCCGAGCAGAACGTTGACGCGCGGCGTGAACCGGTAGTCGCCATCTTCAAAAAACGAAATACGCGACCACTCGAACGCCTTGAGAACGAACTCATCGTTCAGATTGCGTCGAAAGAGACGCTCCTCCACCTGCTCGCGCTCGAGGCGGGCAGATTCGAGGTCTCGAAACAGAGGATCGTCGGCCTTCCGCGCGTCCGCTTGCGAGCTCGCCCGCAAACGTTCTTGAATCGTATACTTGAGGGCGATGGACGCCGCCAGGATCATCACCAGCGCGGCGAGGCTGACGGTCGCGACTTCGCTGGAGAACACGCCTGTGGCCGAGGAGCTGAACAACGCCGCCAGTCCGAGCGCCAAGTAGACCAGTGACAGGCTCACGGTGAGCAGAAGGACCCGATAGATTGGCTCGCTATAGACTTCTTCGTTTGACAGCTGTTTTAGCTTTGGAATCCACGGCGATAGCAAATGCCTGGCAATCGAGATGAAAGGCATCAAGAGAATTTTGAATATGCTCTGCGGTGATGGTGAGGGCGCGATCATGGCGGATGCAAGCTTCTTATTTCAACCGGTTTGGATCAGCTGCGTATCGATCAGCCACTGAGCCATCGCGGCATAGGGCTGGAATGGTATGTCGGCGGCGAGCCTGCCACCATTCTCGTGCGACCATTGCGTCTCCACATCAACGATGTCGCCTTGCCGCCATGCCGACTCCAGTGTCTCGAGATCTCGGAGATCGGGATTTTTTCCCAGCCAAAGCCGATCCCTCCAGCCGCCCGGTTCGAGCAGGCGGGCGGCAGCGCCTCCGCCGCTGCCAAAAACGTAGACCCGCGGTGCGGGCACGAGCCCCGATTTGCGGCGGTTCCGAAGAAATATCGCAGCCTCATCGCGTACGCCTTCCATTCCGCCCACTGCGATCATCGCTTTGGGCAGCTCCAAGCGGTGCTTGCTGACGATGTCGTGCGGGGTGTCGGACGCCAACAGCATCCACTCCCGCATTTTCTTCAGACTGGCACGCTCGTCGCTCTTTCCATCGCTTCCCGGAACTCTAGGCGTCCATTGGATCGCCGACCAGCCCATGCGGACCATTTCCCAGGTCTCATCCGGCAGCATGCCTTCGAAATGCTTCGACTGAAAGGTGATCACCGGCCGTTCCGCTCGCGTGGGCTCGGCCGCGAAGTATTCGCCGGCGACGGCAGCGATGAGCGGGGATACGCTTGGATGACCGCCGAACAATAAGCGTCCTTTCCGAGCAAACACCGCCCTCGCAATACTGACGATCGCCTCTTCGATCTCGGCTGGTTGCGCGTTCTCTTTCCATCCCTCTCGAGAGGGAACGCTTGCCGATAGAAAAATGATTTCACCTTTGTTCATTTCCACTTCCTCTCGGCCAGTCGGCGCGCGAACTCCGGCAGGTTGCCTTCATCAAACGAGAGACACTGACTTACGCTGTGCAGCCATTGAAGCCGCTCCTGCCGGTCCGGCTCGAGGGCAGCCTGCGGACCCAGGATAATGCCGCGCGATTCGTTCGTAGGCCGCTCTCGCGCTAGGTGCGCGCCATAAACGTAGCGGAAATCATCCACCTCGGGTGGCCGAGTGGTAAGCCAAAGCACGTGCTCGTCATCGCCGGCCATTACCAACAAAGGCCCGACTGCACGATACTCGGCGTGAACTTCGGGTACTGCGTTGAGTGCTGCGACAACGTCGCCCCTGAGGCGATGCCGCCGGCGGAAAAGAGCCTGCGCATGCGCGGTCTTGATCTTGTCTACAACGCGGTCCAGGGCCCCACTTACAAGCTCGGGCCACTGGTGGACAAGCGTGTCCGGCGCATTTGGATCAGGCACGGACTGTGGTCCCTTGGCAAAATCCGACCTCTGCAGATCTTCCCTCGCATCGAAGGCAATTGAGCGGATCACTGCCCGGTCACACACGTCCGGCATCCGCAGCGCCATCATGCCCAGCCGGTGCCGCTTGGCGAAATCAATCTCGTGCTGCGTCCACTTCGAATCCTTGAGAGATTTCGATTCCAGCAACACGACCATGGACTTGTCTTCCAGCTCCTGATTCAACCGCCGCTGGAAATCGAAGCCGGGCGCGATCGAGAAGCGATCGAGGAAAACGTCGAAACCTTCATGGATCAGCCTGTCGAACACTTGAAGCGCAAGCGGCAGGGTCTCAAGCCGCCGATAACTGATAAACACTCGGTTTGCGCTGGACGTGGTCTCGGCGCGCGCCAGGATCGGCGGAAGCGCTTCTGCGATTTGATTCTTCCACGTGGCGGCGTTGATCCGGCGCAAGAGGTGCGTATCGTCTGCCTGGATCGCCGAGTCAAACCGGTCTTCGTATTTGCCGGGCGGCAGCACCAACATGACACACGACTGGTACTGGTCCGACTGCCACCGCTGATACCAGGGTTGATCCCGAAAGCTCCGGTCGAGGCTGCCCACCAGGACGAGGACCTTGCGCCGGTCGGAATAAACCGAAGGGTCCATGTCGGCCGGCGCCGCCGGGCAGTCGATCTCGGCGCACGTGACTTGCGGACTGCCTCCGAGCAGGGCGGCTTCCAGTTCAGCGGCCAGGGCGCGGACATTTGCACGGCCCGCATTCGATCCGGAGGAAACCATGGCGATCCAACTGCGGCGTGCCGCCGGAACACCGGAGAACGCCTTGCAACGGATCTCTCCTTCCGCTTCCTCCGTCTGCAGAATGATTTCAGCCGTCAGATCAGCCACGCGGTGCCTCCGACAGAATTGCAGTCGCCAAGAAGGAGCATTCAATTCAGCCGCACGTCTGGACGCTTTCGCAGCAAATTTCCCCCGCGCCGGGAACGATGCACCGAATGAAGGCCTCACGGTTGTAACTCTTGTATCACGCAACGGCTTCCCGGGGGAGCGCGAAGTCACCCTCAGGGTGCCCTATGTCACAGGGGGGAGAGGGACGATGCTGTCGAAAGCTCAGGAAGTCGTCATCCTGGACAGACCAGCCGCATGGGTAAGACGGCGAAAACCGTCAAAAAAATAACTCTGTAACGTTCCGCAACCGGCCCATCTCTTCAGTATGTTGCAGTGCAGCAATCCGGCCGCCCGCGCTATTTCGCGGGCGTGTCGATAGATGCCGCGATGTCTTCCGGCTCGCGCCGGGTCGGCGTCAGGTTCATCCTCGGGTGCGGACCGAGTATGGAAAAACAAGTATTTCCGGATTGGAACCGAACCTCCTCGCGATGGTCTTGACCCTTATCAAGCCGGCGATCCATGCTCGAACTGGTTGAATGTACGGTGGAATCCTGGTTCCCGGACAGCGGCGGCTGGCAATGAACGAGGCTGTCTTGAACAAGCTGGAGCGGCGGCTGGGTCGGCTGCACGCGAGGCTGCGCCTGGGAATCGAGACCGATCACGAAGCCCAGATTTTTGGCCAGGGGATCAACTTCTTTCATATCGAGAACTGGTATTCGATTCATTCCGTCATTCGAACGACGCTCAAGGTGACGGGATTGTATTGGCGCGGCCGCAAGAACGCAGAGCAGATCCAGGTCAGGCACAATCATATCGGCATGAAGAGACTGCCGAGCCGGTTCCGCGGCTTCACGCTCCTTCATATCAGCGACCTGCATGCGGACATGAACGAAGGCGCGATGCGGCGCCTGCCGGAGCTTGTTCAAGACATGAGCTACGACGTGTGCGTCCTGACCGGCGACTATCGCGGCGCGACATTCGGGCCATTCGATGCCGCGCTCGAAAGCGTGGCGCGGCTACGCCCGCATCTCAAGGGCCCGGTCTACGGCGTGCTGGGAAATCACGATACCATCCGCATGGTTCCGGAGCTCGAAGAAATGGGAATCAGGATGTTGCTCAACGAATGCGAGACCATATCGCGCGGCGATGAAGCGGTCTATTTGGCCGGAATCGACGATGCGCACTATTATCGGGTCGACAACATCGAAAAGGCAGCATCCGAAATTCCCGACGACGGGTTTTCCATCCTCCTGTCGCATACGCCGGAAATCTACCGCCAAGCCACACACGCCGGTTTCGATCTGCTTCTGAGCGGCCATACCCACGGGGGCCAGATCTGCCTGCCCGGGTCGATCCCGATGACGCTCGATTCGGTTCTGCCACGGCATATGGGCTCGGGGCCGTGGAAATACCGCGACATGGTGGGTTACACCTCGGTCGGCGCCGGATCCTCCATCGTTGCCGTCCGGATCAATTGTCCTCCGGAAATTACGCTGCATCACCTCGAATGCATCTGATCGCGCGCTACCGCCAGACTCGCTCCGGACGATCGAGCGCGACGTCTGCGTGATAAATACCCTGACCGGCGCGGCCGGCGGCATTGCTTGGGCCGGGCTTGGCGGATAAGATTTTCACGGTTCTGGAAAGTAGCGGCGCGCCCGCAACGCAAGAGGCGCCCTCAAGGGAGAGAGCAATCATGCAATATCGCAGCCGCAGACTTGTCACCGCTGCCTGCGCAGCTCTGACGGGCGTATCGATCACCGCGCTGACGGCGTCGGAGCCGGCGGCGCAATACAAGATGACCGTCAACAAGGAGCGGTTGATCAACGCCTCGAACGAGCCGCAGAACTGGCTCATGATGAACGGCGATTACGGGTCGACCCGCTATTCCAAGCTCACCCAGATCAACCGGGACAACGTCAAGAACCTGCGGCTGGTGTGGGGGCTGGCGCTCGGCGGCATGCAGGACGTCGGACAGAACGGCCCGGAAAGCGAGGTCAATCCGCTCGTCGACAACGGGTTCATGTACACCAGCGACGGCTGGGGCACGGTCTACAAAATCGACGTCCGCAGCGGCGATCACGGCGAGTTCGTGTGGACCGCCGATCCCGGCGTCAAGCATGAGGGCAATATCCCGCGCACCCGCGGCATCGCGCTGTGG